>JACCDR012388044.1_pt1 | contig 33671 bp, 48 predicted proteins | sample 7446431 | NCBI WGS metagenome assembly JACCDR01 (sample SAMN15323443, study PRJNA562643) | freshwater metagenome | isolation source: river surface water | place: USA:Blue River Watershed | collected 2017-08-17
ATGTGGGAATGTGGGTATACTACTTATACAGGGAGAAATTATGAAAAAAGAAATTAAAAGATTATCAATCGATCTTGATCCTGAAGTGTATAAAAAGATTAAGATGTGGGCATTGGAGCGTGGATTGACGGTAAAAGCGTTTGTGATGCGGGGAATTGTTACTTTAATAAAGAATGAGCAAAGGGATAAAAATGATTAGTTGTTTAATAGGACAATGTCTTACCATAAAAAAATACACCCCATTTGTTATGGTAGATGCTGAACAATGTAAAGATTCTCAATGTCAGTGTATAGAATTTAATAAATATTTAAATTTTAAACCAAATGATGATCGATTCTTTTTTAGTGAATTAGTAGACGAATATCCTGAAGCATGTAGAGAATTATGGAGTTTCTTTTTAGGTAATAGAGAAAGAAGAGAAAAGCATGACGAATTGTATGATTTTTATACTGATTTATATGATTTCATAAATTATGAAGAAGATTAAAATATGATAATGAACTTTAATGAGATGAAAAAAGCAGTTGAATTTTATCATTCTCATGGATTTAGAGCTATGCCTCTTTTTGGTATTCATGAAAAATGTAAGCATACTCCCATAAAACCTGAATTAGATTGCAAAGGACAATGCTGGGGAAAAGTTCCTATGTTTGAACATTGGCCTGACAAACAATTTACGGTGAATGATTTTAAAGAGGGATGCAATCTCGCTATTATCTTAGGAAAACAATTAGATGGTAGGTGGTTGATGGGGATAGATGTTGATGGGCAATTTAATATTGAAGAATTTATGCATCTTCCTTCCACTTTAGAATGCGTAACAAATAGAGGAAGACATCTTATATTTGAAGTAAACAGCGACGAACCATTGGGTAATTGGAATGATATATTTTCAACTCGCAGCGAAATAACAGGTTATCGATGGGGATATGAAGGTGCTGTTGATATAAAATATTGTAGAGGCGCAATGACCTCTCCTCCTTCATTAAATAAAAATGGTTCTGAATATACCTGGATAGAATGGCGCACACCAGAATTTCTTCCTACTTCAGAGATAAATTTCTTAATAAGAAAAAGAAAATTTTCTCATCCAAATGTTAAACGTTATAAAAAATGGTCATTAGACCCTATCCATAAAGGAAAAAGACCATGAATATATGGACTCTTGTTGGCTATTTTATTTTTTGGCCTATATTCTTACATCCTATAACGTGGATAATATTACTTATTAATCGTTATTGGAAACCATTAGAGTAATTCACCTAATTTACCAACTTTACCCAATATTTGTCCTGGAATCCCAGCTAAACTTCCTGCCCCAGCTTGAATTGCAGTAATAATTCTATTTTGCCCTTCAGGAACTGGTCTAGATAAATCTTTCCTAAACTGTTCAGATATTTTATCTAATCGTGGTCCAATAATATCATCAATTTGTTCTAAAAGATCCAATGGTGGAATGCCTTTATTACGAGCAATTACTTCTCGTAAAGCATTAGCATATTCTACTTCACCACGTTTTATTCGTTTAAGATTAGAAATAACTCGTTTCCTACCTTCGGGTGATTGACTTAATGAAGGTATAGTTTTAAGAAATTGTTGTAGATCAAAATTAGTAACCCTTGCACCAAAAGTCTTTTTTGCACCTGAAATAAAATTGGCAGCACTCTTTTGGAACTCTTCACTCCCAGGATTCAATAAAGCAGGAATATCAAATCCTGATCTCTGTAAGAACTCAACATAACCAGGGGTATCTAATTTTCCTTCTTTTTCCAATTCTTCCATTCTTCCAAGATCTTCAAGTTCTCTTTTAGCTGTTCTACCTTGCTCAAGTGCTTGTTTACGTTCTTCTTTAGTTGCTTTAAAGGCAGCTGCTCGTTCTGCTTGTGTTGCTTGTTGCTCTTTTAATTGAATCTTTTTTAATTCTAAAGCTTGTCTTTCAGTAAGACGTGGTGCTGATTTCTTTGGAGCCGTTCCCGAAGCTGCCGCTTTCACTTGAGGAGCAGGAGATATTGTTGGTTGAATTATAGAAGCTTGTTGTCCACCTAATAATTGTTGCAAGTTTTGTGTTGGAGCATGTGGCCTTATTAATTGTTGTAAGAAATTCTGCGATTGTTGATTAAATGCTTCTTGTGGTTGTTGTTGTTGAGTTAAATATTCCATGCCAGTTGGTTCAGAATAAGATGGTTGCTCTTCACCACCAAATCCTAAAGCTCTTGCAAATGCTTCTTGTTGTGGAGCAATTAAACGTTGTTTAGCAACCTCTTTAAGAATCGATTCAGGTAAAAAGGATAAAGCTTGAGATTCTTCTGGAGTAAATCCTAATGCCTGTAAACCACTGCCTCTTTGTGCTAGTTGTTGTCTTTGCGCCAATTGCTGCAACTTTTGTTGAGCCAATCCCTGCAAACTCTCAGCTATGCCAGTTCTTAAGGAAGAACCTATTCGAGCATTGAATCCAGGATAATCTAATACATCAATATCCATTATCTCTCCTTATTGTGGTAATACTGATTGTTTTTGTGCTTGAAGAAGTTGGAGAAGTTGAGGAATAGATTGAGTAAATCCACCGAATATATTCTCACCAATACCAGCTTGTGAAGGTCTATAATACTGCTGATTACCACCAAGACCCATCTGTAACATCTGTAAAGCGTTCTGTCTATTTTGTAGACCATATTGTGATCTAAGTGCTCCTAGATTAGTAGCCAAATCAGCACCAGCTTGGCCCAAGGCTCCTTGAAAAGCACTTGATCTTTGTCCACCACCAAGGGCAGTAAATCGTTCAGCTAATCCCGGAATTATCTCTGAATTAAATTGATTGGTTGCATATTGTTGAATTGGCTCAAACCCTTCATAAGGATTTTGAAGACCTTGAACGCCAAGCATTTGTAAAAGCTGATAGATTTGTTGTTCTTGAGGAGATTGTGGAACTTGTTTGAATTTACCCGATTTACCACCACCAAAAAGACCTGAAAGAAGACCAACCAGACCACCAGCTCCTGCTCCTAGAGCGGTACCTATTCCTGGAACTGCGCTGCCTATAGCTGCACCTGTTCCTGCTCCGCCCAATGCGCCTGCAGCGCCACTACCAAAATTAATAGCCATTATTCTTTCTCCTTTTGTTCAATACGTTCTACTTCTTGTTCGCAGTATTCTAATAGACCAGGATGAGAAGAAACTTCTTGGCGATAGTTATTCATTAAATATTCTATAATAGCAGCAAACTCTTGATCCGATATTTCTTGTTCAAAGTCATTTGTTCCCATACCAATCAGCATTGAAGGAATCATAAAAACCGTTAACCATCTTTTATTCATCGCTATCCTTTATTATAACTTTATAGGTAGCGTAATAAGAACGGTCTTCATTTACCAGTAAAAAAATAAGAGAGACAATTTCTCGTCTCTCTTACTGCATTTAAATAATAGGTAGAGGTCTCATTAAGAGCAGGGTGGCAACTCAAAAGAACACATAGGACCTGATCCTGGTGGAATATGATGAGAAGTTACACTTGCCGGTGGAAGTTCATCATAATGTTCACCAGATAAATTACCTGATGGTGGCGTTGCCAGTGCTGATGATGCTACAAAGATCATAGCAAATAATAATTGTTTCATTCTGTTTCCTCACAAAATAGTAGTTAAAATATACCCTAGTGTAATTATTAATTATCTTATTTCAAGTTACGTTTGCAAGTATTCTATTACAATATAACACACATTGAAATTAGTTCTGTTAGATCCAGTAGTTACTATTACATTGGTTGCATCAACTCTGAGTTCAATATTATTTGCCAAGGTAGGGCTTGCATAAGGTAATGGTATATAGTTAAATCCTGTGGTATCAGAAGCTGCTCCATAGATGCGAGTAAACGTAGTGGATGCTGTACACGTTATACCATGTGCTACTGACTTTGATCCGGTATTTGGTAAAGCACCAAAATTAATTACACATCGTTGTTCTGGTCTAAAGGTAGGAGTAGTGGTCGTAGCACTACTTAATGCAGGATTAGGAAACCATGCATTACCGTCAACAAAATCGTTTACTTCATTATCATAATACCCAGATTCTTTTACATTGAGTACAATGGCAATATTGTTTACGTTTTGGTAAAGACGTACCAAGAGCTCTTTAAATGCGGGATCATTTATATCTATACTATAAAGAGAACTCACATCCCATATGTTAGTTGAGGGTATAAACGATCCATAACTTCCTGAAGTAGCCATTATTCAAGCCTTTGTGAAGTAGGATTACAGTACAATATCATTCCCTCCAATTGGAAATCTTCCCATGATATATCAGGATTAGTTATCTGGGTAATACTCATGGTCATATATAATTGTACGCATTGTCCTGTAGTCTGAAAATAAACTGGGTGCCACAAACGTTCTTGTTCTTGTTCAAGAGGATATAAAGCATAAGGAGATGTTTGCAATATTCCAGTTCCCATAAGAGTACCTGTTGCTACACCAGCATTAATCATTGATAAACTTGTTGATGAAGGAGAATAATCTACCGTTATTTCACCATCTTCTGTCTTCTGAATACAGAAATCTATCTTATGCAGATAAAAGTTTCTGTCTTGTCCAACATAGGGATTCCACTGTTTAGATTTAATAATGATATTAGAAACACGGGTAGCCAAACCACCACCCGTATAAGTACCACTAAATGGCGCTGAAATAAGATTAACTTTATTAGTATCTACTACACCAGGAGCGGTATATACCAGAGCTATTTGATAGATATTATTATTAAGTCCTGTAACACCTTGAGCATTCTCAATAGCAATAAAATCACCATCATTAAGGGTATGATCAATGATAGTTAATTGTGTATAATTTCCGGATACTCCTATATTAGTTATTTGCATAACAGGAGCATTACGTGAGATATCAGGATTAACAATAAAGACGAATCCTTGTTGATTACCTGCTAAAATTTGTCTAAATTGTGCTTGTTGGATACCACTGTTCCAGGTGAAGTTAGCCTCTTGCCATTCATAGGTTGCGTTTGCCCAGGTAGTGTCTTCTTGCTGTTCAAAGTACCCAAAAGCAGTAATACAATCATCATTAAAAGACCATGTGCCAGTTTTATAATTATAAACCAATACTTTTGTAGGGAATTTTTCATCAGCATTTTGCTCAATTGAAGGAAAAGTCCAATATACCATCTCAACATAATAATCACGAATACCAGCTACGCGCTGTACTCCTGAATTTTTATCTATAATCTCAAATATCTTATCAGGAATTTTATTATCTACTCGTTGTACGTTAGCACCGTTACAAGCATGGACACCAGTATTACCAATCGTTAATATCTCTTTATCAAAAGGGACAGTAGATTGTTGAGATTCAGAACCTAGTTCAGTATTAATCTTCTGCCATACAAAAGGAAGAACTTGGTTACCAGTATAAGCCAACTCCCATGTACTACGTTCAAAATAAACGATTAAACGATCTTTAATAAATTCAGCACTAATAATCTGTTCTTCGGTTGTAGCATCTATAAAACCACCACCGTCAGCTCTATTACCACCACTATCAGTTTGACCTGGTTCATACCAAGCGTTAGTCGATAATGGACTTCCGTTATGACAGTAACGAGCTCTATTTCTATATTGTGCTGTAGTTCCAGATCCATTATTTTCGATAGTATTAAGTAATATTAAACGATCTTTGAAGGCAACAATTAATCGAGATGTTTGTACAAAAGGTCCACTTCCAACAACGCCTCCTGCTGGAGCATAGAATGGGGTTATTGAGGTCCAGCTACCATTAAAATACCAAATAGGGTCATCAGTAGCAGGAGTAGCAGCTGGGATAGTTGCCTGAAAATTAGTAACAAACATAGTTGCTATACTATCACTAGAACCACGCCACGTAGTTACCCAAAAAAAGTTAAGATCATCTCCATGCCAAACAGGATTAGCACCCGTATTAGATCTATTCCATCCACTTCCTGGTGTATACAGATAGGCAAACTGTGTGTCAAACCCATAGGTAGGTTGGTTATTAATAGCACCACTCTGATAAAGATCTAGTCCCATTACGGGTAATCCAGGATAATAATATACATCTGTAGCTGCAGTAGCACCATTAATAACAACAGCACCACTTGTTGTATTAAATGTTTTTACTGTGGCAGTACCGGTATCTAACATAACGGCTGGAGTGCCAGCTTGGTATACAGTAAATATTTCAGAACCAATAGAAAACTGTATACCTATTCTACCAATAATAACAGTACCAGGAATAGTACCAGAAAAGTTTCCTGCGCCATCAGTAGTGCCTATATTAACCCTAAAACGAGATTTTAAGGGACTTGGATCCATTAAAACACCACCGAATCGTTTTCTTATACGTCCACGAAATGCATAGACATTATCCATTTGAGCAAAGGCATTATCAGGAATAAGCCATGGTCTCAAGTCGGTTTCTAAACTTGCATTCGTATCGGTATATCCAATAAAAAAACGATCAAACGGCATAGTACATCTCCTATCTTCCTACCGCGAACCATGCATAAGTATCGGCTAATCCAGTGGTAGAAGTAGATCTTCGTGCAGTAAATTGAGCACTATTAAATGAATCTAATTGAATAAAGTTGGTACTAGTCGCATTATGAATACGAGTAATTTGGATACTTAATGATGCGGTAGTAAAACCAGGAAATCCGGCAACGCTTGCAAACGTAGTTACTTTAGTAGGAGAGCCACCAGGAATAGTATCTTGTCCCCACACCATTTTCATACCAGAGGGCAAATAAGTCCAACCACTTGTTCCAGAACTCTGTGCCGCAGTAAAAGGAATACCGGCAGCAGTTCCTTTCTGTACATAAAGTTCACTAACACCCGTAGTAGGAAATAAGAAGTTGTAGAGTTCTACTTCTGTTGCAGTAAAGGGAGGTGCTGGAACCACACCTTGCCGTGGAAAAGTTACCCATTTATGTTTACCGGCATCAGTAATATCGAAAGTAACATGATTAGCTTGTACCCAGCTAAAAAGGGATTGAAAGTTAGCTAACAAATCACCTTGAGAAACTGAAATTTGATCTGTAGCCTGGGGAATATCTTGATTATAAGCCATAACTTACTCCTAATTTTTTATCATCAGAATGGGCCACCTCCCCATCCCCAAGCCCCCGAGCCTGGTCCAAATGAGGTCTGTTCGGTATAGATAGTAGCCACTCGTTCATTAGTATTTTGTACGATAGTTCTACGTAAACATAATCTTTCTTGTTTAGTATATTCAGGCAAGATAAGAGCAACACTATCCAGATCCATACGATCTTCGAATATCTTTTTAGCTGCTCCATACGCTATATATTGCCACCATTCTTCCAATTGAGGACTTTGACTACCACTGAGTAAAGCAGTTGGTCTGATATAGGCCTCGATATTAATTTGGTAAGGCTGATCAGGAACAGGTCTTAACGTAAATTGATTATCATAATAAAGGAGTGATTGTGGCAACGAAACGATTTGAGGGATTGTCTGGCTATTTATTAATGAACCTGACATGGGAGCAGTAGGGAAGGTTATAACAAACTCACCTGTCACATAGTTTATATAATTATCTGCATCAGGATTACCACCCACCGTCGGCGTATACGGAGCCACTGCTAACGGTGGAGTGGATGGTTGTTGTCCTGGTATATAGAGATTACCCCATACCGTTGGATTACCAGTTACCGAGTCTAGTACGGGTACATCTACAAGAGCAAGTCCATTACTATTAACATCAACTGAGCTAAAAAGAACATTATTTTTAACCAAGCAGGCGCCTGCTTGGGCCGAATTGGGTACTATACTACCGGATAAAATAGGAACGAATCCGGAAAATTGAGTAGTTGTTCCATCACCGGTAGGTCCAATGGACTGTATATTATTAGTTTGTGGATAAATTCCATAAAATTGTTGCGGAGATTGAGTATACATTGACTGATAACCAGCGATATATACAGGATCATGAACCGTTAGATAAATATTTTGAAAGTTATAAAGATCGTTATTCTGAGCTCCTGAAGCACCACCAAAAGAAGCAATATCGGTAGGATATACATCTTGATAAGGATTACACCAGAAACTAAACGTTGTTCTCAGATTAAATGTTCTTAGATGTTCAGGAAAATCATATACCACAAAGGTATTAATATAGTTTTCTAGATCAGATTCGCTCAATTGTGCCGTAGAAGGAGATCGAGTTAAACGACGAACCTTAACTTTAATCGTATCGAGTGAATTGGGTGGACTTACCGGAACGCTCATCAAATCTCCTTACACACAAGCAGTGTATCTTCAGTTTCCCCATTATGGGTTTTATACTACTGACTTCAGATTTCACACTCAACTCTTTTTTAAAATAAATATTATCGGACCAACGTTTAAATTATGGTAAACCTTTATCTCTTTTACGGTGCTAAATTCATTACTGCGGCCGTTAAGATACTATTTACTTCACCTATGGGTACTACTTGTGCACATATATTGTCATGGGGACTTGGCATACCTGGTATAGCAAATATATCGTAGGTAGTGGTATCAATAGGAACACTAAACGTAGTTGGTGATAATACCGTTATAGGGGCAGTTTGAGAGTTTATTTGTTGCATACCACATGGGACAGGAATATCGAATCTAACAATGGTTCCTGTTATATAGCCATTGGCAAACGTAGTGGTTACGACAGCGGGATTACTGTTCGTAATCCCCGCTATCAATCGCATCGCTGGTCCAAAGAGAGGAGTAGGATTAGCGTAGCATACTGGCATTATTATACCTTTTCTACCGTCACAATATCAGCATGACGCACTTCATCTTCTGGGTCCAAAAATTCTAAACTTTGAAAACTAAATCTTCTCACCTTCTGTCCTATTTTCATAGTAGATTTACCCATATCATCAACCGCATATTTATGCACTGGGTACCAACCATTCTCATTAAGATGTTTATAGACGGACAATGGAATGGTATATATTTCGCCATCGTACATATCATAACGAGTAACTTCATCTCCCGGATATTTTTGGAATACAAAACTCATGTAACCACCCGGTACTTCATGATAGATGAATTTTCCACGAATCATCTGACGTTCTTTATCTCGTTGATATTTAATTTTAGCTGTCATAGAAGGATGTTCTCTATCTCTTTTGACAGTCTTTTTTAAAGGAACTTCTTGCATTTCAGGTAATGACATAATGATCTCCTCATAGAGAGAGGGGGAGTTAGCCCCTCTCATTAATTACTCGTGTTTATTGACCGCCATACGTTGATTTACCAGCTCTCCAGTAAATAATATCGTTAGCAGCAAATCCAGCAGGTCCACTGATAGCAGCAGCCGCAGCTAGACCAGTTCCACCTGTTCCCAGGATCATTCCTAAGAATCCAGTATTAACGGTAGAATCTGAAAGAATTCCACTATTTGCGTTATATACCGGTTGACCATATTGATCTAATGGAATCTGTGCAGCGGTAGATGTTAGAGCAAATCCGGTATCTTCTCCAACCGGAGCTACCTCTGGGAAAGAACTTGGTTGTTGCGCTATTGTTGGCCACGAGAAGGCAGTGAAGCCAGCTGTGTTAACATCAATAGTAAAGTTCCAAGCATCAACTACCGATACAATAGTAGCTGATAGATAATTATTAGCAGGCGTTGCGTTCAATTGAACCATTCCCGATTCTTCAGGTATAGTAAAACGAACCTTTTGTCCGGGCACATAGTTATGCTGAACCGAAGTACTAACTTGACCATTAGTAGCTTGAGTAATATTAACCACAAATCTACGACGTGGATAGAAAAGTGGATCATAGTTAACTACACGATAGAATCCAGCACCACCAATAGCTCCTGGCGCGGTCGCTAATGCGTTACTTGCAGTAAGTAATGTAAAGCTTACACCTGCGTTAACAGCACCAACCACCATATCAACACCGTTGACATCTGTTTGAGCAGTGTTGCTCATACGCACAATAGTAGTTCCAGCAATTAAGCCACTAGTATTAGCAGCACTTACTACTGGTCGAGTAGCGTTGGTAGATGCGGTAGTTGCACGAGGAGCACTTAATAATTGTAATGCGCTTGGATTTTGTCCAGATGGATCGTAAAGTTGAAACGCTCCTGCTGTTAAAATATCAGCATGTAACGTTGTAGAACCGTTAACACCATATTTTACTAAACAAACATCGTTAGGCATCCCTAATTGCCAATAGAATTCAATACCTACGTCCGTTACTGGAGTACCGATATTACCATACTGCGTATAGTTCATTACCGATATCCAATCAACACCAGAAGGAATTTGAATAGTTAATGCGGCAACAGGGTTGGATGCAAGGAATCTTCCTTGTCCTATTATAGTTCCGTCCATAATTATTCTCCTTAAGCTAAGGTTGCGCGAAGGTTAATAACCCACAGATCATTAGTGATTCGTGGCACTTCAGCAAATTTATAACCCACTGAAACGTTTAATGCCAATGGACCATCATATATCGGTGGACGATAGATAAAGCTTGCACTATAACCATCCTGCTCGATACAAGCATATGCTTCCATACCTACGCAGAATATATTGTAGACCGTAGCACCAAGAGATGATGCGCTTGGAGAAGAAGATCCAATAGAAGACACTAAGAATCTTAAGTTACCAATAGCACCCCATTCAGAACGTAACGCGTTCATAGGAGCAGGATACTGGTTCTTTTGAATGAAACCAGCAACGTTATCTAAGTTACCAGTCAATTGAGTAGAACATAAAGCAAAGTATGCATCACGAACTGGTGCAGTACCAAACTTATCTTCACCCTCAATGTTATCCATAATGGTGTACGCATTATTGTTAAGTAACGTACGAACAACATTATCAACATCACTACGGGTTATTTCGGTAGGAACATCCAGACTATTACTTTATGACTTAATGTGTTATACTATAAGCATGATTAAAAATACCGATTTTGCATAAAAAGGTATTTCACATTAAGCGGGTAGTCATTTCTGCTACCTCTCTATGTTTCCATAGAGACTCGACTATCGCATCACATTTCTGCGTCTCAGGGTTTAGTCTGTCAGGCTGCACGTTTCCTGCTTGCCCCTTGTTACCTTCATCTTTCATGGTCAGGCTTCCAAGTCAATTACCCAAGATTTTTTAACGGCAATGTTCATTTTACCGTTAACTCCGCCAGTACAATTAATGAAACTTGCTGTTGCTGCCAGCATGTCTCTTGTTAATTGATCTTCAGTTTGCATAACGGAGTGATACACCAAGACGTTGCGCGCATTCGTTAAGAACCGGGTCTTGGTTTTGCAAAGTTACTTGTTCGTTGATTTGCACATAGGTACCATAAAAAGATATCTTTGCATCAATATCAACCGCCGTTAAATTTTGAGGCGGGGGAGTTACACCAGAGTTTCCTAGTGGAACCATAGCCGTATTTAACGGGTTATATCTACGCATACGCAATGTTGTACCACCATTACGTGGCATATTTTTTTTCATTGCAGGAATTTTGTGAATCATGTTAGGAACCGGTACTGACAATAGTTTATAACTAAACGATTGTTGAACCGGAGCAGGCAACGAACTAGTCGTGGTAATTGCCATAATAACTCCAAGAATTGAAATATAAAACATCTATATCTCAAGCTTGACGAGAGCTACATTTGCGTCGTGGGAATGACGAGGTCCCGTTGCGTCGATAGGAAAGCGCATGTTGAGCGATTACATGCATGATTTACGCTCAGGATGTAGTTAACCATAAAACGCCTTCAACTACAAGTACTACAGTTGAAGGCGTGCATAAAAAAAGGAGCCACTAGGTTTTCTTACGCTCAAAATGATTAGCATCACCGTTGGGAAAATTACCACCCCATCGGTTAGCATTGTCTAAAGATTCCCAAAAATTACCGAAATCTTTATAACTATCTTTATCTTGTAAATAAATACCTTTTGGAGAAAATAAACATATATCTATAGCTAATCTATCACAATGAAGACTATTAATAATTCCCTTACCTTGTTGCGCATATATTTTAGCTTGTTCCGGAGTTCTATAAGCTTCTCCAAAAGTACACGAATAACGTTGGTCGGCAATATAGTTAATAAGCTTAGAAACATCTTTAGCAAATAATGCCTGTTGATGCCATAGATCCATACTTAATTCCTATCTATTTTTCATTGCTTCCATCATCTCTTTATGTAACTGAGTCTTAAGATCTTCAGTCAAACCATTAGCAAATGCATTAGCTCTAGACAAAGGACTTTCTCCTTGTTGTGGAGAAACTGAAGCTAATGATCTAGGCTTGGCAGCATTAAGCTGTGCTCTTTGTCTGTCAGAAACGTAGAGATCTTCTTGAGCAATACCTAACTTTTTAATCATGGTATAAGCAGAAACAGCTTTGCTATAAAGATCTGTGGTCGAATGAAGAGTAGCGGCTATCTCAGGATACTGTTCACGTAAAGCATTTATATTCTCCCCAGAAACGATCTTATCGAAGTCTGGATAGTTAGCCTTAATCTTGGCCTCAACAGCTGTCTGAGAGGCGGTATTGTTTGCGTTTTCTAAACGTTGTTCAAGCTTCTTTATTTTAGCTTGCATTTTACGAAGATGCTTTCCTTCAGCAAGGGCATCAGGCTCTATAGAGAAGTCTTCGTCCTCTTCTTGAGGCTGTGGTTGAGATTGAGCTTGTAACTGACGAAGGAGTTCATCTCGTTCACGCTCAGCTTTTAATTTAGCTTCACGAAGTTGTCTAAAACTTTCTTGAGCATCAACTTTTGGTTTAGATTCAACTTTTACTTCTTGCTCTTGTATCTCAGGCGATTCTTGAATAATCTCAGGTAATTCATTAAGAGTCTGTTCATTAGGTGATTGTAAGATATCTTCCATTATACTCCTTCTAATACTGGTGATGTTAATTCTTTTTCCCCATTGAGTTGTTTAGCTAACTTAAAGAGGGATCCATCGGCAAAACTAAGAACGAATTGTAATAAATTACGCTCATCGGGGTGAACATATAGAGCATTATCTTTTAAATGATGACAGGTATCCTGAGAAGGAATGGTCCATACATATTCTATTGAATCGTCAGCACTGTTATATTTAAATAATGTCTGATCGTAATTAGGCGTAGGACATGTCTTTCTATGTAAGAAATAGTTGCGAAAAACATTACTCATCAAACGTTCACGCTTGGTAAGAACTACGACAAAAAAATCATGGGCGTATAGTTTTTTACCATCATTGACACACTGTATCAGATTATCTATATAATCCTCTTGCATAGCTCGTTCGAGCTCTATAGGATCAGTACTCTCTGGTTCTTTTTTCATGAGATTGGCGGCTATACTACCAACCGTTTGTCTCTTCTCTTCCATTCATTGTCTCCTCATATAAAGGGAAGAGTAACGAGTTTAGATTTGTAATGCAAGTTAACAAATAATAATGCGCCCCTTTAACAGAGCGCATTATCTATATTCTACACAGTCTATTAGTTAGGGAAAACTTTGTTAAAAGAAGATAAATCTTCAGTATTAATTTTATTATAAGCAGCATGTGATGAAGCGGCATTAGAAAAATAATACATATCCGATTTAACATCTTTCATAACAGGCGCTTGATAAACAATAGAATAGGTCATTTCCTTAAGATCATCGAAATATCCCGGAACAGTTCGCGGCGTTTGAGCAATAATCTTACCGTTTTTATTCTTTAAATATTTTTCGATAGCAGGAATATTAGATTTCTTCTCTAAACGAGGATCGCTCGCAGGAGGAGTTTCTATAATAACGGTGTCAGCTATTTCAAAAAGTTGATCAGTAAACTCTTTCCATTCAGGAATATGATGTAATACATGAAGAACTATAACCGCATCAAAATGAACTTTCTTTTTTAATTCATTCAGATCATCAAATGATAGCTGTTTCTTAATATAGATAAGATTCTTATTAACATCCGTATTAAGTTCACATATATCTCTTAAACGATCGGTCATGTCAGCCATAACACATTGCGCATCCATATCTGTCGCTAATTTTAGAGAAAAATAACCGTTATTAGCACCAATATCCAATACGGTAATAGGACGCTTATAGTTTTTTTGCAATTCAGCCTTAATAGCCTTATAACGTGATGGACAATCAGTACCAACACCATGCCATAAGGTTTCATTATTAACCAGAATGTCTTGATAAGGGAAATATTTCTCCTTAGAAAGACCCTTCAATATCTTTTGCGCATCATTAGCACTAATGCCATATGACCATCCTGATAGCGAAGGAATAATTGATCGAAGATTATCATTTTCTCTTGATAAAGATTGAATTGAATCTTCTCTGTCCTGTGGTATCATACCTTGTGCATATGATACAAATAGTAGTAGACTAAGTGTAATTATCCTCATAGGATCCTCAAAAATAAAGGTTATTAGAAGTGAGTAGAATATATCTTTTTTATATAGTTAATTATATAATGATATGTAATTATTACAACTGGGCTGAATCAAATAATATAAAACAGGAATCTATACAAAGAGAAAACGATATGGATATACTCTATGCGCCATGGAGAACTAGTTACTCTCCAAAAAATAGGGTTAGTGATGAAGAATGTCCATTTTGTAACCGACTTCATCAATCAAGTGAGCATGATGAAAGTAATCTTATTATCAAGAGATTACGATACTGCGCGGTAATGCTTAATCTTTATCCATATGGTAAAGGACATGCTTTAATTATTCCCTATAAACATACTAATAATCTGGATAATCTTACGATTGATGAACGATCTGAGCTTATTGAAACGGTAAACGATACTACTAAATTGTTAGAAGAATTTCTAAAATGCGATGGTATTAATATTGGCATAAATAAGGGAAAAGCAGCCGGAGGAAGCATACAGTCCCATCTCCATATTCATATTCTCCCAAGATTCATCGGAGACACTAACTTTCTTATCACGGCAAACACAAAAGTAATAACCAATGATATTATACAACTCTACAGAGAACTAAAGAATATCTTTACATAATGTTTAATTATCGGAAAACCTTCCCTACCTCTAGACAAGTGGAAAAAACCTAGAAGTAGGGAATGGTGAGTAGTAATGAACGCTTATTGAGATTTTTTGCGCTTAACTTTTCTAGATTCAGAAAGAGCTATGGCAACAGCTTGTTTCTTATTGGTAACCTTATGGCCCTTCTTAGACCCGCTATGAAGCTTACCTTCTTCAAACTCTTTCATAACTTTCTTGATCTTCAAACGAGACTCTTTGAATTTACCTATTTTCTTAGATTTTATCTTTTTGCGTGCCATTATTTTCCTTTAGATACTTTAGATTTTTTACCCTTAGCTCTCATCTCATGACGCTTCTTAAGCTGCGGATATAAAGAGTAAACTTTTTTTCTAATGCTAGCAGGTGAAGGAGCAAAATGAGCACGCGCTAAAGCATTTCGAGCATGAGCAAGGTCAGGAATAGGGAAAGAATAAGCAGAAGAACCGCCCGCTTTTCCAGCAAACTTTGACGACGCCACATTTTTATAACGTCCGGTGTTTGACGACCCTGGTTTTTTTCGTAATTTTGATTCTTTTCCATAAGGCAGCTTCACTCCCTTAGCAACCGTTACTTTTTTACGTGTGCTCTTCATTATACCTATTCCTTAAAAAGGTTCTATCTCATCATCAATCCATGGTTGTGGATTTGCCTGTGTCTTAAAACGGTTAAAACGATTCTGATTATATTCTTGATGAATAAATTCACGGGGTAAATTAGCTACTTGTCTATGATCCTCTTGTATCATACGAGAATCTGCCATCTCTTGGCGTCTACGTGGATCAATATGATCATAAAATATATTCATAGCTTCAGAAGGATATTCAGGAGCATATAAAGCAGGATTACGTGGTATATATTTTTTAACTTTTAACATTGCTATCCCTTTTTAAAAACATGGTAGGAGATACCTATGAGGAAACAATTGCATTTCCTACCATGTTCATCATCATCTAACTCTAATCGTTTCTTCAAACAAGAGTCGCTTATTTACTTTACGTTCAGCTTTTGATCGCTTAAACGCTATATTAGGTGGAGTTCCTAATATCTTATAAGCAATCTTTTTAGCCTTACCCTTTGGTCGTGGAGCTGCAGGCATAAATTACTCCTTTTGTTTCCAATTTTGACCTCTTTTGATAGCACCAATAGTTGAAGCAGATACATTAAAATCCTGTGCTATATATTTAGCAGGAATTTTTAATGCTAATCTTTTTCTTATTTCAATTACTTGTTGAAGATTTTCAGTAAAAGTAATAAATCTACAATTATCGGGGCTATAATCCTTATCGTTATCGATACGATCTAATACTAAACCTTTTTTCCAGCCATTATCCATACACCATTGAAAGAAAGATATAAAATCATTCTTCCACTTGTCACATACTTTAATGCCTTTACCTTGATAAAATTTATAATCTTTTAGCGCAGCATTATAACAACGAGTCATAATGGTATACCTAAGATTATAAATTGGATGAGATGTAGTAATTTCATATTCGATCCCGTTACTGATTATTTTACAATTTAACTTTTTTCCTTGAGCCATAATTCACCTCATGACTCAATAAAGTTAATATTGTTGTAAATGTCAAAATTATCACATCTAACAATTTATACTTTTTTCGGATAAAAATGCTCCATTTTCTTACGATTATCGTATCCCATTTGACGATCTACACCACGCAAGGTATCATCAAGATCTTCTGGAAGATAACCAGCTGCTTTAGGGTACGCTTCGTAACGAACTTCTTGAGGCAGATTAGCAACTGCTCTAGGATCCTCATGAATTATCCCAGCTTCATACATTTCTTTATAGCGACGATACTCAGAAACATCTGATGCTCTTTGGCGATCATAATTATATAATCCTGCTTCAACCGGATCAGAATCTTGACGATACTCATCATTGTATTTATTGGGTTCATGACGTAACATATCATACTTACGTTTGACAGGTCCACGTTCATATTTTTCCATACCCATATGCTCATGCATGCGTGCTTTTTTTGAAGCGTAATGACGTTTTGCCATCGTTTCTCCTTTGTAGAAACTGTCCTCTCATCTTACGATGAACGACAAGGGTTGTACCTCTAACTACGCACCAACAACTGGTGTTTGCGTCGAAGGATTTCTTAACTCATTTTCCTGATTACGGATTATGTTTGCAAGTGTTATTAACTTTTCCATCTGCGCTAGATCTAAACTATCTATCTCTTTAAGTGCTTTAACAAGATTAAGCAACCCAATCTCTTCATCTTTATGTGCTTGTGCTCTACGTTCTTGGGCAAGTGCCTTATTCTCTTCTACTCTACTCAGACGCTCAATACCAAGACCTTGATCAGCAGCAGCTCTCGCATTTGCTAAATTAGTGCGAGCCGCTATCTCTTGCATTTGTAATTGTGCCTGTTGTTGCTGTAACTCTTGAGCAGCTTGGCGATTGGCTTGAATAGCTTCAATAAGTTGCTTCTTATTTTGTAACGTACACGCTTCAAGCAATTGTTCATCAGGGATAGGAACACCAATCTCACGTAATTGTAATAACTGAGCAAACTGCATCTGTTTTTGTGTAGAAGTATTAAGACCTTCTTCTACGACAGCATTATATTTACCAAATGCTTTGTTATAAAACTGAGCAGTTGGTTGTTCGTTCTCCAGAATCTTTTGTACTTTTCCGGGCGTAAAATTGGCTTGAACAAGATCAATAATTATTTTACCTAAAAGCTTCTGTGCATGATCCAGATTATCAAAAAGATTCTGTAAGGTAGTAAGACCTGCACCTTGACGCAACATAGAAAGAACACCCGCTTTATCATCAACTGCGCTTCCTAAAAGTTCTTCGTTAACTCCCGATATCTCCATTACCTCTTTTGCTAAAAGTTCAGATAATTGAATCATTGATGGTGGAACCTGTGGAGGAAGAATCTGCTGCACATCGGTCATTGCCGCTTCTTCTTTAAGCGCAAGACCTCTTCCTTGACCAGAAAGAAAAACATCTTTGGGATTAACAAGGGCGTTTTCCTTGTAGATCCATCCTGAATTAATTTGAGACTCAAGTATATCAAGCTCGATAATACGACGTCTATTATAAAGATACTGAGCATCACGCAATCCACGTACTACTCCTTGAATACGCCATGGAAAGTAAGGCATTTGGGGATTATAATAAGCAAACACCGGAACAAACGGATAATTATCTATACCCATAGGATTTGGACCATGGTACATTACCTTACCCTGAACAACAACAGCAAGTCTTACGGTTGGTATTTCTTGTTCTATAACAGTTACTTGGGGATATGTTTGCAAGAATAAACGTAAACGATCTTCATCTTGATTACGCCATTCTAATGTTTCACCCGTTTGAGTATCAACCAGCATCTTCTGTGTTCTATAATCACGGTAATAATACTCATCATATGTCAGTAAGTTTTTCATACCATAGTTATATGATTCAGGCATAAACTGGAATTTACCATCACGACCAGTTCCCGAATCATTACCCACCAGACCCAATATCTCTTCTGTTTTATCAGGTAATAAAGAAATACATTCACGCTTAGTCAAAAATGAACGCTTCCAAATAGCATTACAATCGGATAAATCTGATTTTCTAAAATAAGGATCCATTAAGAAACTATTATAAGCACAATTACTTACACGAATATTGCCCGATATAGGATCCTGTCTATAATCCATCCATACATGAAGAAAGTTCATGCCAGTAACTAATGCACCATGAAATGATTCTGATATTGTTTCCAATATTCCTTCTTGATTATTAAGCCACATCATAATCTTAGTAAATTGATCAGCCGTTTGCGAATCTGCATTCTCAGCAGGTACTACAATAGTAGATTTTCTATTACGTCTTTGATGACCATCAATCATATTAATAACGCGACGAATACGATTGAAATTAAATTGACGACGTCTATTGGCAGGTAAATTTCCGTAGAGATCATTCCATAATGACTGATCTCCTGCCTCAAAACGAGTATCGGTATCAGCTTCGCCCCAAAACGATTGATTAATCGTTATAGACTCAGCATAAAACGCTTCCATTTGGCTTAATAGAGGGCGATCTTTTTCGTCATAATATTGAGGTCCCAATTGAGGGAAAATCATGTACTGCTCCTTTAATAATAGGGAAAGCAACTGCTTGACCATCTAATTTGGAAAAACAGGTGTAACAGTATCAGTTGCTTTCATGTGGTAGTGTATGAAGAGCAGATTTAGATATCAAGAAGAATGTTGTTTATGATATTTAACAATAATTTTAGTAACAGTACTATTATGGTCTAGATCAACACAATCAAAAATACTTTGCAAAAATGGATCAAAATATTTTTCTATTCCTAAACGAACCGTATAAGAAGTTTCAATACATGGCTTCCATGTCATAGCTAAGGCCGAGTCTGATCGCGTTGCCTCATTATGATCTTTTTCATGAATAAATTCTCCACTATGCGTTACATAATGAGCATATCCTAATCTTTTTTCTTTTCCTGACCAATACAATGCATAATGATTATCTATTGGCATATTATTGGGGGTAATACCTGACTCAATTTTAATAATATAAGAAAAAAAAATATTAGGAATAGCTAGTGATAATACTCTTTCTATTTCTTCTATATTTTTACGAATACAAGTAAGATTCTCTATTCTTCCTTGAGCTTTTTGCTCAATTATTTTTAATAATTCTATATTCATTATTATTATTTTCTGTTAAGCGTGGTATCTCTAACTACATGGAAGTATATCAAATCAATGAATCTACGATTATTTCTTCCCGAATCCATGTATATCATTAATAATACTATAATTTACGCAAAAATCAAGGCCCCTATTCACATTGAAAATAAAATAGAGACCTAGGAGCTTAAAAAGGGCAGACTTCGATAGCAAGAACAAAATTAATAAGCATTACTGAGCAGAAGACTCAACACTTTTCTTGCAACTATTACACGCGCAGGATCCGGTTAAATTACCTTTAGACACAGCATCATTTAACAAAGATTCTGCCCATTCAATAAGATTAGCAAATTCAGGATATTCTTGTTTAGCAAACTCAAGAGCAGGTTTTAAAATAACCAAGAGGGAAATAAGTGTTCTATAAAGAATAATACTACGCTCTTTTTTTTGTTCTTCAGAGACGACGGTATCTTTTTCTAAAGATTCTGCTTCATTCTTAACTTGTTGGATATGTTGAATTATCCAGAAAGCCATATGACTTAATGCTGCGTTCATAATTTCCCTTTAATAATGAGTATGAACTCTACAGTAACGGACTCAGATCTTGATAGCAAGAAGAAAAATAGTTAATACTCCGGTAAATCAGTTCTAAATATATTAGGCAAATTTTGATTCTCACCTAAAACGGTTTCTCTATAGCGTCGGTCAAGCTCTTCAGCCGATAAACCATCCCGTGTTTTTGGTAGCGATACACAAAGATACCGTAAAGCATCAGCAGCGTGAGAATTATGATCATGTAAAGGGTTGTTACGATACACTTTCTTGGTAGCATCATATTCCTTTCTATAATCTCGCAAAGCGCGTAATAAAGGTCCACATTTATCTTTATCAATCCATATCTTAGGCAATGTAGTACGGACTGTCTCAATACCATCTATAATAGTCATGTCAGGAGCTAACGTAAATGTTATACCAAGATTCTTAGCCTTATCCCAGCGTGAAAGACCGCCACCCGTATAATCACGTACCCTAATATCGTGAGGTGCAATATGTTTACCATACGTATATGGTTTAGATTGGAGAACGTTAATATAATGCTCTAGGCCAACGTCAGAGTTCTGATAAAGGTCAACTATTCTGATTGTTTGGCCAATGCATTGGTAAAATAGAATTGTGGTATAGTCTCGCATACCCAAGTCCCAACAGGTATGGACTTTAAACCCAGATTCCCACGGGACAATGCCAACCTGATCCTTGAGTTCCATTTGTACAAGATACTTAGCATAATAAGCACCAATGGCACCAACAGAGAAGCTGCAATAGTACTCTTGCTCAACCATATCATATGACATGATCCCTTCTTTTACTTCCCGAGATATCTCATCTTGGCTTACCAGACCCGTATCATCTACCGTCAATATATCAGTGAACCATTCAGGACTATTTCGTGCAACTTCATAAAGGGTATAGAAATGATTCTCTCCAAACGGTGTAGATATAAAGATTGACCAACCATTATTGGCTACCAAAATCGGTCTAACGGTGGGATATACTTGCGGATGTTGATAAGCATACTCTGAAAATACTATACCAACCGGGTTAGATCCCCGCAAAGAATCATAGTTATCTGATCCCAAAAAATAAATAAGAGAACCATTAATAAGTTCTATCTTCTGTTCATTTTTATTTACTGACTTAACAAGCTGCTTGGGAATATAATCTAAAAATGCTCTACCGTCTGAGGTCTTGCCTTCAAATAACGTAAGTCGAGCTTGCTTATAGGTAGGTAATATATAATAGTAAGATCCTAAACGTTTAAACGCTTGTCTTACCATTAAATTAAAAGCAGCCATATCTTTACCAGCCCGACGATGCCATACTAAGAGAGCTCGTTTATACCCCTTGTTTTCAATAGCATCAAAAAGCGGTAACTGATAGGACCTTGGCCTAAAGGTATCAAGCTTTATTACTGTCTCTATATTCAATACTCATCCCATAACGTAAGGCAGTAAGATAAAACTGCATGTTTCATGTTTCATACTGTTTTATCTTACTGCGTACAGACTACTTAGGAAACTTTTTCTTTAACACGATGTTTTAAAAGCATTACGAGTTCACAATCATTACATTCATACTTAAAATCTTTTTCAATACCAGGATATTTTTGTAACAACAGCGTTAAGAGCTCTTCGATATACTGTTGATTAGTAAGAGTCACCACCTCAACTACTCTGTCTTTTTCTAGCTGAGTAATGGTAATACCACTAACACCGTTAAATTCAGCACTAATACTAGAAACACACACAAAGAGTAATAATAATAATTTATTCATAGTTTTCCTCATAGATATAAATAAGGCCAAAGTATGACTTAAATTAATTATTTGGCAAGAAGTTATTCTTCTTTGTCAGGAACTTTATCAGTTGATGGATATTGTTCTATAACTACTCTAACGTTGCCCTGTTGTCCCGATGTATCTTTAAGCTTTGAACGCCATTCTTCGGTAGAGCGCCATTCATCATCATAAATAGGCATTGAGGATCGTACCATTCCAGAATCATATTCTCCTTGAAGACCACCCATCTCTCTACGATTACCTATGACCTCTTTAGCATAGACATATGTTTCATCAAATGAGGGGTGTTTATCACGCCATTTCTTAATCGTTGTTGATCCAATTCCTCGCTCATGAAAAAACTGTGTTATCTTTAATGCACGTGTATCATGGAGTGCCCACTCGATAAGCTCTTGTCCTATCTTCTCCAACGATGCTGGCGTAATAGGTTTCATGCGAAGCGTGAACATATCGCGATATTCATCGAACACTATTTTTGTGGGTTTTTGCTTTTCTATAGTATTATGAGGGATTTTAGAATTTTTTTTCATCGCTAATCTCACTTATTATAAATTCGGTTCGTGCGGGATTATCGTATATCTTTTTACAGTTTATAACTGAAATAACGGCATCATCTCTGTAGAGAATACCGATAGCAACATCTTCAATAAATTTCACGAGATTTGATAAATCTGGCTTACACGCACGAGGAGTAAATCGTAATTTATCTGCGTGTTTAATCGATGTCTTGGGAATAGAAAAATAGAAGGTAATATCTAAGTGTAAAGGTCCCTGAAAGAAGGGATAATCGTTGTGTTGGTTAGAAAGGATAATGGCATACTTACTTTTGATCTCTTTTTGACAATCGTATACTTTACCATTGCCATATCGTGCGCGAGCTAAAGCTACCGGGTCACCGGGTATAATAAAACGAGCACTTCGTTCACTCATTACTAAACTCTCCTCTTTTAATTAATCTATTTCAAAATTTTCTTTAAACTCTTTCCATTTCTCAGATGCTTCTTTACAGATTTCAGAAAGATGTAAAAATTCTTGTGGTTCTAATTCTGTTAATTTTTCTAAAATAATATTATTTTTTTTATTAACCATTAAATAAACAGCGCTATGAATAAAATGACAATTTCCATTTTCTAACTTCTTACATTTTTCATCTAGTTCTCTAATAAAAAAATGACAAAAAAGGAATTCAAATAAAGTAAGATCAAGCTTTATTGAATTATACTCTTTCATAAAATGCATAAAGTTTTTCAAGAAGCTTCCTTTTCTAAAAGAGTAATACGATTTTTAGTTTCATTAATTTGTTGTTGAATTGTTTCCCTGTATTTTTCTCCGATAAAACTAAAATCAGTAATAGATTCAAATTTAGCTAAACGTTGCTTACAAGCATCTAGTTCTGAAAAATATTTACTCTTAACTATTTTATGTTCTTTAAATTCTTTATAGGCATCTGATTTAAAATGTGGTTGCGACTCTTCATCACGGCGCAAGGGAAGGGTAGGGGTGGGTTTATTTCCCCAAACAATAGCAGAAGATTTATCCGGAAGATCTAAAAGGTTACGAATCATGTAATACCACTTCCAATCAACTTCCTTTTTTTCAACGCTACAGTACCGTGTACATTCAACCATTAGAAATCCAACGATATCCTTCAAGTACTTAGCCTCTCGATACCTATTCTGCCCAAATTTGAGCGTTTCGTCATCAAATGCTATCAATTTCAGCAGGTCAGATTCACTTATTCCCGTTTCTGTCTGAATCTCTTTCATAACCGGTGTGACAAGCCGAGACCGAATATCATCGGACATTATATATTTCTTCATTGCCGGATTATCTTTGTGCTTGAGCAGCCATTCTTTCTGTTCCTTTTTCAACATAAAGTACGCTTTCATTATCCTGTTGTATCTCTCCGTATATTTTTTTTGACTAGCCCCTATCGTTTCTCTATCAACCGCAGGCAAAACAATGTCCTCTCGCGCACGCGCGCGCACGCTAAACGTTGTTGTTTGTATATAAATATTATTATTTAAATTAACATTATAACTCTGTACGACAGTTTCAGGATGAGTAGAAATCTTATCTTTTTTGTTAAAAGTTATTCCATGTGTAAGATAAAGCTCTTGATGTTCATGAGGGAGATTGTTTAACCAATAACTAAACGATCCACTTTCTGGAATATGAACGTTATACGTATTAGGGGTATATCTATTGGCTTGGTATTTACTGAACATACCATCTTTAACAAACTGTGACGTCCAACGCTGAACCGTCCGTGGACTACACCCAATCGCTTGCGCTATCGTCTCATTTTTAAGCTGTATAAACTCTAAGTGTCTATTCTTAAAGATATAATCAAAAATAATCTTCCCTTTACCACGATACGCCTTAATCGTTGTTAAGAATCGTTGATTAGATTCTTTTGAATCTGGTTTTCTCTTTAAATCATTGCCAGATTGTGTTTTTTTAAGGCAGAACCTTAGATTGTTGGGATTTTTTTTATTTAGATGTTGATTTATTTGTTGTATCGTGTACATTTAATTCTACCTTTAGTGGGTTACTACTACTAGGGTGCGCTTTATAACATCAACGGTCGGGAAAACAGAAGTTGTTATAGGCTAATAAAAAATTAAAAATCTTGGAATAACAAACGTAGCTATTTCAAAATTAGTGGGGTAACAAACGTAGTTGCCCCTTAATTTTTTATACGATTTTCAATTGACACAAGACTATTATATTTCAGTTGTTTTTGCAATAAATTCGTGTTACTTACAGGTTTATTTCTGGTTTTTATCATCTTGCCATTCTTCTACTGCTTCTTCAATTTTATTAACAATCCATTGACCCATAGATGTTTCGTAAACAACGGTCATTTCTTTAAATTTTTTATGTAAAGATGACGAAATAAAAAACATAAAAGCACGATCTTTTTCAGATTTCTTTTCTAGTCTTGGTCTTGCCATTTTTATATCCATTGTAGTATAATAATTATAATACTTTAATATTAACTAGAGTATACTAAAAGGATGTAATGAAACCAAGGAAAAAAGCAAGATTATTACGCACTACTATAATAAAGCAACAACTAGACGATCTTTGTGTTACGTTTGTTATGTTAAGTAATGAAGCACAAAAAAGATATGATGATAAAGTAGATGAGAATGAGATCGATGAAATTTATATGGAAATGGCTATCGTGTATAGAAAAATGTGTAATCTTGTTGAGAATGAACTTAAACAACAAAACCCTACTCTTGTTGAACTCTTTGAAACACTCGCAACAGCACATGAGATACATTAATGGACATATATTTTATTTTTGATGTTGTTTTTCCTGCTCTCTTTATGATAGCAATGATTTGTATGATGATATTTGGTTAAAGGATACAGATGCAAGAACTTTATACTGCTTTAAGTAAAGCACAAGCTGAGATGCCTATTATCGGCAAAAATAAATCGGGAAGATTTAAGTATGCCGACTTGGCTGAAGTTATTTATACCATTATGCCAATTTTGACCAAGAATGGTCTTTCCGTTCGCCAAGATGGCATACGTCATGACGATGGTTCTCTTTCTATTAAGACGGTAATTTGTCATTGTTCTGGGCAAGAGACTCCACCTTCTATCTGGCCTATTCCCAATCCAGTAAAAGAAGAACTTAAGGGGATGAGTTATATTCAAGCATTAATGTCTAACGTAACGTATGTACGACGTTACAGTTTAGTATCTATGTTATGCATTGGTATATCTGATGAAGATTATGATGGTGATTATACTCAAGCACCATCGTATCCTAAGAATAATTATCCATCTCGCATATCAAACGATCAATTAAACGAACTTCTTTATCATATAGGTGATGATCAAGAACTGGTTAAAAGCATCTATAAAAAATATGATATTACCTCCCTTGCAGATCTTCCTGCACAATACTATATTGCTTTAAGAGATCGATTGATGGAAATAAAAAAGACTAAAGAGTCACGATAGCATCTTCGTGAGAGTGGTTAAACACAGATACTGGGTTGTGTAATACAACCCAGTATTGCAAAGAGGATAATGAAGGAAAAGATAAAATCTATTGTTCTATTCTGTCGATACGATCTTTAAGATTTTTTATTTCATTTAATAATAAAATAGATAATTCATGATATTTTACGGTTTCTGGTAACCCTTCATTGTTATAAACAACTAATTGAGGAAATACTTTGTCTACTTCTTCTGCAATAAGACCCCATGCAGGAACTTCTGGATGTTTCTTATAGTTAAATTTTACTGGTCTTAATTGATAAATAATTGAGGAATCTTCATTAAGATCTTCAATATTTTCCTTATATCGTAGCGACGAAGATACTGTTCCTAATTGATCAGCGGAATCGATAAGTACTGCAACTGCATCTGCTACACCAGTTGTAATTCCCCTAATGCCAGCAATAAAACATTTATTTTGTTGCGAAGTTCCAGCTCCTGAAGTTCCAACGCGAATGGTATTAGATTCTCCTAAAGTTCCACTAACTGCGTTTCCTATAAGAATATTGGAAGATTCAGTTGAGGTATAATTAGCCCCAACTCCCGTTCCACCCATAAAAGTATTATAACTTCCCGTAGTTACGCCGGTAGTACCGTTATTACCCGCAGAATCTCCAATACCACAATTCTGAATACCCGTCGTCACAAATCTCAACGATTGACGTCCTATAGCAGTATTAGCACCCGCATCGGCAGCACCAGCAGTAAATGATCTCAGCGCTGATCTTCCAACGGCCGTATTATCTACCCCAGATGTTAAAGAGAGACCCGCATCAGAACCTATAAGGGTATTGCCATCAGAAGTAGTAAGGCTAAGACCACTATTTGCTCCAACACAAGTATTTCCTGTAGCTACTCCAATCGTATAAGATGTATTGCCAGAATCTTGTCCAATAAATATATTATCATCTTCATGGGCTGCACCACTAGTTCCTATTCTGATAATATTACTTTCACCAGCTTGACCATTTTGTTGTGCACCAATAATTATATTACTAGATTCTGAACCGCTATAATTAGATCCTGCATTGCATCCTACTATACAATTATCGATTGAAGTATTATCAATAGATCCACCAGAGCCCGTACCAATAAGTATATTTTGGTTTACGGCAAAATTGAAACCTATTCTAATAACATCAGATTCACCAACGGCACCGGCATTAGATGCGCCTATAATAATATTATTTGATTCAGAAGAGTTATAGTTAGATGCTGCATTATAACCAACAATAACATTATTATCTCCGGAGGTTAAACCACTAGCGCTCGTAAACCCAATAGCTACGTTTCTACCATTTCCTGTATCCAAAGCACCTAAAGCAAAGTTTCCCATAGCGCAATTTATACCAGAAGTAGTAGCTGCATTTAGACTTCCAGCTCCGATGGCTGTATTGCTATCACCCGTAGTTATTGCACTAAGAACTCCAGCTCCTACTCCTGTAGAAGTAGCAGTAGTAGTAAACGTTAAGTTACCAGCATTTTTACCAATAAAAGTATTATTCTGAGGATCAGTAACATTAAGTCTTACTGTATTACCAGATCCATCAAAAAATACTGATGAACCACAATTAACTACTACGGTATCAGCAATAATCTCTAATATTCCTGTAGCAGGAATAGCCGTTCCCGCATCAGTTACATAGGACGTAGCAACGGTTCCACCCGTAGAAACAGTAAGGGTATTTATACCATCACCAGAAACGTTAACGGTAGTTCCATCACCAAATACATTAATATTGCCTGATACGTCAGGAAACACGGGGTTAGTACCAATATTGCCTGAAAGAGATTCTAAATCACCTGCGCCAAAATTAACCCATGTGGCTTGATTGCCTACCAGTGCTACCAACATCCATATATCTGCCGTATCGGGTGGCGTAGGGGCATTAATATTATTAAGCCATATATCGCCAATATAGAAATTCTTAGAATCGTTAATGGTAGGTGCTCTATTTTCTATAATAAAATTAGGGGGACTGGTAGGAATAACCCCCATGTAACTCAACGGAAATAATCCGTTGAGTCGTTGTGATCTTGTAGTTCTTGCCATCTATTTTTCCTCAAGTAACAATATCAACAGTATAGAACATCTTATCTTCCGTACTATAAAACTGACCAATAGAAGCATATTCTGACGCTATAATGTAGCAGCCAATAGGAGGCTGCCACATTGACGAGTTATCATATTCAATAACGTTTATTACTATATGTTGCGCATTAATAAGAGCATATCTCATGTTCTACTCCTAGATATATTCAATAATAATTACCATTCCAGCTCCGCCAGTTCCACCAGCACCAGAAGTGGTACCACTAAGAGAACCACCACCACCGCCGCCACCGCCGCCCGCAAGACCGCCCGTTCCACCGTTACCTGCGACAATACCTGCTGATTGACCACCACCACCGCCACCACCAGTTCCACCGGTTGGACGTCCACCTGTTGCAGAGAATCCAGGATTACCTGAACCACCATCAATTGTTCCTCCCTCTATACCACCAGCTCCGCCATTTACTAATGAAGAACCATTGTTGGGAGTAACTAATCCCCCACCATTACCGGCTTGTTGAGGAGTAACTGAATTAGCTCCAGAACCTCCACCACCCGTAGTTGGACATATAGATATATCCACTGCCCACGCTGAAGAACTAGAAGTTACTGATACTCCCGAGCTGGTAGCAGTAACTCCAGTAGTATTTCTACCGGTTCCTGTAGTAGAAGTTGGTGCTTGCAGAGAAGAAAGTGAAGCAAAATAGCTTATAAATAATCCGGCTTGACCAGAAGCTGCGGTTGTAGTTGTACCTCCTATGCCTACGATAGAAGTACCACTAGCACCAGCGTTCTTAATACTAATATTACCAACAGATGTTTGTCCTCCTATGGAACCGTTATTTCCATTGGTTAAATCGGCTCCTTGTGTAAGACCACCCGCTCCCCCAGAACCAATAGTAACAGTTTCCATGGTATCAAAAAAATTAGCGGTATTCTCATAATAAAAGGATGATCCGCATCCACCACCGCCACCACCTCCAGCAGCCGTTGTAGCGCCCTGTCTTCCAGAGCCACCACCGCCACCACCACACCATCCATATATAACCACATACGTAGCATTAGTATCTTTTGTCCAAGTTCCTGATGAAGTAAAAGATGTAGTTTTTATTGACACTCCGCCTCCTCCTGCAGCTTGAAATGTTGGTGCCAAGCCTGCACCATTTGAAGTTAATACTTGTGTAGCTGATCCTACAGCTGTCGTAACTAATCGAGTTCCGTCATAATAGACGACACCATCAGTAGTAGCCATCGTGGTAGCATTAGTACCACCTTCAGCTATTATAATGGGACTTTTTTGTTTATAGGCCATTATCTTAACCTCCTAGAATATTTCATAACTTGTACCATTAAAGATAACTTGAATGGCTTCATAAGCGCTATTCATAGCAAATGTTGTTGCACCATCTATTAAAACAACACCTCCTACCGTAGTTACCGTTATATTATTTGCTACAGCTGATCCTGTCTTATCTTTAATGATAAAAACGCGACCAGTAGAAGGAGCATTAGGTAATTGAATAGTAATAGCACCACCAGAACAATCTACACCAAGATATTCATCCGTAGTTAACACTACATAAGGAGTAGTATTTACCAGAGTATACGTTAGCGTGGTGGTTCCCGTTGCTGAAATAGTAAGAGTATTAGTTCCGGGATTACCCGAAACGGTGATAGATCCAGTTCCCACTACATTAATATTATTGGAACCATCAGGACCAACTGCACCACCACTATTACCGGTCAAAGTTTCTACAACAGTTCCTGGAGTAGGAGAACCGCCACCAAAAGAAGTAATTTGTGACATATACTCTCCTTAAATTTTACCATAAAAAGATGAAACATAGAGATCGCCAGTAGTGGGTGTTCCTAATTTACGAACCCATATTTGCTGTCCTGACGTGACATACCAGCCAACATCATTTTCTAGTCTATTAGTAGTACAATCTAATACTTTTCCCGTTTGAGAAAATACAGGGAAGTGATCGTTAAATCCATCAAATGAAATCATAACATCGCTATCAGTACCGTTATCAAAACAAATAATACGGGACGCATTAACAATCGTTCCTACAAGTGAATAACCAACACCGATACTTGCAGCGGTTTCGATAAGTACTATATTGGGATAAAGAACCTGAGAATTAGCCATTACCTACTCCTCTTGAAAATTATTAATAATACTTTCCAATTTATTAACTATCTCTTGAGCAACTTCCAATGCCTCTTCATATTCTCTTCCTAATGGCATGATAAAGTAATATTCTTTATCCTCTTTGACCATCTTCATATGAACATATCCCTTAAGATCAATATCTAGATCTCTTACTTTCATGAGTATCCTTTTATTTATAAGGGGAGTTTAGACTCCCCTTATATAGTTTTGTTCTATGCTGCACAGGTTATATTAGTCCATGCTGTAGCACTATCCGTATTAATATAAAGACGAGAAGTAGCTCCTGCTGGATCTGTTCTGATAAATAACGATCCAGTTGGTGCTGTCACTACCGTATCAGGAGAGCCAGTTCCTACAATAAGCTGTGGTCCACCCGAAGCGCTTAGGGCTACCTTAGCTGCTAACACAATATTACCCGTTCCGGCATTGATAGTAGTAGTAGAGGTACTATTGGTAGATCCTATAGTTACCGTATTAACGGCAGCCGCATCAGCGATATGGACTACCTTACCGCCCGTTCCTGTTGCTAAGTTTAATGTTTGAGTTCCAGAAGTCGCATTACCGCTCAGAATATTTACCGTAGAGTTTGCGCCAGCTGCTCCACCTGCGATATTGATTGTTTGAGCTGAAGTATTGATACCGTTACCAAGAGAGAGAGTATTACCAGAGACACCGTTACCAATATTGATTGTTTTAGCACCGTTATTATTTCCTAAAGTAATAGTTTGAGCACCTGTAGAAGGAGCAAGTACAACGTTTCCTGTTTGTGCACCTGTGCCACCAATGTTTATGGTACCAGTAGTCATAGCTGCACCAAGGGATATCGATCCCGCAGTTTGAGTATCACCAATGGTAATAACGTTAGCACCTGTACCACCAAGAGCAATAGTGTTAACAACCGCCGCACCGGTACCGATATTAATCGCTTTAGCAAAAGCTCCAGCACCAAGATTAAGGGTTTGGGTACCAGCGGTTGCTGCACCTGATAATATATTTACAGTAGAATCAGCGGCAGCTGCACCATTAGCAATATTAACTATTTGAGCAGAGGTATTAATACCGTTACCTAGAGATACGGTATTTCCAGAAACACCATTAGCAATATTAACAGTAGTTGCTCCTGCACCAGCACCTATAGCTACTATATTAGTTCCAGAACTTGAACCCAGGGTAATAGTTCCCGTTTGTGCGGTACCACCAATAGTAATAGTTCCTGTTGTTGTAGAAGCGCCTATTGCATAGGTAGATCCAGCAACACCATCAAGAGAAAAATTACCCGTTCCCACCGACATAACGATACCAGTAGCGCCGGTAACGTTACCCAAGGTTATAGTATGGGCAATAGCGTTAGTACCGATATTAAGAGCACCCGTACCACAGTTTAATACTAACGAGGTAGCTCCTGTAGAGTTACCTAACGTTATAGTGTGAGCAGCCGCATCAGCACCAATATTTATTGCACCAGTTCCTGAAGTAAGAGCTATAGCACCGTTAGTTGCAGCTAGAGCAATTCCTGCTGTTCCTGAAGATAAGGTCATACCGCCACCCGCATTAGAAGCGGTTAGATTAATAGCATTAGCGCCAGCTTTACCGCCATTAAGGGTAATCCCACCAGAACTAGAAACCGCGTTTATTGAATCATTGCCAGTACCTTGAGATGCTAATAACTCTATAGTTTCGGTAGTTCCACCGTTAGTTCTCAGTAAAATAGCCTGAGCAATATTGTCGGTAGTGGTAAGTATAATCTGTCCGGCAGTCGTAAAATCAATAGTACCGTCAAAGGTAGCAGTTCCCGTGACGGTAAGATCACCACTCACCAAGGCATTACCGCCTACCGTTAAATCACCGGCTGTTATATCAACATTACCTGCCGTTACCGTTACATCACCCGGATTGACCGTGACCGAAGTGAACACTCCTCCACCGCTAGCTGGAGATGTTACCCAAGTAGCAGCTCCAGCTAGCACTTCCACCAAGGTATAGACGGTGTTAGTTGCCGTGTCTACCCAATTGGTTCCCAAAGGAGCAAAATCACTGGTAGCAGGAGCTCTTCTTGATATAATTGGCACCGGTGCCAATTCAATAACATTACCCTGAATGTTATACGCAAATTCATTAGATTGTTGGATACCCATTACGATCCTTTCATAAAAAGATAATCTTTAAACTACCCCCATCAACCCATAAACAGATTTCAAAAGCAACTTGACTTTAATGTGGGAATGTGGGTATACTACTTATACAGGGAGAAATTATGAAAAAAGAAATTAAAAGATTATCAATCGATCTTGATCCTGAAGTGTATAAAAAGATTAAGATGTGGGCATTGGAACGAGGATTGACGGTAAAAGCGTTTGTGATGAGAAGTGTTATTACTTTAATAAAGAATGAAAATGAAAACAATAATTCTAAAACTTCTTAATGCTATCATACAGATGATATGTATACTGCCTATGGTAATACCTTCTATCATCGGAGGACCTTACCTATTTCTAGCAGCATTAGGCATATATATCATAGTATGCTTTAGGATTTTACAGTCTCAATTTCCGCCATCTATGGAAGATTCTTACTAGATCCTCGCTTAGTCAGTATGGCCTTGTTCTTATTTTGTTTTTCATAATTATCAGCAGCTTTATTGTATTGGGATAATAATTGTGCCGTTAGTGGTTTATTATTTTCATACGTAGCAGTTGCTATTCTTTGCATTAATTTTTGTGCTTCAGGACGTTTGGCAAAATCTAGTGCTCTTAGTATTGTTTTTGTGGTATAACCAGCACCTAACGTTCCCGCAGCAAGTCCCAACGGTTTTAAATTACCGCTAAATAATGCGGATGCTCCAACGCCGGCTGCACCAAGTTGAGCTAATGGATTCTTAAGTAATTTGCGTAATGATAGATTCTCTTCTAAAGCTCCACGGATAAAATTAGGAGCATCAAGAGATTTATAAAGATCTTCTGCTTTATTATAAGCTATTCCAAATTTTGGATATTCTTTAGCTGCTGGTTCTAATACATTTTTATTGATAGATCCCACTATTCTCTTATAAAAATTTTTCATAATGGGATCGGTTTCTTTGTTTAATAATTGATTAAAATGCTTCTTTTGATCCCATGCATTTTTAACATTTATATTATTACCAAAAGTATCTTTATAGAGATTTTGTAGTTGATCACGAATCTCTTTCTGTTGAGCTTTCTCTAATCCCGATTTAGGTAATATCTCTAGTTCTTTATGAATAGATTGTATTAATGGTTCAGATTTTAATATAATTCCTTCAGCAACAGGTTCAGCTTTCTTGTAAGCCTGATTCATTTC
>JACCDR010007739.1_pt1 | contig 33652 bp, 55 predicted proteins | sample 7446431 | NCBI WGS metagenome assembly JACCDR01 (sample SAMN15323443, study PRJNA562643) | freshwater metagenome | isolation source: river surface water | place: USA:Blue River Watershed | collected 2017-08-17
ATTTGGGCCACAAGTTACAAAAATCGTCGAGTTGTTTTCTCGCATTATCCATTAGAAATCTGGGATGGTGCTGACAACGGGACTATCCACTGTCATTTTCATAGTCACGCCGAGTTGCCAACTAGTGAAAAAATCCTACGCTTTTGCCTTTCCTGCAATTTGCACGATTGTAGGCCAATATTGTTGGATCGAGTGATAGAATGGGCGGACGAAAAGACAGAAAAATACGGTAAAGAAGTATATGTAAATCGTCATTGAGGGATATCCCTCAAACACTCTTGTTAGGAGAATCCTCAGTTGGCAAAGCCTTGGATACATGCTCTTTCTAGTGCAAAGCGTTATGGGGGAAAACCCGAAGATTATTTGCCTATACACGATTTGATGGATTCAAGTAAGGCTACAGAACCAAGTAGCAGACATCGCTGCTTAACTCACAACGCTTGGTTTGTTGGAACCATTCTTGAAAAGATTTTCGGCAATCATATTATCAACTCTAATGGTAAGACTGTCAGTGTTCGCCAGATTGGGGAGGATCACGTCTTGGAGGACTTCGGGAATCGCTTTATTCCTACCGCCCAAGACTATCTGTGTGAAATGGAATTGAAGGATTGGATGTTAAACGGTAGGAATAGTGTTCCTCCGTCGTTTGTCAAGATTGATAAAGGTCATAAAACCTCTATCAGAACCATTACAAAGGATTGATTATGAGTAAGATGGATCAGTATGCTGCTATTCGTAAGAAGATGGAAGATGCTCAGGCCGAAATGAGAAAGATTGCCAAAGACGCATTTATTGAGGCGGCTGGTGCTATTTTCAATAAGTATCCGGGACTTAAAAACGCATCATGGACTATGTACACCCCGTATTTTAATGATGGCGACGAATGTACGTTCGGCGTTAATGAAGTTGATACCATCAACGGCCTCAACCGTTATGATCGTGAGGGCGAGGATGAAGATGGAATGATTATTGTCTGGGAAGATTGGATGGAAAGTGCTTGTGACGATATGAATGGTCTTGTAATGTCGTTTGATAATAACACTATGCAGAGTGTTTTTGGCGACCACTGCAAAGTAACCGTCTATCGTGACAAGATTGAGGTTGAGGAATATGAACACGATTAATAAGGGGTTTGTAGCCCCTTATGATCCCAAATAGATAAAGTAGTGAAATGAAGAAAATATCTTTGATAATCGTCGTAACGATTTCTCTTATGCTACTATTTCAGCAGGGGTGTGAGAAAAAGCCACAGAACATCATTAGAAAATGTGAAATAATAAGTGTTGAGGCATGGGGGCGTAGTGGTTTTACATTTGTGATTGATAATTATAGAATCTATATTAAAGATCAATCTACTGGCAATATCTATTACAGACAAATTGAAATAAATCAAGAAAAGTATTACCACGAAGGCGAGGTTAGAGATTTTGATATTTCCCTATTTAATTTAGTAGAAAGGCCATTATGACGTTTCGTGATTTAATCAGAAATCCTGTAGTGTGGTGGATTGGGTTCGCCCTAATGTTTATTTTGGCGTTAGTATCTAGACGCCCCATTATGTGGAACATATTCCTTCCGGTCAGTTTGGTTGTTGCCTTGTTGGTCAATACTTTGTATTTTGCTTTGAGGAAACCAGTTAAGAAAGAGGAAAAGTAATTTTGAATAATGAGATTCCGTTTAAGTGGATTGTGGTCGCGTTTGTTATTTTGCTTGGTGTTATTGGTATTGTGTATGTGGCAGATTTTGAAACAATCAGAGGAAATGAATTGGGCGTAAAGGAAACCTTTAGCGGCGGTGTTGATCCTGAACCGCTTACGCCAAAGACCTATCTGCGAAATCGCTTCACTACTGATATTTATCACTACGATATGTCCAGTAAGGCATTCGCTATGAATGATGCCGCTGGGCGGGATCGTACTAATGAAAATGATGCCTACACACTCCAGACAGCCGACCAGCAATCGGCTACCCTAAGCCTGCAACTTCGTTATCATAAAGATCCTTCTAAGATCATCCATATTCACAAGACATATTTTGCACACACCGGCCATGATGATAATCCTCTTGAGGATCGTCTAATCCGCCCGGCACTTATGCTTGTGGTTAAGAACCATGCTACTAAGATGAAGGCTATGGAAATGTATTCTGGCGAGGGATTGGTCCGTCTACAGAATGAAATTGAGCAAGATTTGCTCCAGCCAGATAATGACCTGCGTACAAACGGCGTTATCGTGGATAGTTTTGTGATCGAAAAGATTGCTCTTGATCCTAACTATGTTGCAGAAATTACGGCTCGTCAGGTTGCGGGTATGCGTACTCTCCGTGCAAATGAGGAACGTCTAGCCGCCGATGCGGAAGCACTTAAGGCTAAATCGGTTGCTATGGCCGACCTTAATATTCAGGTTACAGCCGCAGAACGTGATAAGCAAATTCAGATTCTTCGAGCCAATCAAGAGGCTGAATCTGCCGTTATTGCAGCGAAGGCCGCTAATGAGAGAGTTGTTATTGAGGCCAAGGCACAGGCTGAAAAGGTGATTCTGGCTGCGAATGCCGAAAAGGAATCCTCTCTCGCCAGAGCAGCCGCTATTGAGGCTATCGGTAAGGCTACAGCCGAAGCAGAACGCCTAAAGTTCTCGGCATATGGGGCACCGGGTGCAAACCTTTACGCCCAAATCGAAGTCTCTCGTAACATGGGAGCGGCTTTCTCCGGGATCAAAGGATATTTGCCTGAGTCTATGACTACAAATCTACTTACTACAAACTTCCTCGATTCCGTGCGTAGCATGATGAATCCTCCTGAAAATCACCCGGCGAAGTGATATAATGCGGTGCCTCAGAAATGGGGCATCCCATATTATGTTTGTAATCTTTTTTATCGTAATAGTATTTGCTTATACCGCTGGTTATTTCCACGGTATTCGATATGGCCTAAATAAAATAGAAAAGCGAATGACTACTGGTTATAAATGGTCTATACAAGAACAGTGTAAGTATATAAAAGACATACACGCACCATCTTGGTTATATTGGCTTTGCGTTTTCGTGTTTGTCGGTATGCTATTAATGAGTTTTAAACTATGAATGTTTGGATTACAGCAGATAATAGAAAGATTCCGTTTGATAAAATCGATCGTGTCCATCTTCAAAACATCATTAATCTTATACAAAAAGCCGTTAACGATCCAGAAAAACATAGGGGTTTCTTAAAAAAGAACTCGCCAGAGATCATGGAAAATATAGTATACTGGGCTCTGGGAATTGGAATTATTCCACAAAACATTGTTCCACAAAACAACGTTTTTGTTTGCGATTCTTTACATGGAATGTAGCGAGAATTTATGATGAAAAAAATGATTTTGGTAAGGGGAGCCAGCGGAAGTGGCAAATCGACACTCGCAAACAAACTATTTGAAGAATATGATCTTCAGACCAATTGCTGTATTTTTGAGGCGGACAACTGGTTTTGTGACGTTGAAGGGAATTATGTTTTCGACGCCAAAGAACTTGGAAACGCCCACAGATGGTGCCAACTTTCTGTAGAATACTTTTTCAAGTCTATGGTGTTTGACGGCGTAGCCATTGTCTCAAATACTTCAACTACCTACAAAGAAATACTGCCATACGCCTTACTAGCCGATAAGTATGGTTGTGAAATCGAAATCATGGAGCCTTCCACACCGTGGAAGAATAACCCGGAAGAATGCCACAAACGCAACTCGCACAACGTGCCGCTTGATACAATCAGGGCACAGATAGATCGTTTGTCAAAACACCCAATTAAATGCGGAATGTATGACGCAAAAACACTGATAGAAATACTAGGACAATAATATGCCAAAATTCACTCTCGAACAAGTACAAGAAAGATTTCCAAAAAGCAACTATGGCAGCATTTATTTTGAATATGACTACGTGGATGATAATCTTGGAACAGAATTGGTTCATGTCCGCGACAACGACTATCAGGGCGAAACCAGAATCCTTTTGCGGGACGGTAATCGCTACGCAATTCGTATTTATTCTTGGGGTTCATGTTCTGGGTGTGACTTTATGCAGGCTTGTGAAACTTACGAAGAGTTTCTCGACTATGCCAACAACGCCTATGACTCTTTAGAGTGGATTGGCAAGGACGATATGATGGTGCGGCTGAACGACCTTTTAGCCGAAGAGCGGGCTAATTCTTATAAGAATGACGAAGATATTTTGTTTTACGAGAAGGCTATTTCTGTATTAGAGGTGTCAAGAAATGAATAAGGAAGAATTGTCTCTTTTACTCTTTTTGGAAACGCAGGCTGTTGACAATTGTGGTAAGGTTCGTTCCTTGCATATGAACGAAAATGATTTTAAAATTGCTGGCAATTGGAATAATGCAGGATACATCCAGTTTGGCAGACTGAAAACATCAGACTTTGTTGATGGCCGAACTAATAATCATGCCACCCACTGGTGCCGCCTATCAGACAGGGCGTGGGCCGATGCTCATGCTGAAAGAAAAGCACGAGCCGCTAGGATAGAATCGGTTAAGGACTACCCAAAGTGAACATCTTTGTTCTCGACAACGACATCCAAAAATCCGTCCAAAACCACTGTGACAAGCATGTAGTGAAGATGCCAATTGAAGGGTTACAGGTGTGCAGTACGATCCTGCAGGATATTCATGGCCCCAAGGACTGGCTGTATAAACCAACCCATAATAACCATCCGATAGTCAAATGGGCCGCACAATGTAAGCAGAATTTCTTATATACTCTAAAGTACGCCGAATTACTATTGCAAGAATATGCCTATCGGTATAGCAAAACCCACGCTAGTACAAGAGTTCTAGATAGTATCAACAGCAACATCCATTTGATTGATGTGTTGGGCGACAAAAATCTGATGTATCATCCTCAGTGTATGCCAGAAAAGTACCACTGTAATAGTGCTGTTGAGGCGTATCGTAAGTTTTACATTGGCGAAAAACTATCATTTTGTAAATGGACGAAAAGACCAGTACCGGAGTGGATTCATGAGGCAAACGCCTGAAGAATGGCTTGTTGAGTATAACAAAACAGTAAAACGTCACAAACGAGAAATGAAGTCTCTTGAATCGGCTAGGAGACAAATTTGTTGCCCAAGCAGGACGTTTCTTAGACCGGCCAAGGCGTCTGATATTAAGGTTGGAAGGGTAATATATTATCCCGACTCTGATGATTTTATGGGTTGGTTTGTGGTAACAGAGTTGTTGCATTACGGAGATGACTGGAAGGCTTTTGAGGCCGACGATGGGTGTAGGTACGGACTAGATGGGGCATTTGTCAAAAGATGAAAGTGGCTGTATTATGCGAATTTTCCGGTACAGTAAGGGATGCTTTCATTCGTCGTGGACACGACGCCGTTTCGTGTGATTTGTTGCCAACAGAATCGCCCGGCCCACACATCCAAGGCGACTGCCTTTCCCACAAATGGGATGGTTACGATTTAATAATTGCACATCCACCATGTACATATTTATGCTCTTCTGGACTTCATTGGAACAAAAGAATTCCCGGTAGAGAAAAGAAAACAGAAGAGGCTATCGAGTTTGTAAGGGCTATATTGTCTTTACCAGTGAACAAAATTGCTTTAGAAAATCCTGTCGGATGTATAAGTACAAGAATACGTAAATATGATCAGTCAATTCAGCCGTATGAGTTTGGGCATCCAGAAAGTAAAAAAACCTGCCTTTGGCTCAAGAATTTGCCTAAGTTAAAACCAACAAATATTTTGCACAGTCCAGCATGGATTCTTTGTGAGGATATGTGTGGCGATTTCTTTTGTACAATTCACAAGAAACACGTTGCTGATTGTTCTTGTCCAGATATTGATTATTGGTCAAAAAAGAATATAGACCCATATACCGATGGTGGCAGGTGGAAAAACCAAACCCCGAGCGGCCAATCTAATCTTGGTCCATCGCCAACAAGATGGATTGATAGAAGTAGAACCTATTTAGGAATAGCAGAGGCTATGGCGGAACAGTGGGGATAAATGAAGCCAGATCATTCATTACGTGGAAGAATAATCGAAACCATTGCTATTCAGGTTGCAACAATCAAGGGATGGCAATGGCCGTTTGTTGGTGCTTTAAACAAGCAAGAATGTTATAAACACGCAAACGATATTATCAATCTTATCATCTCGGTGTCAGAAGAAAAACCGTCTGACAAGGTTTGTCATATTTGTTGGCAACCAATCTACGATAATTCTTACGTGAAAACGTCAGAAAAAGAAACTTACGCTAATTCGGACTGTTGGAATGAACAAAATCCTTTTTAATCAATCTGATTTAGATTGAAAGCATCTTTTTCCCAGCCTAGTGGCAGCCTTACAGTATAAGTAACAACATTTGATTTATCTCGTTTACCTCTATTATCGGTTACGTATAAATAGATGCTGTTTTTGCCGGTAGGAAGTGGTAGTATTGCTACAGATCCGGTTACTGAAGGAATCTTTACGCTGTTTAGATACCATTCATACTTTACAATTGAGCCGTCTGGATCAACAGATGGCCTACCATCAACAGTAACCAACATTGTAGGTTCATTCCAGTAATTAATGTAGGTGCGGGCACCAGTTGTGATCAGTCCTGATGGGGCTTTGTTAATTGTAGACACAACCCCAGTAACATCAACTAGGAAATTACTAGGATTGCTGAATACCGGCTCAGCGAAAATAGGTATGTCGCCGGGTGCCGTTGACATTATCCAATACTTCCGCCAGTGGCTCTGCTACCATTTGTCTTATTGGCAATGATAGTAAACTTGGCTGTGCTACCGTCTTGGTAATAGTAGGTAATGGTTCTATTATTCCCATTATCTTCAATATCAACTTTACCAGCCATGAACGCGATCATCATGCCGAGTACGCTGGCGAAACTCTGACCGTCTGTTTCATAGGTTGCAACAGCCTCAGCGATTTCTTGGGCACCAACGTTGAGGATGGAGCCTACGCTGCCAGTGAGATTTCCCTGAACAGAGGAAACGCCTTCGCCGAACGTGCCAACTGTGGCGTGGCCAGCCCGTGCCTCGTCCCAGATATCGTCTACGCCGACAGCCGAAAGGCGGAATCCTGACTTGTCTTGTAGACCAGTAGCGAGAACACCATTCGTGATTGAGGTAACAACCGCCTGAGTACCAGAGTTGTTGAATGCCTGACTTGTGGCGAGCGAGAAACCAGTCTTAAGATTTTCGTTGAAACCGGAAACCGACACTGGATATGATAGGACGCCGGTAACGTTGCCGACAGTAAGGGCACTAGCGACACCTTGACCGAAACTTCCGCCAAGAGTATGATTCGCTCTGAGAGAGTTCCAAACCGCCTGAGCGATGCCAGTTGCAGCCGCCGCCGTAATAGTGTATCCGCTCTTGTCGTATACGCCAGTAACAGAAACAAATCCGTTTGTAATAGAAAGTTGCCCAGCACCAGTACCATTCGAGATAGTTACAACTGGGGCACCAGCGATATTGCTGTTGAGGACGCCTGATCCATTCCATTGAGTAACGTTGGAACTTACTGTACCGGCACCGCTTGCTGGTGCCGAATTAATATAAGTGATATTTACTGAAGGCACGCCGGTAATCGAGGGAACGGCGAGCGACTGAGAACGCCACTGAAGTATGTTTGCATCAACTACAGAAGATCCGCTAGCCGCAACGCTATTTACCGCAATTAAATTTGTTTTCAGGCCACTGACGCTAGCAACCTGAATAATAATTGGGGCACAAACAACACCAATTTTGTTAGTGCGAATACATAAAACACCCTCGGTATCTAATTCAGAGATATTAGATACATAATTGTAAACGCCACCACCCTGTTCTGTTACTGATCCAAGAGAGTTGGCTTCCGCCCCACCGTTTTTACTTACTTGAATTTGAGCAGATGTAAATGATAAAGAAGAAACTCCTGAACCAATCCAAAAGGGAAACGTTCTTAAAGAACTGGAAGGCTCGTTTTTATTAACAATAAGATTCATATTACCTCTATATTTAATACACCGTCTTGTTCAAATTGCCAATTATATCCTAAATATTTTGTTTTTTCTCTAATAGATCTTCTTATGCATTCCTGCGATCCAATGTCTTTTTCTTTTATTTCTTTCCATGATGAATAAACTATTTTTTCAAGATCATTAAATGCAATAATAAATACATTTGGCTTATCCTGATAACTCCATTCATAACCTAAATATAATTTTTTGTTTTTTATAGAATTTCTTATAGAAACTCTATGACCTTTTACAAAATTGGCCGCAGAATTTATAGAATCAAACAAAAATTCTTTATCTTCTTTTTTAGCAATCACTGGTTTTTTGGATATTACAATAGAAGCCTTATTTCTTTGCTTTATTTTATATGTTTGACTGGAAGTTTTTCTATTTGTAGACATTTTTATCAATGAATTTTGACTATGCCTTTTTTTAAATCTATGATTTTTATCACCAAATAGATTTTGACATCTTTTTGTTTCGCTCATTTTTTGTTTAGAAGATTCAGGAAATGGATATTTTGATCCACCAATCGTTATATTGTAGCCATTTCTTTTATCAGTAGAATTATGTAATGAGATCCACTTTACTTCATTTTGATCTAAATCTTCTATTCTGCAAGTTTCTAAAATGAAAAAATCAAAATTGTTTATCCCATATTTACGCATCGCAACAGAAAAAGATGTTGTTCCGGGATTTGATTTTGAAAGATGTCTACAATATCTTTTATAGATATTTTTACTTTTTCCAATATATACCTTTCCATTTATCTTATTGATAAACATGTATATTCCGCTTATTTGATGATCTTTGTGTGTAGGTATCATATTACTCTGTAAGATTAGGTTCTGAAAACATATGTCAAACCACCGGCTTGTGCAAGGAAAAATACACCAGTCGCCCCCGGAATGCTTTCCGATGGCTCGTCAACTGTTGGCACATTATATACCATATTAAGGGTTTTAGTGCCGAAATCACCGGTCAGTACGAATGACGCCAACTTGCTACCAGTCTTAGATGTAACCATAGCAATGTTTCTTCCGGCAAAACCCAAATCATTTGGAAGTTGTGGACCCATTTCATATGGAAAAGTATTCAAAACTATTGTTGGTTGTAAAATCTCATCACCAACTGGATCTAATGAAAAACCATTATCGGTTAGATTTGTTAATGTTAAATTTGTAATAGTGCCAGTAGCGGTGCCATAGTTGGCCACAAGAATTGATTGAAATTGACTACCTGTGTTGTAATCATAGTCTCCAAAATCTACCGTTTCATTATCTTCAAACACAGCCCCATTCACAAGGAACTTGATGTCTTCAAAACACGGTTCTGGTTCCGGATCGACCGCCGATGTTTCAGTTGGGTCTATCCCATCCGGAGCCCCGTAGTAACTTGACTGAGAACCGTCTGATAGTGCTGGCTGATTAGTGCAGTAGTATCGTCCCATCAAATACTGAATAGCCGCCCAAGTATCGTTGATTGATTCGCTCCAACTATTTAGGCTTCTGGCACGTAGTGCGTTGATGAATGATACAATAGTAGAACCAACGCCAGCAATGGTTGCATATGTCGCTAAACTAGCAGTTGCGTCACGGAAAGTTGGTGTAACGTTGGTTATTGTGTTTTGTTCTTGCCCAGTTGTAGATCGGTATGAACCAATTGTAGTAAAATTGTCGTCAGCATACTCGAACACAGCACCAGCGTTTGCAGTAGAATAAAGGTTTCTATCAGCAATCAAATGTTCCCAACTTGTTGGTGCGGAAGTTGATCCATCGAATGCACATGGAGTTACTTCGTTAGGATTGACCGAAGCATTAACTCTTACAATATTTTTTTGCCGTTTATATTTTTCTGGTTTAGTTGACTGTGTACCATAAGAACCAATTGATCCAGCCAAATAAGCGGTGTTGTTACGAATTATATGGTCATGACTAAGCGATGCTGCACGGCTAGAACCATCAATCAATACAGCGTTTTGACCAAGAATTCCTAAACTATTAGCGAAAATATTCATCTCAACCATTACAGGTCTAATTTGACCGGGAAGATCGGCAGAAGTATTACCGCCGCCAACCACATTCATTCCCCAAGTATTGTATCCAATATAAGACCCGTTGAGTTTTTCGCCGGTTATTCTTTCAACATAGTTTAATGCAAATCTGCCACCAGCGGAACCAAATCCAGCAGCAATATCCATTTCGGTAAACAAATTCTTATATACATTACAACCAATACGTGTCTGCACAGCATAACTTCCACCACGACTGAAATAATTTCTCCAGAAGCAGTGTGGGGCGGCTGGGTGCTTATCTATATTGTTTGGTTGATCTGAAGATCCGTTTTCGTTATCAATACCAAAGTAATATGCGTGACCATATCTTCCAGTTTCATCAAATCCAGTATCACCGTGAGAACATCTATCAAAAACACACTGAGAAATAAGACTGTTAGCATAACCAATGCCGTATATGCCCATAGCGTGCGGTCTGCCACCCTGATCTCTTCCCTGTGCATCAACAATGATGCATCTATGGGCCATGAAGTATTGCCCCCAACCACTACCCGGTTTGCCGTTATCTGAGTTGTATTGTAGTGTTATATTGTAATAAAAAGAACGAATGATACAGTCTATAAAATAGAATCTTTGTAGACCAATATTGTAACCAAAGAAAGCCGTACTAGCGGTGTTATTACCAGTGATATCTAAACCATTGATAATGATATTTCCTCTAAAGTTTGTTCCGTTAGCAAATGTAAACAGACTGCCGCCAGCCTCAGTAAAGGAAATTATTGGTCTTTTGCCTTGCCAAGTGGCGTTTATGCCAGAATATGCATTCCAATATGTGTCAATCAAGAATGGTCTGGAAATATTTGGACCTGAAACGCTATTGGATGTTATTCCTGCCGTTTCTACAATCGTATCGCCCTGAAGAATACGAATTCTGCTTCCGTTAGTAGTATTACTATCTAATTTAGAAAAAGCACCACTAAGCGTTTTCAGTGGTGTTGCAACGTTTTGTGCCTGAGCCAACGTTCTAGAGTCGTTACCGTAAGTATATGAAACATAAAGAGTTACTGATCCACCAGTGCCGTTACCGCTGTCAATTGAAGAACTTAAAAATCCATCAGAACCCATTACTGAGTAGTTTGTGGCGGCGGCTGCAGAAATAGCACCACTAACGTTTCCAATATCGTCCTGAATATAACCAGCATCTGCGGTAACTGTTACTGACTGACCCAAGGTAATAACATCGGCGGCGTTTACAATTTCTACGTCAACAATCCACTGAGTATTACCACTCTGGGTGATATAGGTACAAGTACCTACGTAAGCCAGTTTAGCCCCGGTACTTATACTTATTGTCTTGCTTGCCGCTTTTCCGGGCTGCCAGTCTGGGGTAGAGAACACCGCACTCGCCAAGGGACCGGTTTGAAAAACCAAACGAATGACCCGACCATTTCCTAAAACTGTAGCGGACTGAAAAGTAAAAGTTGCCATACCAGAATATACACGGTGCCAACGATAGAATAGGTGTATGGAGTTGCCATCACATAAAGACTTAACGAAATTGACCGATATTATCGCCACAGGATGCGGCGTTCAGAACGCGGATCGTTCAGATATCTTACAAAATTTCTATTGCAGATATTATTCTACGGGAACGTATAAACCAACTTATGGATCAATCAAAGAGTATGCGGCGGTAGCAATCAAAAATCAATGTCGAGATTATAAGGTGAAACAACACCGAGAGGCCCGAAAGATACGGGCTATGCCTAAAAAGATCCCAAACAATAAAGATTATTCCACAAAAACACCTCTCATTCTTGCTGCCAGAGGATTTGTTCCAAAAATACACCAGTCTTATTTTGATGATTGGATTGCTGACACGCCTATAGAGGAAGTGGCAAAAAAACACAATATCTCTGTTCAGGCTGCCGCCAGCCATATAGAATGGGTAATAAACAGTTTGAAAAAGAATAAACTAGCAGTTGCTAGTTTAAGGAAGGAAATATGATGGCAAAATGAGTATGCTTTGCCATTTGCAAAAGAACATAATCTTGTGTATAAGATTATATGTGGACACAAGAACAATCTGAGTATTTAATAAACAATTATGGTAAACTCTCTCTTAAAGAAATATCTAAAAATGTAGGAAAAAGTCATAGAACTACGAGTCATAGAGCGAGAATTCTTGGATTAAAAGGAAGTGTTCTTGGTAGACTGAAGATCAAACATATCTGTAATGATAGGTATTTTAGAAAAATACATAAGGATTCTTGTTATTGGGCTGGGGTTTTAGCCGCCGATGGATGTGTTCAAAATAAAAAACATATATCAATGTCTCAATGTTCTAAAAACAAAGAATTGGTAAGAAGATTTATATTAGCAATTTCTTGTACATCACCAATGCATGGCCCAAAGATAGCAAGGTGTAACGGAGAAGAATATGAGTATTACTCTATAAATTTTACATCACCAGAAATGGTATCTGATTTAAAAAACAACTTTTCTATAACAGAAAGAAAAAGTTTAACATTACAGCCGCCAAATCTTTCTAAAAAAGAAGATGTTCTAGGATTCATATCAGGATATATAGATGGAGATGGTTGTATTGGATATTACTTTTTCAAAAAAAACCAAAAATACTATACATACATAGGTTTTTGTGGAACAGAGCCTATGATGGTTTGGATAAAAAAACATTGTGAAAAACTACTTAATAAAACAATAAAAAAGAAGATATATCACATAAAAAACAGAAATTGTTACGAATTTAATTTATTTGGAAAAAACGCAGAACTCTTTTTAAAATTGCTTAAAGACAATAACATTCTTTCATGGAAAGCAGAAAATTATTATGATACGACATCCATTATCGACAACTCCAGAATATCTTGATCTAGTTGAAAAATACGTATCAGACGGGTCTGTAAGAGTTAATTTTTATGGGGATTTGAAACAATTCACATATAACGACATTTATGCGTGGACAAAAGGATGGGATAAGATATTAGAAATATCCAGAGGAATAATATTTGATTCCAAAAATCGTTTAGTTGCTCTTCCGTTTCCTAAATTTTACTCTTTTGGACAACATGATTGCTCTTTTGAAGGGTTGCCGAATCTGCCTTATAAGGCATATCCTAAGTGGGATGGCTCCCTGATTATCTGTTACTACTGTAAATATTTGAAAATGTTTAGATTTGCTACTAAGGGCTCATTAAAGTCTGAACAGGCCCAAGCAGCCGATGAGTTGTTCCGTTATTCTGGCGGAATCAATTATCCTCTTGACAAGAATATTACATATTTGTTTGAGTACATTGCCCCAACTAATCAGATTGTTGTTCGGTATCCAGAACCGAGACTGGTGCTTTTGGGCGGATATCGTCTAGACACTTTTGAGGAAATAGACCCCGATGTAGAGTACACACGACTCAAAGAGACTTATCCATCCGGCCCAATTGACTCGGTTGCTACCAGAGAGATGACTATTCAAGATGCTATAAATATTGCCAAAACAAGCACTTGTGGTAAAACCGAGGGTTTTGTTATTCGATTTGATAATGGATATCGAGTAAAGGTTAAAACAGAGCATTACGTTGCTCTACACCGGATTGTGACCAATCTAACCCCTAAAAGAATCCATGAGGCAATGATCGACAGATCAAAGAAAGAATTGGAATCTGCCGGGATTCTACATCGAACTAAAGACGATATTATGGTATGTAACCAACATAATGGCAACCATGCTACGAATACCTTGTCTCTGCTTCTCCCTGAAGAGCATCGTGAATATGTTAACATAGTAGAATCCGACATTAATGCTCGTACCGACAAGACTTTTGCTGAAACTATCGCCTTGTACGATAGAATACGGGAACAACTAGGCACTGAATTTACACAAAAACAGTTTGCCCTAGCAGCATTGGAAGGTTCTAGGATTACAAATAATAATTCTTCATACCTGTTTATGTTGAACAAAGGTTTTTCTCGGAAATTAATCAGGCACAAAGTGTTAGAAAACACATTACCAAAGGAGAATTGATATGAAGTCTAATATGATTAAGAAGTATTATCGCAAAACGTCTTGGGTTCCTAACTTCCAAACAAGAACTTTCAACAAGCAAGTCACCGCCGAAGGTCTTGTTGTTGGAACAGTTGACTATGTAACTGGTGAGGTTGTTATCGGTTTCTCTAAGCGTGTCAACAACGGTTTGCTCTATGATGAGTATAGTAGGGCACAAGCAAACTATATCGCTTTTGGGCGGTATTATGTCGGCAAGATGGTCGCCAACATCTCGGACCCAGATTCTTTGCAAGAACTCTCCAAGCAAATCCCTGCTAAGTTACAGGATACTTTCTGGTGGGTTGTAAAGGTTATGAGTATCCGATATGATAGGCATAACTCTAAAGCAACCGTTGGTACAAATTGATAACCCACAAAGACTTACTTGATTTTTCTATGGCATTATTGCCGGATATCGCAAAGATAGACGACAAATGCCATTTCTCGTATATAATCAGGAAAAATAGGATAGTCGCGGTCGGAACAAACATAAATAAAACTCATAGTGAGGCATATAGAAAGGGTTATCCTTATCCTTGTATCCATTCAGAATTGGCTGCGTTCTTAAAGGTTCCTTATGGTACCGATCTTAGTTGCTGCCGTTTGGTGAATATTAGGCTTAGTAGGTTGAGTTTGAGAAAAAAACAACCAATACTTAGGATGTCCCGTCCGTGTATTCATTGTATGCCGTGGGTTAGGGGATTGTTCAAAAGTATCGAGTATACTACCGAATCTGGCTTTGTCCAACTCTGAATTATTATCGACTTCTAGTATACTATTGCACAGGAGCAAGATTTGTCACTTAGAGTAAGGCCGCAAAACGTTGACGAAATGATTGGTGTTCCTTTGCAAAAGCGTAAATTATTTTACGAGGTGCATGGGGCAATTGCTAGAAATAAGAAACTTCCAAACTTTTTGATCTCTGGTCCTCCCGGTGTCGGCAAGACTACATTGGGTCATATTATCGTTGCTTATAGTAAGGCCAAGTACAATAAGGCAACACTACATGAAATGTTGGGCATTAATATTCGTTCAGCAGATGATATTTATGATTTGTCAACCCAGTGTCAGGATGGGGACGTAGTTTTTATCGAAGAGTGCGGGCAAATGAGAAAGGCCGCAACCACTGTCCTTCTGCCTTGGATGGAGGAGGGTAAGTTGATCGGTGCCGCAAATCTGGCTGCTGGAGTCAAGGCACCAGACGTGTCCTTTGTGTTGGCTACAACAGACCCCGGCAAACTCTCTAATGCTATTCGTAGTAGATGTAATGAAATCCATATGGGTTTCTATTCGGTAGATGAAATCAAACAGATTCTAGTGCGTGCCGCCAAAATCAATGGATATGATTTAACAACAGATGATGCTGCATTAACTTGTTTGGCTGAAAGTTGTAGAGGGACACCAAGAATTGCTATTGAAAAACGTTTGGAACCACTATTGAATATTATGGCGGTCGATAACGAAACATTTAATAAGGATTCTGTTGCCAACTTCTTTGTTACAGAAGGTATTAATCCTTATGGACTAGATCAGAAAGATGTTTCATATTGTGAGTCTTTGTATAGAATTTTCAAGGAAACTGGAAGGCCAGTTTCATTCAAATCAATGGTATATGCTACCGGATTTGAGGATAACGTTGTTTCAAACATTATCGAATCGTATCTTGTGCAAGCAAATTTCATTCGTGTAGAAAGTAGGGGGCGTGTCCTTACACCAAAAGGTATGCAGGCTTTAGACCTGCCAGTTATAGAAGAAAAGGATGTTGTTATGAGTCAAATTGAAAAAACTACTGTAAAATGTTCCAAAACAATAAATCTTGATGAGGCTGCTATTATCGCGGGCGTAAATGATGGCTCATTTAAGACTATGAAGAGTATCGCTGAGCGATATAATGTTCAATACACCGATGCTAGTGTTCGATCCGCTATCATGACTATTCTTAACAAGAATGGATATATCAGTCGTAGAAAGGCTGGTATCGTAAAAGTTACTGTTGAAAAGGGCGAATAATGTTTTGTGAAATTGTTGATATCGACGAAAATAACAAGAGTGGTTTGGTGATTCCTGCACAATACTCAAATGCACCAAACGCATCTGGGTATGTTGTTCCAGCGTTGTTTACACACAACGTTAAGAAAGGTGCTGTCTATTCAATGATCCCAATCAATAAAGATATTGAGGGAACACTATACCGCTTTCAAACAGACGCTAAGAATCGGAAACCAATCTTTGAACCTTTGAGGGGCTAATGCTAAATATTCTTTGTAAAGACGGTGAATTTGCCATTGGATTTAATGGTGATCAGACAGTAGAAGATATGGCTGATTATTTCAAGTATGTTAATTCTGGCAATCTAGCCAAAGATATGGTTCTTTATCTAGAAAAATATGCACCACATAAGGTCAATGAAATAAAGAATCTTGTATTGGCTAACAACGTTGCCGATACCATTCTGTCAAAGAAAAACAAGCCAAAGATAGAGTCTGTTGTTAGCCCTATCGTCATCATAAGAGGTGGTGGATATGCTGGTTCATAAACTATTTGATAATCAGACTGAGAAACTTATTTTCCCAGATGGATTCACCCCACAACAACATCACTTTCAGTCTACTCCAGCAGATAGTTTGTGCGAATATGGTGGGCGTGTCTGTTACGATTCCCATAACTCTAATGGTAAAACAAGATCGACAAGTGAGTATTTTGAACATATTCATCAAGTCAACCATACGAGTATCTTAGCACACTACAATTTTACTGTTAGATTTTCTGAAATAACTGATACTATTAGATTAGAAATCCTAAGACAGTTGGCCAACCGTCCGGGCTGTTCGTTTGTCGAGGACGATTGGGGCGTCGAGGTTACAACCAACTTGCGGGCTGCAAACGAATGGTTCCGATGGAACACCAAGTATGGCGTCAAACACTGGCAAAACTATATTGGTGACGTTATACAGGGCTACGCATACAAGAAGGCCCCACTATCACAAAGTAAAGCACCACGAGAACCTTGGTTGTATGGCAAACATTATTTAGTGACGCCCACCCATCCCAATCAGATTTGGGTTTCTTTCCTTATTAACGATGTAAGTCGTGGGCTAACACACGAACAAATTCGCCACAGTTGGCAAACCGCTGTAAGCCAGCGTAGTACGCGATATGTTAACGAGTATGAATCTGACTGGGCTTGGCATCCATTGCTAGGCAAGTATGAGATAGAAATCAGCAATTGTTTAACAGAAATAAATGACGGTAGTTTCCGGTATACAGCAACAAATCCATTATTTTTACAAGAAGTTGCTCAAGAGACATATAAAAATGTTGTCAAAACTATCGAAAAATGCTTAATAGATGATGGTATTGATAAGTTTACGGCTCGTAAGCAGGCTCGTGGTGCAGCCAGAGGATTCCTTGGCAACGCATTGGCTACAGAAATGGTATTCAGCAGTAGTCTGCAGGGTTGGCGTAATATCATCCTACAAAGATGTAACGCTGGTGCCGATGCGGAAATCCGACTGCTTACCTGCAAGGTATATGAAAGTCTGATAAAGGATTATCCGACCTATTTTTGCGACTTAATTCGATGCGAGTGTCCTGACGGGATAGGATATTCTCTATCGGAGAAATCAATTGTCTAAATTCATTAATATTCTTTTGATGATAACAGCAATACTGCTTTTGTACTACCATATTAGAGAGTTGTATTTTGGAAAAGAAATTGTATATAACACAATCTTCGGAATCATCAACGTATCTATTATCGGACTAATGGCAGACAATATTCTTAATAAAAGGAGATAGCCTTGAGCGATCCAATCATTAAATTCACACGACTTCCGTGTTTGAAGTGTGGCGGCGAATGTCAAAACCCAGAATCTTGCGAGTTTCAAGCCGTGTTTATGGTTGACACAAACTATCAAATAGATTATGGGCTTCTAAAGAAGATAGATCAGGTGCCCGGAATCAATAGTTTCGCCGTCTGCAGTCGATATGAGGCCGTTCTGCGTCCAGCAAAGTTGTTTGACCCCGACGTTGTAAAGGCTGATATCCGAAGAGTCTTTCATAATCACGTAAAATCATCTCTTATTGACCAAAGAAACATTGAAGAATTTAAAAACGGCTGTTTAAGACTTCCGAACGGGGTAGAAATCCCTTACAATTCCGCCGATCCAAATCAGTCTAGTATCGCCAATAATATAGCAAGTAATATTGATGGGGCTTCCGCGAAAGAAGAAGATTGCTAAATAGATTAGAAATTTTAAGAAGCAATCCTGAAACCTTCTTTGAAGAGTTGGTTTCCGCTAATTCTTTAGCACTTCATACCGGAATTGGTAGAATAAGTTATAACTCATTACTTATCAAAGAGTTGTGTCAAACCAACACCGAGTTATCGTCTATTTACGTTAATATGGACTTTCCTCATGTGAAAACCGACCTTAATGGAATCTTTAGGGAAATTGCTCAGATAGAGAAAGAGATTGGAAATTTCATAGTCGGCTACAACATAGGGATTGATCTTAACAATATTGCTAGGAATAATAAGGACTACTATCTAAAATTTGGCGATATTCCTATAAAAAAGCCTTTTAGGATAAGTTATGACGTAAATAGACTTCCTGTAGGCGATGAAATGCTGGAAATCTTAGATAATATCCCGAAACTGTCAGGAGTAATATTTTGGGACTCATTCAACAAGAAAGACGTAGCAGATATTCTTATTGCCGCCGATTTGGTCGCCAAGTCAACAAAAATAGAACCAACAATATGTGTTCAAATTCCTATAGATGATATAGATGAATACAAGATGGATAAATCAATAAGGATAGCCTCCACCTTCAATAATATAGTCAGATTCTTTGGTCTGTAGCCAAATAGGGTATATTATTGCATATGGCAACTCAACGTATAGATTCATCCAAACCAGATCAAGTAGTAGGGGCGATTTTGCTTGGGGGTGGCGTTCAATCGGACACATCCTTAGCAATTCAGGGTATCCAGTTCGGTGTAACCAGCCCGGCATTCAATCCGGTTTCCACCTCTGGCTTCCAACTTACCATTAATGGCAATTCCGCAAATCCAATTGTTGATAGATCAATAAACTACACCGAATCAGTTAGCGGCCTTAATACAAGTGCCATTATTGTTGGTGTTGATGGCGTTTATTACGACGCAAACGGCATTCCGGGGGCTACGCCAACTGTAACAGCGGACCTATTTGGTAATGATAATGCCGCTCGTGAGGGTTGGAACACCCCAGTTGTTAATGTCCAAACACGTTCCGGCATTCCGGCAACTGGTTATTACGATCTTCGCTAAGTCAGATTATTCATTCGTCTAAGGTATAAAAGGTAAGCAATGGCAACACAAATCATAGTTTCAGGGGCTCCGGTCAATCAAGCAAATTCAGTAATGATTTTGGCTGGCAATACCAGAGTTAATGCGTTCACGACAAGTATAAATTCTGCTGATGCACAGGATTCGCCCAACTATCTCACCAATTTCATAACAAATGCAACCGGTCTGAATAACAGCACTTTTGGTTCCGGCCTTGTTGGTGGACCACAAATCCTTGTAAATGGTGTTGTGCCGGGCAATCCCGTCGTTGATAAGTCCATTAATACATCCGTTCCACTAACCCAGACAAGAATCACCAATGAGATTTTTGGTCAGGTTCTTACTATGGATGGGCGTATTTATGATGGGCAAGCACAGGCTTACAATGGAAGCACTGGCAGCACCCAGTTTAACATTTCTGGTGGTACAAAGAGTTTTGGAAACGATGCTGCTGCAGAAAATGGTTGGGCAGCATCACAAAAGACGATTATTAATCTCGGTGGTCAGGGAACTGGTATGGTAACTTAATGCTTCAAAAGTCAAACGTTCCACTCACATTCAAACATCTCGCTAACGGCGAGATTTTTGTTTTACAACACGACATTTACTGCGATCATGTTCCTGTCTGTAAAAAGACGGGCGATAATACCTATTCAGCAAAGTTTGCTGCTATTGATAATAGGAAAAAGAAGTCAAAAATAGATATTGATGGTATACTCTATGATGGTGCCATAGTATTATCAATACTTTCTATGACGGATGATAAGATAGTTTTACAAGAGGACACTAATGCAGAATCAGTTAGAACAATTTCAAGGAATAGTTAACCTAGTCGGTGAAAAAATAACAGAGAAGGCTACTAAAGACTCGGAAATGCTTGTTGAGCAAGCGATTGGGATTCTTAAAAAGAACAAGATTAAGATAGATGGGGATATTTTGCGTGTTGTTATAGAACTCATTATCTCCCAACAGGTTCAAGGTGCTGATTTATGGAAGAATATCGTTGATATGCTTATGGCAGAAACTGGAAAAGCCCAAAGCAATAAGTCCGGACTGAATATAACCAATTAAGGAAAAGAAATGATAAGACTAAAGAAACTTCATCCAGAAGCAAAGATGCCGCTCCGTGCCAACGAGTTTGATGTTGGATTTGACCTTTTCGCTGTTAATGATGGCGAACTCAAGGTTGCTGATGGCTCAGTAGAGTATCTTCAGTATAGACTAGGCTTTGCCGCCCAAATTGTTGTTCCCGGTGTTAGAAAAGACATGACAGAATATACTAAATTTGATAAAGACTATCCAGAGGATATTATTGACTACGGAAGATATTTTGAAATCGTTCCACGATCCAGCATATCTAACTACGACCTTTCTTTATGCAATAGCGTTGGAATTGTTGACCCCACCTATTTAGGTGAATGGATGATGCGTTTCAGACTATTAAAACCGTTTGAACACGCTAAAGTATACAAGGCTGGCGATAGAATAGGGCAAGCGATTCTACGATACAGACTTGATGACAAGTTTGAATGGGTAGACAATATGTTAGAAACTAAAAGGGGGACGAATGGGTTCGGCAGTACGGGCTCCTAATTATACAAAACGATTTTTGCTTGAAAAAGCAAAAATGTTTAAGGTGGCACCAAAGCATGTTACTCCAGATGTAGCCGCCCAGATTTTAAAGGAACTTGGTTGTGGTGAAGATCCTATCAAACTATTATCTAAGCACGATTGGTACGACGTAGAAAATCGTTATGAAGATTCTCAGACTCTAGAAAATACTATTGTTTGTTATTATCCATTCAGTTGTAGAGATACATGCAATAGTATAAAGTTGTCTTATTATTCAAATGGTAAGTACGTAAAAGGTAATTTGTGGACAATGTTGGTTGATAGGCTTTTTAACTCATAGAAAGGTTTTTGGAAATGAATCAGGTAATAGTCAATAGAGACACTTTGCTCAATAAAATCACCGCAAATCGTGAAACACATCTTAAGGATTATCAGGCGGCCAAGAGTGCTTATCGCAGCAAGGTGACTGAGACACTTAAGAAACGTCTTGACACCATTGTTGGTGGCGGCAAGATTGATCTATACTTTAATCTCCCGCATCCCGTAAACTATACTTCGTCTTACGATGAGGCTATTGAGATGCTTAAGATGTCTGTCGAAACTGAAATTAAGTTGTCGGCACAGGAATTTAAACAGTTTGTTCTAGACCAGTGGACTTGGGCTGATAACTTTGCTCGCAGCACAAAGATTTACAATGCACCAGAGGTGCAGGAAGATAATGATTAATGTCAAGTGAGTATATCAATCTTGTTGATCCAGAAGGTCGTTTCAGTCGAGCCGAAAAGGACTCTATCGAAACCCGTGCCAAACTCATGATTGAGCGTGATGAGGTAAGAACCTATTTCAAGGTTGGTCCGCACGATGTTTGCTTAGAGCGTGACTCTGCCGATGTAAAGACTATTTCCGCGTATCTTATGAATGGCACTATGGAACAAAATGAAAAAGTAGTGACCAGACACAACAAGAGGAAGTAGGGTTTCATGCTATATGATAAGAACGGCGACCCTCTGTATGTAGTAACCATACTTCATTGTGGGGAAGATTATTATGACAAAGTTGAAGAATATACTTTTTTGTCCCATATAAAGATCACAGAAGGTATGCAGGAAGAGGCTGATTCTTTATATCTTTCTAAACTTGCAGATTTTAGAAACGAAAAGGGTTCAGTTTATCGAAAATATGTTAAGGATTGTAAAGATTTCCACGAAGGTAAAACAAAGAAGTCTCTCGAAGAGATTTTGGCTACTAGAAATCAATCGTTGGAAACGTTTGGCTCAGAACCATTAAGACTTGATTTCTTGGTTAAATATTTCAATCTCATACCGTTAGAAAGTGATATTACTATACCATGATTAAGTGGGAATACAAAAAGATTAGTATTGGATATAGTATGTGTGAGGACAAACTTAATGAGATGGGGGAAGAGGGTTGGGAATTTTGTTGGTGTGACAAATATAACGCTTATTTTAAGCGACCAAAGGTGCCACAGGCATGATACACTTTTCCTCCGACGCACATTTCGGCGACACCCGAGTAATCTCCCTTATGGACCGCCCATTTGACTCTATTGAGGCCCATGAAAGGGCTTTGATAAGCCGTTGGAATGGAGTGGTAGCCCCGGATGATACTGTCTATCTGCTGGGGGACTTTGCCTTGACCGAAGAGACTGTTCACCTAGCCGGTAAACTTAATGGACACAAGCATCTTATTAAGGGTAACTATGATAAGTTCGCGGACGAACTGTACCTTCGGTACTTTGAGAGTGTACAAGATGATTTACTATTGCAGACTGAGCATGGTATATTTTATCTGAATCATTATCCTACGAAGGGTCGTAGTGATTTTATGAACTTAAGTGGTCATATTCACGCGGCCTATAGAGTCCAGCGAAATATGATTAATGTTGGGGTTGACGTTTGGCATTATTTACCTGTGTCACTTGACAAGATACTTAAGTATTACAATGCTATTTCTGGCGGCAGATATGACGCCAATGTATTTGCTGGCGAACTGTTGTGTAACAAAAGCACCTGTCCGCTATTTCCCTCAACAGTGCCTACAGCATGAAACCCAAATTCCTACTAGAAACCGGTGCCCACTCTGAAAGACTCGAAGAGTTTCACGAAATATGTAAATCTTTAGACTTACAGTGCGAGTTTGCCGAAAATAACATCCTGTGCCCCGACTCTCATAATCGGTATTCCGATAATGATTGCGTATGTGCTTTTGGCACCCTCTATTTTATCAAGAAGATTCAGTCTAAAACATCTTACCTTCCCGGCAGTTATGCGTGCCTACCAAACTTCAAGGTATCCTCCTACATCAATTACTATTACAAGCATATGTTTAATCTTGGTGTATTCGCCCCAATTAACTACTTTGTCAACAATATTCCCCAATTTATGCGAGCCCTTGGTATAACTGATGGGCGATTCTTTATTCGTCCAGATGGTGGAGACAAGCAGTTTACTGGATGTACGCTCCGCATGTCGGATTCTCGTAGCATAGACTACCTAGTAAGCAGGGCCGGTTTATCGACCATGAGTTATATTTGCCCGGCACAGGATGTGCATAACGAATATCGTCTATTCATGAGTGGCGACAAGGTTATCACTGGCAGCCAATATAAAAAAGATGGTGACATTGTGCATGGCCCGGTTGGTGATAGAATAGTGGCGGCGGCGGAATCGTTCGCTAAAGGCAACTGGTACCCCGACCCTCTATGGGTAATGGATATTCATGAGGATGCTGATGGAGTACCTACAGTAATGGAATTAAATTCTTGGTCTTGTTCTGGGTGGTATCAATCAGATTTAAGGAAAATAATTCTCGCCACACAAGAACAAATGGTTAAGGACTATAAGGAAATCAATGATTAAAGCACATGAAATCAAACAAGAGTCTAGCGAGGATTGTGAAAATAGAATTTCATCACGACTTAATGAGGATATTACTAAGTGTCTTAAAGTGATAGAAGATGAAATCCATAATCCTTGGGAGTATAATTTAAAATACATTGACTATGATTTCCATTATTTAGACACAGATATCGTAGATGGAGTTATTAAAGAAATCAATCGTGCTGGTTTTAGCACAAGTTTAAAACGTAAATACTGGTCGCATTCTGGAAGTTGTTACAGTCAACTACTTAAGATTTATCATCCAAGTTGTAGATATACTCCGCCTAAGAACTTCTTAAAACGCTTGTTGTGGAATCTAAGAGGGTGCCCGGCTCATTCATAAAGGATAAAAATGAACATAATTTTACAATCAGACAGTTACAAGTATTCCATGTGGAACCAGTATCCTCCCGGTACTACCAAGATTTACTCTTATCTTGAGAGTCGTGGCGGAAAGTTTGCCAATACAGTATTTTTTGGTCTGCAATATTATCTAAAGGCTTTAACTAAGCCAATTACTATGAATGATATTAATGAGGCACAAGATACCATTGATAGGCATATTGGACCGGGTGTATTTTACCGTGCCGGATGGGAGCATATTCTTAACAAGCATAACGGGTATTTGCCGGTAAGAATTTGTGCTGTCCCAGAGGGTACCATTGTTCCAACAAATAATGTGCTACTAACCATTGAGAATACTGATCCGGAATGTTTCTGGCTTACCACATTCCTTGAAACATACCTCATGAAACTTTGGTATCCGATAACAGTTGCAACAATTGCTATCGAGAATAGAAACAATGTTTTACGGTATCTCAATGAAACTGGCGATCCAAACAACATCAATTTCTGTGTTCACGATTTTGGATTCAGAGGAGTGAGCAGTTGTGAGTCCGCCGCTATTGGCGGTGCGGCCCATCTTGTGGCATCTATGGGAACTGATAATCTTGGTGCAATATCTCTTATTAGAGAACACTACTCAGATAACCCAAACTATATGCCAGCATTCTCTATTCCAGCAATGGAACACTCTACCGTTACGTCTTGGGGTAGAGATCATGAGACTGATGCGTTTAGTAATATGTTGGATAAATATCCTACTGGACTTGCCGCATGTGTGTCTGACTCGTACGATATCTTTGCTTGCTGTGAAAAGATTTGGGGTGAAAAACTTAAAGATAGGGTTTTGGCTCGTAATGGAACCCTAGTCATCCGGCCCGACAGCGGAGATCCATGCGAAGTGACGCTGAAGATTCTAAACATCCTCGGCGATAAGTTTGGTTATAACGTTAACCAGAAGGGTTTTAAGGTTCTTCCTCCTCAAGTAAAAATTATTCAAGGGGACGGAATTTCTGTTGAAACTATTCCACAGATTTTAGAAAATCTTAAGAAAAATCGTTGGTCTGCCGATAATATTGCTTTTGGTTCTGGTGGTGCCTTACTCCAAAAGATGGATCGTGATACTCAGCGTATGGCAATCAAGTGTTCTTACGCAGAAATTAATGGTGTTGGCACAGATGTTTACAAGCAACCCGCAACAGACTCGGTTAAGAATTCCAAGCGTGGACGTTTAAAGTTGATATCTGATTACACTGGTGAATACACAACCATTTCTGCATCTGGTCCCGGTAAGGATATGTTGCGTACAGTATTTGAAAACGGAACGTTAGTAGTTAGCGAGTCTTTTGAAACTATCAGATCGAGGGCTACTACATGAATGAGTTTATCTTTGCTACAATAGTATTCCTTTTAGGATGTTCAACTGGATGTTTTATTTGTTCGATGATTTCAAACTGGATGGAAAATGAAAATATTCAACGGAAAACATAAGATTGTTGCTATTAATGTACTAACAGAAGATCAGTGTATTGATTATTGGTCTACTTTCAGTAAACAGTATAGAATAACAACCGAAAGAACAGAAACATACTTTTCTTTTAAGAAAGGTTTCTATAAAGATTTAGTCAGAGAATATTGGCAGGGCTCTGGATGGACTAATGAACATACGGGGATAGACGCTTCATATGATCTTCATGAATGGTTTGATTCAGTGGTGTTTTTAGAAAAAGCAAAGGATAAAAAACTTGGAAAAACTACTTAGGGTTCTTATTACTGGTGGCGGCACCCAGTGGCTTGATTTTATGAGGCGTCCGGGGGCCTCTAAAATAATCGACTCTGTTATTATTCCATATTCGGCAGAAGCCTCTGAGCAGTTTCTTGGTTATAAACCACAATCGTTTTGCTCTATAGAAACGACAGTTTCATATTATCAACAACTTTCCAAAGGGTCTGATAAGTGTGAACCACTTGTAGTGAATTGCTCGCTTGCAACCGATAGAATCAAGCGTGGTACAGACAGAGTATTTGTGGCGTTTCGTGGGCAGATGCATTCTATAACACTAAAACGTAACACAAGAGAAAATCAAGAGTGGCTTGTCGCAACTTTTATTGACGCTATCGTGAATGATAAGGGTGAGGTTTTCAAAGATCCATTTATAGGAGGTTTTGTTGAGTCTTACACTTGCAACAGCATTCAATAGGCTATCATTAGATGAGGGTGTGGCCTACGTCTATCGGGATGGTTTGTGGTCATTGTGGGATAGTATTAGTTCCCCTGTTGGTCATATGACGCACATTTATCCCGGCAGTTTCAATCCATTGCATGATGGACATAAAGCCATTTGGAATTCAATCAAGGAATTGAATAGGGAGAATCAAGGCCCTTTTGGAACCAACAGTTATTACTGGGAAGTATCAATTAAAAGGGTGGGAAAGCCCGCCCTCTCTATGCAGGATCTATCTAATAGAATTAAGCAATTTCACGACATTGGACCAGTAGTAATTACTAACATGCCTAGATTTATCCAAAAGGTAGGAATTCTTAATCGTGGTAAAATGAATCACGGTAGTTTGAATTTCCATATTGGTGCTGATACCGCCGTAAGATTAATCGACGATTTAACAGTTGACGGCCTTAATGGACTAGCAGCCCAATTTACTGTTTATGATCGTTCTTGGGACGGCCCATCAAATCTTTCTATGGATGTTTATGACAGAGCCCCCAATTTCTCTCGTGGACCGTCTATTCCAGATGCACTAATGGGGTTGTCGTCAACGGCGATAAGGAATACATTTCTTGGTGAAAACTAGTCTGTCGGTGATATAATGGAGGTATGATGAAACCCTTTTGGATTGTTTTACAGACATTTCTTGTTGTTCTTGGATGGATTGTTACTTTGTTTATTACGAGTGGACTTCTAATAGATGCTGGATATTTTCAGCAAGCGGTTAATTCTTTTCTTTCAGTAATAGGTACTTTGGGAACAATTGGGTTAATCGCCTTTGGAATTACTGAGGCTTTTGAAGGATTGAATAAATGACAAAAATTGTTGTTAATCAGATGTGGACCGGGCCGTACGACCAGTACACCGGCGACATTTCGCGTGACAGTTGGAGCGGACACGACCCCTTCCCCTACCCCAGCGACCTCCTCGCGGAGATTCCGTGGGCGAAAGAGGCTGGATTGGAGTTGAAGCGACATGAAAGCGGAAAGGATGATGACCGCTGGTGGTCATGGGTGTGCGGCGAGTATTCATGGAACATATGGGAAAATATTTGGGAGAAGCACAAGCCTCGTATGTGGTTGCGATCGTCCTGCCTTGTGGCTCCACCCACCACACCGCCACCCGGCTACGTCGCACTCGCACAGCCGAGCGTGGGGGAGAGGTTGGCGGACGCGGCGTATGCCGCCTACACGCACGGGTGCTATGGATCGCACAGGGAATCGGCAATACCAAAAGATTGGCTCAATGTCGCCCTCGCCGTCCGCCGCGAGGTTTTGAGTGAAATATTCTCAAAGGAAGATGAGGACGCCGCTTTCGATGAGTACCGAAAGATTGGCGGTGTGTCGATGTATAGCCGCGATGGTATTGTCAGAGCCCTCTCCGCCGCGATCGCGTCGAGGGTTGCAAGAGAAAGCAAGGTGACCCCATGACCCCGAACCCCGCGACGATGACGGTGCAGGAGTGCATTGCTTTCGCCATGAACGCGAAGGGATGGCGTGCGATTGTCGGACAAGGTGCCTCCAAGTGGGAGCGAGGAAGCACTAGCGACGGAACCTATGAAATCATATGGACGCACCCCTTCCAACCCACCCTCGACTCGGCGGCATCAGCGATGCCGAGTGGGTGGAGGCTTCATGCAATGGTGTGGTCAAACGCGGACCAGTCATACACACTCATGGCCCGGAAGATGCGGGGCGATGTGCTTCTGGGGAGGGTGCAAATCGACGCCTACACCGACGATGGTTTCATGGGTGAACCACTGAAAGACGAACTACTCGCCCGCTGGCGGCTTGTAGTCGCGTGCATGTTGGCGGAGAAGGAGTCCCCATGAACACTGAACGAGTCGAGGCTGCGGCCAAGGAACTGTGCGACCTGCTCGAAAGTATTGACGAGCGACTGCTGCTGGCGTTGGACAGTGACCCACACCCGCCAAGTGCTATCAGCGTGTCCGTTGGCGTGCTGCGTGCCGCCCTCGCTGCCGCCGATGCCGCTAGGAAGTAAAGCGACTAAAAACCATTCTCGAAACAAACAATGTTAATCCGAACCAAATTGTTTTGAACACTGAAGAAAGACCAGATTGAGCAACTACAAAAGAATGGATAAGGATGTTTGTTTCCTTGAGATAGCCAAAACATTCTCAAAAAGAAGCCATGACTCACAAACCCAGCATGGGTGTGTTTTAGTTAAGAATGATAGAATAATATCAACCGGATTCAACGGCTTTCCAAGCGGATTCCCTGACGACAAATTGCCGAATATGCGTCCGGGCAAGTATGTCTATATTATTCACAGTGAAGTCAATGCGATTATTAATGCGGCAAAAAATGGGATTTCTACTAACGGGGCTGTCGCCTATATTACTGGCAGGCCCTGTATAGAATGTCTCAAAGCATTAATACAGGCTGGTGTTAAGAAACTCTGTATTGGGTCGATTGGGCATCAGACAGAAAAAGAAACACAACAACTTTTTGATGAGATGGTGGGGTACGCAAAAATAGATGTCGTACACATAGAACCACCCACTTCAACAAACCCGTAGTCTAGGGTATTCTATGGTTCTATGCAAAATCAAATACTGACAGTCCCCAATTCCGAGGATATTTTAACATCTGAATTTCTTGAAAAATATAAGGACAAACACCCAAACTGGGGCTTCAACGGTTTGGGATATATCGTCTTTAAAAGAACCTACGCACGAAAATTATTTGATGTTTCTACCGAAACTTGGCCGCAAAATATTGAGCGTTGTATTCGTGGTGCCCAAAAGATCGGTGCTGGCTATACAAGAGAAGAGGCTGAACGACTTTTTGATCACATCTTTAATTTAAGATGCAATTTTGCCGGTAGAATGTTGTGGCAGTTAGGTACTACTACCGTAGACAAAATAGGACTTCCCTCTCTTTGCAATTGTTGGTTCTTGAATATTAATGAGCCAGAGGCATTCTGTTTCTTATTTGAACATCTAATGCTTGGCGGCGGCGTTGGATTTAGCGTTAAACGCGAACATGTCCATGAACTACCAAGAGTAATAGATGGTGTGATTATTGAGCATAAATCCACCAAGGATGCAGATTTTATTGTACCCGACTCTCGTGAGGGTTGGGTAGAATTACTACGAAGAGTGTTAGACTCTTATTTTGTAACCGGAAAATCATTTTCATATTCAACTATTCTGGTCAGAGGATCTGGTGAACCGATTAATGGATTTGGTGGCACCGCAAGCGGCCCGAAAATACTTATTGATGGGTTAGAGAATATTTTCGGCATCTTTAATAAACGGTGCGGCAAAAAACTACGCAGCATAGATGTATTGGATATTTGCAATATTATTGGTTCGATTGTTGTTGCGGGCAACGTTAGAAGATCTGCACAGATAGCAATCGGCGATGCTGACGACAAACTCTTTCTTAATGCCAAACGTTGGGATTTAGGCAACATTCCTAACTGGCGTGCCATGAGTAATAACACTACTTGTGCCGACAATTACTCGTATTTGAGCAATGATTTCTGGCAGGGTTACGAAGGCAATGGCGAACCTTATGGATTATTTAATCCAGACCTTTGTATCACTCACGGACGCTTAATAGATGGCCCCATGAGTAAATGTTCTCTTTATCCGAAAAAGCGTGATAATGTGGCTGGACCCAATCCGTGTGCGGAGGCAACATTAGAGCATGGAGAACCCTGTGATTTGGCAGAGTTGTATATGCACAACATTCCTGACGAGGAAACCATGTTTGACTGTGCAATGTTGCTTTACAAAACCCAAAAGGCTATATTGACGCTAAATTCAATCTCTAGTTGGACAAACGCCGTAGTCAAGAAAAATATGAGAATCGGGCTTGGTGTTACTGGCATTTGTGAAGATATTAGCAAAATAGAGTGGCTTGATAACTGCTATCGTAAATTACGCGAATTTGACAAGAAGTGGAGCAAAGAACGTGGTTGGAATGAGAGTATCAAACTCACAGTAGTTAAGCCTAGCGGAACGCTTAGTATTTTGGCCGGTTGCACTCCGGGCGGGCACCCTGCGTATGATCGTTACTTCATTCGTCGTATCAGAATGTCATCAAACGACTCTCTTGTTAATGTTTGCAAAGAACTTGGTTGCCATGTTGAATATCAGGTAGGATTTGATGGAAAAGAACAGCATGACACTGTAGTTGTGGAATTCCCATGCAAGTCATCTGACACAGCACTCTTAGCCAAAGACTTATCTGCTGTAGATCAGTTAGAAATTGTTAAGAAATTGCAAACAGTTTGGGCGGATCAGGCCGTTTCTGTAACTGTTTATTATCGCAAAGAAGAGTTGCCACAAATCAAAGAATGGTTGAAAGAAAACTACGAAACATCTGTTAAGACAGTAAGTTTCCTTCTTCATAATGAACATGGTTTTAAACAAGCACCATATGAATCAATATCATCAGAAAAATATAATGAATTAATGACCAAAATGAAACCACTTAGCACAGTAACCAACCAATTAGATACTGGCGGCGAGATTGACTCTGTTGAATGTGCTAATGGCGTCTGCCCAATAAAATAATATCTAGTAGTATCATTAGGGGTATACTATGATATGCCCCCAATAAGCCCTAATTCTCCACATGTTTACTGTTGGGATTCCCCGACAGGTATTAACTCGCCAATGTGGAAGCATGATCTTATTAGACCAATTTCCAGAACGTTCGTAACAAGCCCATATTCGTTTTCTCCACCCGGATATCCAACGGGTGGACTAACGCCAATTACACAATATCCACTCCCAACTGGTCAGTTAGGAGAATACGCTAGAGCAGCCGCCGATGTTGTTTTTCAACATATGCACAAACAAGGGGCGGTATCTGGGAAGGGCCGTTATGATAATGGTGCATATGATTGCGGATTTTTTATCCAAAACTGGGGTAGTTATACCGGTATTACTGGATATGATGTTTGTGTATTAGTTGGCCATCCTGCTGATAGAATAACTAATTTTACATATCCTGTAAGAACAGTTTCGGGTTTGACTCCAACAACAATAGGCACCAGATTATCTTTTGGTGGAATTACCGGCACTGTAAATGACTACTCGTATTTTATGGCAAGCGGTATTGCTGAATGTAAATTATATACCGAGTTTTTTGCTGATTCATTAAAACAAAGATTAGATGCTAGCGGGATGTGCTATCCTAAATATTGCTTTTGGGATTTTGAAGATTTTCTTGACTCTAGAATAGTACATGCATATAACGCTGGGCAAGTTGGCCAATATAGAAATGCACAGTTAGATCCTAGATACTCAACACAAACAATTTATTACGACAGAATTGGTGCAACTGGATTATCGCCAGTAACATATTCTGGCTGGTTTACTTCAATTACAGGAATTTTGAATACAAACGCTGACATCCTACATATTAGTAACAGCGGTGCATGTTTAGCGTGTGTTACGGCGTCAAATAGAGTATTGGATTACGCCCTAACAAAATCTTTGTATGAACCACTTAAAGAACGATTTCCAAACATACAGTGTGGTAATTATGGTATCATACAAACAAATAGAAATAATCCAGTAACAATCTATGCGTCACAATATTGGTTAAATCTTCACAATCCATTTCTTCTTGGTGATTATTCTACTCACGAAATATATCCAGTTGATTATACGGATGCTTCGTATTACGCTAATTACATAAATCCGGGCGAGGGTACTGAAGATTTCTCATTAAGAGTGGTTTCTGGAATACTAAATTCTATGGTTCTTGGTGCTGTAACCGGCAACAAAAAGGTAATTCCTTGGGTTGGTATGCCCGGAGTAGGTGATTCTATAGGCACAAGTGGGGTACATTTAGATAATTACAATGAATGTGCTAAAAATAATATAGATACCATAATACTTTTTAACCCAACAAAGGCAGAGAGTTCTGTTTCTATAATCGAAAATTTTATGGCATATCGTAAATATCAAGTCAGTGGGTACCACGCACTCTATTAGGTGGTGTATTATTTATATATGGCGTATGCTAATGTTCCAATATCCCTTTTGCCAGACTATCTTAATAGATCAACCTTTTCATCTACTGCTATCGGACTACAGAAATCGACCATAAGTGCCACCACACATTATTTTGCATGTATTTTTATTGCCCCGAAAAGTGGAAATATTCAATATATCGGCGTTCCTATCGCTGGCGTGGCGGCTACCCCTCCAGATTTAACAGCCTCCCTTGAGGGTGTCACGACTACCAGAGTTCCAAACGGTTCTGCCTTTGGATACACGTTATTTACGCCGACCAGCGGATATAACTGGATAGATGTTGGTGGCATAAGTGTCACGGCTGGAACAAATTATGCCCTTGTAATCAGAGATCAATCTGTATTAGATGGCGGCGGGACTTCCGCAGATGCTACTCATGATGCCACTATTGGGTGGCAGTATAGCCCTAAAAACACCAATAATGACGGATTTATTTCTCCGCTTTCAACATATTACAATGGATCTTCAAATTCAACTGGCAGCGATATACCAGTAATTATTCCTAAATATGATGACGGGACTATACCACTAGGTTTTATACCTCTTATGAGTGCGGATTTAGGATCAACTACATACAGTTCTAGTTCAACGCCAGCCCAAAGAGGGATTGTTTTTTCAGTGCCATTTAAATGTAAGTGTGGCGGAGCATATGCGGTTACAGCACAAGTAAACAGTAACTCCGTATTTACAGCAAGAATTCGCCACGGCATAACAAACGAAGTATTGAGATCTGTAACTTTTACAGCCAATTTGAATTACAATCCACAAGATAGTAAGGTTTTTGTTCAATGGCCAGATATTGAATTAGAGCCAAATACTCCGTACAGAATAATACTGGCTCCAACTACCACAAACGGCATCTATGACAGATCATTAAGATTCAATACATCTGATGATTTGAGTTTGTTTACTCGCGGTGTAACTATTTGTAGAACAACCGGCAACGGCACTACTTGGACAGACGCACCAACAGAATTAACGTTAGTAAGTCCGGTCATTACAGAAATTTACGCCAACGGGCGAAGAGGCATCGAATAATGTTGTTTAAAAATACAAGTAACCAATTTTTGTCTGTTTTTGCATATTTAGCATCATCGAATGTCGCCGCAACTGGTTTTGCTTCATATATCCCATGCGGCTCTAGTATTGATGGTGCGGCCAGTGGGCAATTGTCTCATACA
>JACCDR010316453.1_pt1 | contig 33623 bp, 25 predicted proteins | sample 7446431 | NCBI WGS metagenome assembly JACCDR01 (sample SAMN15323443, study PRJNA562643) | freshwater metagenome | isolation source: river surface water | place: USA:Blue River Watershed | collected 2017-08-17
AGCACCTGAAAAAGTTGGCCGAAGAAGCGCCGATGGACCTGGTGCAGCTGATCCACCGGCAAGGGCCGGACGAGCGCGAATCGATGGATTACGAGTTCTCGCGCGTGTCGGTGCTGCAGCGCTGGGAAGCGGGACGGCGGGATTTGCGCGATGTGATGCAACACCCGGAGTGGCTCAAGTGCTCAGGCGAAGAGAGCGGCACCACCCAATACGATCTGGCCGAGCACAGCCGTCCGATCAACACGCTGGCCGAATGAGCGCGTTCATCGCGGCTGCCGCACCTTGTCCCAACTTGCCTCAACTCGCCTCAACTCGCCTCAGCTCGTCTCTGCCTGGCATGAGCCGCTGATGAAACGCTTCAGTCCCAGGGGCGCTGCGCCATGTAAAAGCACGACGCGCGCGGGAGCCTTGGCTAGGACTTCTTGACCACCGCATAGCGCTCCAGCGTGCGCTTGCGTGCCTCGTCATGCGCGACCACCGGGCGCGGGTAGTTCGCCCCCAGTGTCACGCCGGCCATCTGCAGCGTCATCTCCGGCGCCAGCCATGGGGCATGCACATGCTTGGCATCGAGCTTCGCCAGTTGCGGCAGGTAGCGTTTGATGAACTTGCCCTCGGGGTCGAACTTTTCCGATTGCGTGATCGGGTTGAAGATGCGGAAGTAGGGCTGCGCATCGCAGCCTGATGACGAAGCCCACTGCCAGCCGCCATTGTTGGCAGCGAGGTCGAAGTCGTTCAGCTGGCGCGCGAAATACGCTTCGCCGCGTCGCCAGTCGATGCCGAGGTCCTTGATCAGGAAGCAAGCCGTGACCATGCGCAGCCGGTTGTGCATGTAGCCGGTCTGGTTCAGCTGCAGCATCGCCGCATCCACCAGCGGGTAGCCGGTGCGTCCCTCGCACCAGGCAGCGAAGTCGGCATCGGCGGCAGCGCCTTCTTCCCAGGCGATGCGATCGTATTCGGGCTTGAACGCACCGCCGACCACATGCGGGTTGTGGTGCAGGATCATGAAATAGAAATCGCGCCACACCAGTTCGGCCAGCCACACCGCCGCGCCCTCGCCGCCGGTGCCCGACTGTATCGCCTGCATCGCATGGCGCGCCAGCGCGCGGATCGACATGGTGCCGAAGCGCAGATGCACCGACAGGTAGGACGGGCCTTTCACCGACGGGTAATCGCGCGTGCTGCCGTAGCGCGCCATGCGCGGCAGGAAGTCGTCCAGCAGTGCCTGTGCGCCACTCATGCCGGTCGGTATCTTCAGTGCGGCCAGATCGACCTCATCGAAGCCCAGTTGCGCGAGCGAGGGCAGCGAGGACGATGCCGCCGCCGCTGCCGTCGGCGCCTGCAATTGCCCCGCTGCGGGCGTGCAGTCGAAATTGGGCAGCAGCGTGGTGTCCAGCCCGCCGGAAGGCAGCTGGAAGCTTTTCAGCCACGCGTTCTTGTAGGGCGTAAAGACGGTGAAGGACTTGCCGGCCAGCGTCAGCACTTCCTCCTTTTCGCGCACCACCTGGTCCTTGAAGCTCAGCAGTTCGCGGCCGTCATTGGCCAGGGCCCGGGCCACGGCGGCATCACGCTCGACGGCTGCCGGTTCATAGTCATGGTTGGTGAACACGGCGTCGACGCCCAGCTCGGCGGCCAGCCTCGGAATCTCGTCGACGGCTCGCGCATGGCGCACGATCAGCCCGCCGCCTTGCGCGCGCAGCGCCGCATCCAGTTCGGTCAGGCTGGCATGGAGGAACGCGACCCGGCGATCCACGCGGCCGCCGCCCATGGCCGGATCCTTCAGGGGATCGAGGATGTCCTTGTCAAATATGAAAGCGCAATGCACGGCCTGCGCGCGCTGCAGCGCATGGTGCAATGCCGCGTGGTCGAAATTCCTCAGGTCGCGCCGGAACCAGACCAGCGCTGAAGCTATTGTGTTCTTCATCGTTTTTGCGAGTGGCCGGCGCATGGTGCACCGGCGATGCAGGGCAGGAAGCCGGCAGTGTAAGGGCAGATCGGAAAGGGCGTGCAATGCTGCTAAAATGCGCACATGGCCAAGCAAGACAAGCCGTCCAAATCTTCCCCGTCGGCCATTGCCGATACAGCCGCGCACGGCGCGGACGCACCCGATTTTTCCGCAGCTTCTGCAGATCCCGCAGCACCGGCTGCCCTGCCGCCCGATGCGCTGAACCTCACCGATCATTTCCTGATCGCGATGCCCAACATGCTCGACCCGATCTTCGGCGGCACGGTGGTCTACATCTGCGAGCACCATACCGGCGGGGCGCTGGGCATGATCATCAACCGTCCGACCGACATGACGATGGATGTGCTGTTCGAGCGGCTCGACCTCGAGCTCGAGATCAGTCCGCATGCGCACCTGCCGAGCGGCCCGGTGATGTTCGGCGGACCGGTGCAGGTCGAGCGTGGTTTCGTGCTGCATGCGCCCGACCCTGAGCTGGATGCCCATCCCGCCTACAGCTCCTCGCTGACCGTCTCGTCCGATGTCGCGCTGACCACCTCGCGCGACGTGCTCGAAGCGGTGGCCGAAGGCCGCGGCCCGCAGCGTCTGGTCGTGACCCTGGGTTGCGCCGGCTGGAGCGCCGGCCAGCTCGAAGACGAGATCCTGCGCAACGGCTGGCTGACCGTGAAAGCCGACCCTGCCATCCTGTTCGATACGCCGATCGAGGCCCGCTTTACGGCCGCGATGCACCTGCTCGGCATCGACCCGAACCGTCTCACCGGAGACGTCGGGCACGCGTGAGCACGGTGATCGCATTCGACTTCGGCCTGAAGCGCATCGGCGTCGCCGTCGGCAATACCCTGCTGCGGCAGGCACAGCCGCTGCCGCTGATCGCCGAGCCCACCAATGACGGCAAGTTCAACGCCATCGCCGCGCTGCTCAAGGAATGGCAGCCCGACACGCTGGTGGTGGGACTGCCGCTGCACCCGGATGGCGCCGACCACGAGATGACCGTGCGCTGCCGCCGCTTCGCCAACCAGCTGCACGGCCGCTATGGTTTGCCGGCGGTGCTGGTCGACGAGCGTTACACTTCTGCCGTACTCAATGCGCAGCGTGGCCAGCATATCGACAGCGAGGCGGCCGCGCTGATCCTCCAACAATATTTCGACTCACGCGACTCCTTCGAATCCCATGATCCATCCTGAACTGGACGCCGAGCAGCTGTACGCGCAGCTCGAGGCCGCGATCAAGCCCGCGCTGGCCGGCACCGACCGGCTTGCCATCGTTGGCATTTATTCCGGCGGTGCCTGGCTGGCCGAGCGGCTGGCGCGCGCGCTTGGCGTGACGGACGTCGGCTATGTGGACGTATCCTTCTACCGCGACGATTACGCCGAGCGCGGCCTGTCGGCCGAAGTCAGGCCCAGCCACATTTCGTTCGACGTCGATGGCGCGACCATCCTGCTGGTGGACGACGTGCTCTACACCGGCCGCACCACGCGCGCTGCGATCAATACGCTGTTCGACTACGGCCGCCCGGCGAAGATCATGCTCGCCGCCCTGGTCGACCGCGGCGGTCGCCAACTGCCGGTGGCGGCCGATTTCTGCGCAAGCACCGTCAAGGTGGATGCGGACCAAATGCTCGTGTTGCAGAAGGCCGACGACGGCCGACTTACTTTGACCATCGATCATGCATAACCCCCAACTGAACAAGAATGGCGAGCTGCAGCATCTGCTGACACTCGACGGCCTGCCCAAGGCCGTGATCAATCGCATCCTCGACACCGCGGCGTCCTTCGTCAGCGTCGGCGACCGCGAAGTGAAGAAAGTGCCGCTGATGCGCGGCAAGAGCGTGTTCAACCTCTTCTTCGAGAACTCGACGCGTACCCGCACCACCTTCGAGATCGCGTCCAAGCGCCTGTCGGCCGACGTCATCAACCTGAACATTTCGGCTTCGTCGGCCAGCAAGGGCGAGTCGCTGCTCGATACCATCGACAACCTGTCCGCGATGCATGCCGACATGTTCGTCGTGCGTCATGCACAGTCGGGCGCGCCCTACCTGATCGCCAAGCACCTGACCGACACCCGACAGGACCACGTGCACGTGGTGAATGCCGGCGACGGTCGCCATGCGCATCCGACGCAGGGCTTGCTCGATATGTACACCATCCGTCACTACAAGAAGGACTTCACCAACCTGACGGTGGCGATCGTCGGCGACATCCTGCACAGCCGCGTCGCGCGCTCCGATATCCACGGCCTGACCACGCTGGGCGTGCCTGAAGTGCGCGCCATCGGCCCGCGCACGCTGCTGCCGGGCGGACTGGAGCAAATGGGCGTGCGCGTGTTCACCGACATGAACGAAGGCCTGAAGGGCGTCGACGTAATCATCATGCTGCGCCTGCAGAACGAGCGCATGAGCGGCGCGCTGCTGCCGTCGGCGCAGGAATATTTCAAGAGCTATGGCCTCACCCCCGAGCGCCTGGCGCTGGCCAAGCCCGATGCGATCGTCATGCACCCGGGACCGATGAACCGCGGTGTCGAGATCGATTCCGCCGTCGCCGATGGCGCGCAGGCCGTGATCCTGCCGCAAGTCACCTTTGGCATCGCGGTGCGCATGGCCGTGATGAGCATGCTCGCAGGTACCTGAACATGAGACTACAGATAAAAAATGGCCGCGTGATCGACCCGGCCTCGAAGACGGACGCGCAGCAGGATGTGTTCATTGCCGATGGCAAGATCGCTGCCATCGGCACCGCCCCGGCCGGCTTTGTTGCCGACCAGGTGATCGACGCCAGCGGGCTGGTCGTCGCGCCCGGCCTGGTCGACTTGTCGGCCCGCCTGCGTGAACCCGGCTATGAATACAAGGCCACCCTCGAATCCGAGCTGCAGGCGGCCCTCGCCGGTGGCGTCACCAGCCTCCTGTGCCCGCCCGATACCGACCCTGTGCTCGATGAGCCGGGCCTGGTCGAGATGCTGGTGCATCGCGCGCGCATCCTGAACCAGTCGCATGTCTACCCGCTGGGTGCGCTGACCGTCGGCCTGAAGGGCAAGGAACTGACCGAGATGGCCGAGCTGACCGAAGCCGGTTGCGTCGGTTTCTCGCAAGCTGAAGCGACCATCGAAGACAGCACCGTGATGATGCGTGCGTTGCAGTATGCGCATACCTTCGGCTACACCGTCTGGCTGCGCCCGCAGGATGCGCACCTGGGCAAGGGGGGCGTCGCGCACAGCGGCCCGCTGGCCTCGCGCCTCGGCCTGTCCGGCGTGCCCGTGATCAGCGAGACGATTGCGCTGCACACCATCATCGAACTCGTGCGTGCCACCGGCGCGCGCGTGCATATCTGCCGCATCTCGTCGGGCGCCGGCATCGAACTCATTCGTCAGGCACGTGCAGAAGGCTTGCCCATCAGCTGCGATGTCGGTGCGCACCACGTGCACCTGACCGACAATGACATCGGCTTCTTCGATCCGAATGCACGCCTGACGCCACCGCTGCGCAGCCAGCGCGACCGCGATGCGATCCGCGCCGGCCTGCTGGATGGCACCGTGTCCGCGATCTGCTCCGACCACACGCCGGTTGACGATGATGAAAAGCTGCTGCCCTTCGGCGAAGCGTCGCCGGGCGCGACTGGTTTGGAACTTCTTCTGTCGCTGACACTGAAGTGGGCTGAAGAATCGGCAGCGGGCAAGGATGGCCTCGCTACCGCGCTGGCGCGCATCACCTGTGACGCGGCCAGGGTCGCGGGCCTCGACGCCGGCAAGCTGGCCGTTGGCGCCGTGGCGGATATCTGCGTGTTCGACCCGGCCGTGCGCTGGAAGGTCGAGTCTGCGGCGCTGCTGAGCCAGGGCAAGCACACGCCTTTCCTCGGCTATGAGCTGCAAGGCCAGGTACGACACACCATCGTGTCCGGCCGCCTCGCTTACAGCCGGAAGTAAGCATGCCGGTCTTCTCGCTGGCGCGACTGGCGCTGCACCTGTTCGTCGGCCTGTGGAAGGTGGCCGTGCTGTTCCCCTTCCTCGGTGCTGCCGGCCGCGAGCAGCGCATACAGCGCTGGTCGAAGCAACTGGTCGCCATCTGCGGCGTGACCGTGAAGGTCGATGCCAGCCAGCAGGCCGCGCCCGTGTCGCCGGCGCTGGTCATCTGCAATCACATCTCGTGGCTCGACATCTTCGTGATCAATTCGCTGCACCCGTGCCGGTTTGTCGCGAAGTCCGATATCCGTGGCTGGCCCCTGATTGGCTGGCTGTGCGAGCACACCGGCACCATCTTCATCGCGCGCGGCAAGGCGCGCGACGTGCGCCGCATCTATGAAGGACTGGTGAAGAGCATTCACGATGGCGAACGCGTCGCCTTCTTCCCCGAGGGGACGACCGCGCCGCAGGGCACGGTGCTGCCTTTCCATGCCAATCTGTTCGAGGCTGCGATCGAGGCGCAGGTGCCGGTGCAGCCGTATGCGATCCGCTACGTGGACGCCGACGGCAGCCTGCACAGCGACGCCGACTTCATCGGTGACATGAGCTTCCTCGACAGCGTGATCGCGATCATGAAGTCGGGCGGCATGCATGCGGAACTGATCCGCGTGCCGGCGATCGCGACCGAAGGCGGGCACCGGCGCGAACTCGCGCGCGATGCGCATGACGCGGTGTCACGCGCGCTGTTCGAGACGGCGCCACAAGCCGACGAGGCGGCCGCGGCCTAGCCCGGAGCGCGGTGCTGCGGGCAATCGACCTGCAGCAATTGCCGCTGTGCCGGGTCTGCCGCCAGCCGCAACGCGCTGAGCTTGCCGCCCCACACGCAGCCGGTATCCAGTCCCACCAGCTTGTCCTGCTGTACCAATCCCAGCGTCGACCAGTGGCCAAAGACCACCATGTCATCGCGCGTGCGCCGGCCCGGCACGTCGAACCACGGCAGGTAGCCGTCGGGCGGTGCGCCCGGACCTTCCTTGGTCTGGAATTCCATCTGGCCGTCGGCAGTGCAAAAGCGCATGCGGGTCATCGCATTGACGATGCAGCGCAGCCGGTCCGCGCCTTGCAGTTCATCCGACCAGCGCGCCGGTTCGTTACCGTACATGGTGCGCAGGAAATCCACCCAGCGCTCGCCCTGCAGCATCGCTTCCACTTCCCGCGACAGCGCGACGGCCTGTTGCGCCGACCACGCCGGCAGCACGCCGGCATGCACGATCAGGTGCCCATCGACGATCCGCGCCAGCGGCTGGCGGCGCAGCCAGCCCAGCAGTGCTTCGCGATCGGGTGCATTCAGGATGTCGTCCAGCGTGTCGCCCTTGCCGGGCGCACGTATCTGCTGCGAGACTGCCAGCAGATGCAGGTCATGGTTGCCGAGCACGCACAGGGCGCGATCGCCCAGCGACACCAGTCTGCGCAGCGTTTGCAGCGAAGCCGGGCCGCGATTGACGATATCGCCGACGAACACCAACCTCGCGTTCGGCGAAACGGCATCGATGCGGGCGAGCAGCAGGTCGAGCTGGGCGGCGCAACCCTGAAGGTCGCCGATTGCGTAGGTATCCATCGGATTGAATGGGGTGTTGGCAGCGCTCGCGACGGGCAGTGCTGCACCAGAAGGCAAAGCGCCATTATACGGAGCGCATCGATGCCGGAACCCCATCCGTGACGGCGCTGGAGCAGGGGCGAGCCGAGAGTGAAAACGGGTCGAAAGCGTGGCGAAAACGGGCATCTTGCACCCCCGCTCGCGTACAATGCGCGCAGCGCAGGGCCCCGGAAAGACCGTGCCTTCGCTACAGAACTTGTAACCGCATTTCCCCAACCCCGACCCTGCAAGGAAGCGCATGATCCTCGTCACCGGCGGCGCCGGCTTCATTGGCTCGAACTTCGTGCTGGACTGGCTGCAGTCCACCGACGAACCCGTCGTCAACCTCGACAAGCTGACCTACGCGGGCAATCCGGACAACCTCGCTGCGCTGGCTGGCGATACGCGTCATCAACTGGTGCGCGGCGATATCTGCGACCGTTCATTGGTGGCTTCGCTGCTCGCGCAGCACCAGCCGCGCGCCATCGTGCATTTCGCCGCCGAAAGCCATGTCGATCGCTCCATCCATGGCCCCGGCGACTTCATCCGCACCAATGTCGATGGCACCTTCAACCTGCTGGAAGCCACGCGCGCCTACCTGGCGACGCTGGATGACGCGCGCAAGCAAGCCTTCCGCTTCCTGCATGTGTCCACCGATGAAGTGTTCGGCACGCTGAGCCCGACCGATCCGCCCTTCAGCGAGACCACACCTTTCGCGCCAAACAGTCCCTATGCAGCGTCCAAGGCTGCGTCCGACCATCTGGTGCGCGCCTGGCACCACACCTATGGTTTGCCGGTGGTGACCGGCAATTGCTCGAACAATTACGGCCCGCTGCAATTCCCCGAAAAGCTGATCCCGCTGATGATTGCCAATGCACTGGCCGGCAAGCCGTTGCCCGTCTATGGCGATGGCCAGCAGGTGCGCGACTGGCTGTACGTCGGCGACCATTGCAGCGCGCTGCGTCGCGTGCTGGATGCAGGCCGACTCGGCGAGACCTACAACATCGGCGGCTGGAACGAGAAGGCCAATCTCGATGTGGTGCACACGCTGTGCGCGCTGCTCGACGAGCTGGCGCCCAAGGCCGGTTCCTATCGCGAACAGATCAGCTTCGTCGCTGACCGTCCCGGCCATGACCGCCGCTATGCGATCGATGCGCGCAAGATCGAGCGCGAGCTCGGCTGGCGTCCGGCCGAGACCTTCGAGACCGGCCTGAAGAAAACCGTGCAGTGGTACCTGGCGAACCAGGACTGGGTGCGCAAGGTGCAATCCGGCGAATACCAGCAATGGATCAACAAGAATTACGAAGGACGTCAGGAGCAATGAGCATGCATCGTCGCGGCATCATCCTCGCCGGCGGTTCCGGCACCCGGCTGTACCCGGCCACGATGGCTGTCTCCAAGCAGCTGCTGCCGGTCTATGACAAGCCGATGATCTATTACCCGCTGACCACGCTGATGCTGGCCGGCATGCGCGAGATCCTGCTGATCTCGACACCACAAGACACGCCGCGCTTCGAGCAATTGCTCGGTGACGGTCACCAGTGGGGCATCGATATCCGTTATGCGGTACAGCCATCGCCGGATGGCCTGGCACAGGCCTTCATCATCGGTCGCGAATTCGTCGGTCACCATCATTCAGCGCTGATCCTCGGCGACAACCTGTACTACGGCCATGACCTCGAGCGCAGCCTGCGAACGGCGAACGCCTGCACCGATGGCTCGACCGTCTTTGCGTATCACGTACACGATCCCGAGCGTTATGGCGTCGTCGGCTTCGATGCCAACCGCCGCGCCACCAGCATCGAAGAAAAACCGGCACAGCCGAAATCGAATTACGCCGTTACCGGCCTGTACTTCTATGACCAGCAAGTGTGTGACATCGCGGCGGCGATCAAGCCGTCGGCGCGCGGCGAGCTGGAAATCACGGACGTGAACCGTATCTACCTCGAGCTGGGCAAGCTGAATGTCGAACTGATGGGCCGCGGCATGGCCTGGCTCGATACCGGTACCCATGATTCGCTGATGGAAGCCGGCCAGTTCATCGCAACGCTGGAAAAACGCCAGGGACTGAAAGTCGCGTGTCCGGAAGAGGTGGCTTTCCGCAAGGGCTATATCGACGCAGCGCAGCTGGAAAAGCTGGCCGAGCCGATGAAGAAGAATGCTTATGGCCAGTACTTGCTGCGCCTGTTGAACGAACAAGTTTTTTGATGAATATCGTCCGTACCGACATTCCCGATGTATTGATCGTCGAACCCAAGGTGTTTGGCGATGCCCGCGGGTTCTTTTTCGAAAGTTTCAACCAGCGCCGTTTCGAAGAGCTGACCGGGCTGGCGCCGCAATTCGTGCAAGACAATCATTCGCGCTCCGCGCGCGGCGTGTTGCGCGGGCTGCACTACCAGCTGCAGCAGGCGCAAGGCAAATTGGTGCGTGTGACGGCCGGTGAAGTGTTTGACGTCTGCGTCGACCTGCGCCGCTCATCGCCGACCTTCGGCAAGTCGGTCTGCGTCACGCTGTCGGCCGACAACCACCGCCAGCTGTGGATACCGCCGGGCTTTGCGCATGGCTTCCTGGTCACCAGCGACAGCGCAGACTTCCAGTACAAGACCACCGATTACTACGCGCCCGAGCATGAGCGCTCGCTGCAATGGAACGACCCGGCGCTCGGCATCCGCTGGCCGCTGGAGGCCGTTGGTGGTGCGCCAGCATTGTCTGTCAAAGATCAGGCGGGCGTGCCGCTGGCTCAGGCTGATACCTACGCATGAAAATTCTGGTTACGGGCCGCAATGGGCAAGTGGGTGGCGCGCTCGCAGCGCTGTTGCCGCAGGCCTTGCCCGGCAACGAGATCATTGCCGTCGACCGCGCGCAGCTCGACCTTTCCCGGCTCGAGCAAGTGCGCGATGTGATGCAAACCATCCGCCCCGATCTGGTCATCAATGCCGCGGCCTATACCGCGGTGGATCAGGCCGAGGCCGAGGCCGATATGGCGATGCGCATCAATGGCGAAGCGCCCGGCGTGCTGGCCGAGGAAGCGAAGCGCCTGGGCGCCGCGCTGATCCACTTTTCCACCGATTATGTGTACGACGGCCGCAAGCAGGGTGCGTGGGTCGAGGGTGACGCGACCGCGCCGCTGTCGTCCTATGGCCGCAGCAAGCTGAGCGGCGAGCAGGCGATCGTCGCAGTCGGCGTGCCGCACATCATCCTGCGCACCAGCTGGGTCTACGGGCTGACCGGCAAGAACTTCCTGCTGACCATGCTGAGGCTGGCGCAGACACGCGACGAACTCGGCATTGTCGACGACCAGTTCGGCGCGCCGACCTGGAGCCATACGCTGGCCGAAGCCACCGCCGCCATCGTGAGCAAGGCGGGCGCGCCGCATCAAATGGCGGAGCTGTCGGGCATCTATCATTGCTGCGCGGGCGGCCACACCAGCTGGTTCGGTTTTGCACAGGCCATCTTTGCGCACCCGGCGGTCACGCATCGGCCGGCCTTGAAGGCCATCACCACGGCTGAGTATCCGTTGCCGGCCGTGCGACCGAAGAACTCGGTGCTGGACACGCGCAAATTCGAGGCTGCCTTCGGCCGCTTGCCGCAATGGGAGCAAGCGCTGGATCGCTGCCTGCAGGGCAGGGCTGGTGCCCAGCTGGCCTGAAGCCAACCTGAAGCCAGCCCGACCACCCATTCATCGACATCGCTACCGCATTCATTGACAGGACAATCATGGCAACCCTGACCCCCGGCATCTTCAAGGCCTATGACATACGCGGCGTGCTCGGCAAGACGCTGGACGCCGACATCGCCCGGCAAATTGGCCAGGCCTTCGGTTCGACCGCGATCGCGCGCGGCGAAAAGACCGTCATCATCGGCCGCGACGGCCGTCTGTCCGGCCCCGAGCTGTCGTCCGCGCTTGCCGCAGGCCTGCAATCGACCGGCGTCGATGTGATCGATGTGGGCATGGTCGCCACGCCCATGCTGTACTACGCGACCCATGTGCTGGGCGCGGCCAGCGGCATCATGGTCACGGGCAGTCATAACCCGCCCGACTACAACGGCTTCAAGATGGTGCTGGCTGGCGAGGCCATTTATGGCGACGCCATCCAGCGCCTGCATGCACGCATCGTCGCAAACGATTTCGCGCAGGGCGCCGGCGCTGGCGGCGGCTATCGCCAGCACGACATCCGCGAAGCCTATTTACAGCGCATCGTGTCCGACGTGAAGCTGGCGCGGCCGATGAAGATCGCTGTCGATTGCGGCAATGGCGTGGCCGGCAGCGTGGCCGGTGAGCTGTTCCGCCGCCTCGGTTGCGAAGTGACCGAACTCTTTTGCGAAGTCGACGGCCACTTCCCCAACCATCATCCGGATCCCGCCCACCTTGAAAACCTGCAAGACCTGATCCGCGCACTGGCCACCGGCCCGGCCGAGATCGGGCTGGCCTTCGACGGCGACGGCGATCGCCTCGGCGTCGTCACCAAGGACGGGCAAGTGATCTTCCCCGACCGCCAGCTGATGCTGTTTGCGCAGGACGTGCTGACCCGTCATCCGGGTGGCACCATCCTGTACGACGTGAAGTGCACGCGCCATATCGCACCCGTGGTCAAGGCGGCCGGCGGCGAGCCGCTGATGTGCAAGACCGGCCATTCGCTGGTGAAGGCAAAGATGAAGGAGACTGGTGCGCCTTTCGGTGGCGAAATGAGCGGCCACCTATTCTTCAAGGATCGCTGGTATGGCTTCGACGATGGCCTGTATGCGGGCGCGCGCCTGCTGGAACTGGCCAGCCGCATGTCCGACATCAGCGGCACGCTGAATGCGCTGCCCCAGTCGAAGTCCACGCCGGAGCTGCAGGTGCCATGCGCGGAAGGCGAGAACCATGCGCTGGTCGCACAAATGCAGCAGCAGGGCGACTGGCCCGGTGCATCGCAGGTCGTGACCATCGATGGCGTGCGCGTCGAATACCCGGATGGCTTCGGCCTGTGCCGTGCGTCGAACACGACGCCGGTGCTGGTGCTGCGCTTCGAAGCCGAGACCGACGAGGCGCTGGCACGCATACAGCAGGCGGTGGGCCGCGCGATCCGTGCGGTCAAGCCGGATGCGCAGCTGCCGTTCTGAGCTTGCGCCGTCTTATGCTGCGGTTATCATCCCTGCCTGATCCTCGTTCGGGCCTGTCGTCTTGATGCTTCGCCTGTATTCCCTGCTGTGGTGGGCCGTGCTGCCCATGGCGTTGTTGCGCCTGTGGTGGCGCGGCCTGCGCGAGCCCGGCTATCGCCAGCACATGGCCGAACGCCTGGGCTTCCATCGCTTGCAGCCCACCGGCCCGCTGATCTGGCTGCATGCGGTGTCGGTCGGCGAGACACGTGCCGCCGAGCCGCTGGTGAAAGCCTTGCTCGCGGCCTATCCCGACCACCAGGTGCTGCTCACGCACATGACGGCCACCGGCCGCGCCACCGGCAAGTCGCTGTTCGGCGGCGAGCCGCGCGTGCTGCAAGCCTGGCTGCCTTACGACACCTTGTCCATGGCGCGCCGCTTCCTGCTGCATTTCCGTCCGCGCGTCGGCATCCTGATGGAGACCGAGGTCTGGCCTTCGCTGCTGGCTGCCTGCAGCGAGGTGGGCGTGCCGGTGGCGCTGGTCAATGCGCGCCTGTCCGAACGCTCGCTGCGGCGCGCGCGTCGTTTCGAAGCCTTGCTGGGCGACGCCGCATCGCGGCTGTCGGCGGTCGGCGCACAGACCGAGGCCGATGCGCAGCGCCTGCGCGCCATGGGCGCGAAAAACATCGTCGTGACGGGCAACCTGAAATTCGATGTGATCCTGCCGCAAGCGATGCGCCATGCCGGCGAGGCCTTGCGCGCACAGATCGGCACGCGACCGGTGCTGCTGTGTGCCAGTACCCGCGAAGGCGAAGAGAGCTTGCTGCTGGATGGGTACATGCGCACTACCTTGCCCTCCGACCTGCTGCTGCTGATGGTGCCGCGCCATCCGCAGCGTTTCGATGAAGTGGCGCGACTGTTCGAAGGGCAGGGCTTGCGCGTGGCGCGCAAGTCGCAATTGCGCGGCGCGCCGGTGCCGGCGGATGCTCAGGTGCTGGTCGGCGACACCATGGGCGAGATGGTGGCCTATTACACGGCTTGTGATCTTGCCTTCATCGGCGGCAGCTTGCTGCCGCTGGGCGGGCAGAACCTGATCGAGGCCTGTGCCTGCGGCAAGCCGGTGCTGTTCGGCCCGCATACCTTCAATTTCATGCAGGCCAGCGAGGATGCGGTCGCCAGCGGCGCGGCCCGCCGCGTCGATAATGCGCGGCAGCTGTTCCAGTCGGTGTTCGATTTGCTGGCCGAATCGGCGCAACGCCACGAGATGGCCGCCGCTGCATTGCGTTTCGCCGACAGCGAAGGCGGCGCGACGCACAGGACGCTGGCGCTGCTGGGCGAATTGCTGCGCTGATCACAGTTCGCTTGCTGCACCGGCAGGGGCAGGTCGCCAGCTTCGGCAATTTTTCATCGCCACCATCCTTGCCCAGCGCGTCCCCCACACCTTCGACCAAAAACAAAGGGCCGGTCATCTGACCGGCCCCGTGAGCGATGGCGGTCATCCCGCCAAGGCAGCGATCCCTTACGGGTTCGTCTCGTACAAGCCACCACCCAGCGAGCGGTACAGGTCGACCGCATTGGTGAGCTTCAGCAGCCGCGTCTGCAGCAATTGCTGCTCGGCGCTGAACAGCTCGCGCTCCGCATCCAGCACGTCGAGGTAGTTCGCCACGCCGTTCTGGTAGCGTGCCTGCGCCAGCTCCAGGCGTGCGGCCTGCGCATCGCGCACCGCTTGCTGTGCAGCGATTTCGCTGGCCAGCGTGGCGCGGGCGTCGAGGGCATCGGCCACTTCACGGAAGGCGACCTGGATCGTCTTTTCGTAATCGCTCACCGCGATGTTGGCGCGTACTTTCGCCAGATCGAGGTTGGCCTCGTTGCGGCCGTTATCGAAGATCGGCAGCGACACCGCCGGTGCGAAGCTCCAGGTACGCGCGCTGCCCTCGAACAGGTTGGACAGGTCGGTGCTGGCAAGACCAATGCCGGTCGTCAGCGAAATGCGCGGGAAGAAGGCTGCACGGGCGGCGGCGATGTTGGCCTGGCTGGCGCGCAGGCGCTGTTCGGAAGCGCGGATGTCCGGACGATTTTCCAGCAGCTGCGATGGCAGGCCGGCGGCGATGTCGGCAGTGATCGCCTGCGCCGACAGGGTGGCCGTCTGCGCGGGCAGCTTGCTGCCGCTGCCGGTCAGCAGGGTCAGTGCGTTGACGGCCAGCGCATGCTGGCGCTTGAGTGCCAGCGCTGCCACACGGGCCGACTGCACCAGCGTTTCGCTCTGGCGCAGTTCCAGCGCATTCGAGATGCCGGCGTCGAAGCGCTTCTTCACCAGCGCATACGACGACTCGCGGCCCTTGTAGGTGCGCTCGGCCAGCAGCACCTGCTCGGCCAGCGCGCGCTCGTTCAGCCAGGCCTTGGCGACTTCGCCGACCAGCGCGATCTGCAGCGCGCGCCTGGCTTCCTCGGTGGCGAAGAACTGCGACAGCGCCGCGTCAGACAGGTTCTTCACGCGGCCGAAGAAGTCCAGCTCGAAGGCCGTCATGCCCACGCCCACCTGGTAAGTGGTGGTCTCGCGCATGGTGCCGGCCAGCAGCTGGCGCTGTGCGGTCACGCCGCCGGTCGTGTTCACGGTCGGCAGTTGGTCGGCTCGCTGGATGCCATACACGGCGCGCGCTTCTTCGATGCGCAGCGCCGAGGTCTTCAGGTCGCGGTTGTTGGCCAGCGCCGTGGCGATGGCATCCTGCAGCTCCGGGTTCTGGAAGAATGCGCGCCAGCCAATGTTCACGGCCGGCGCGGCATTGTCGGCCGCGGCTGCCGGGAAAGCTTCCGGCACCGGCGCGGCCGGCTTCTCGAACATGGGCAGGATCTGGCAGCCGGACAGCGCGAATGCGCCGGCCATCAACAGCGTCAGGGTCTTGAGCGGGCGGTGTCGGAGTTTCATTGTTGTGCCTCGTTGGACTCGATATGGGACGCGTACAGCTTGCGCTGGCGTTCGCTGCCCTTGAAGATGCGGCGCACCACGACGAAGAAGACCGGCACGAAGAACACGGCAAGCACGGTCGCGGTGATCATGCCGCCCATCACGCCGGTGCCGATCGCGCGCTGGCTGGCCGAGCCGGCGCCGGTGGCGATCACCAGCGGCAGCACGCCGAGGATGAAGGCCAGCGAGGTCATGATGATCGGGCGGAAGCGCAGCTTGACGGCAATCAGCGTGGCCTCGGTCAGGCTCTTGCCCGAGGCTTGCAGGTCCTTCGCGAACTCGATGATCAGGATCGCGTTCTTGGCTGACAGACCAATGATGGCGATCAGGCCGACCTTGAAGTACACGTCGTTCGGCATGCCACGGAACACCGTGAAGGCAACCGCGCCCAGCACGCCCAGCGGCACCACCAGCAGCACCGACAGCGGGATCGAGGTGCTTTCATACAGCGCTGCCAGCACCAGGAACACGGCCAGCAACGACAGCGCGAACAGCACCGTCGCAGTGGAGCCGGCCGCCTTTTCTTCCAGCGACTGGCCGGCCCATTCGTAGCCCACGCCCTGCGGTAGCTGCGCGACCATCTTCTCGACCTCGGCCAGCGCATCGCCGGACGAGAAGCCCGGCGCGGCATCGCCCTGGATCTTCATTGCCGGATAGCCGTTGAAGCGCACCAGCTGCACCGGGCCATTGACCCACGACGAACGCGCGAAGGCCGAGAACGGCACCATCTGGCCATGGGAATTGCGCACATGCAGCTTGTCGAGGTCTTCCGGCATCAGGCGCTTTTCCGGCACCGCTTGCAGGATCACGCGCTGCTGACGACCCATGTTCGGGAAGTCGTTCACGTAGACGGAGCCGAAGGTGCCCGACAGCGTCTGGTTGATGTCCGACACCGACAGGCCGAGTGCGTTGGCCTTGTCGCGGTCGATCTCGAGCTTGAGCTGCGGCGAATCTTCCATGCCGTCCGGACGTGCACTCTTGATGACCGGGTTCTTGGCCATCATGCCCAGCAGCTGGTTGCGCGCCGCCAGCAGCGCGTCATGGCCGAGGCCGGCGCGGTCCTGCAGGCGCAGCGAGAAGCCGGTGGCGTTGCCCAGTTCGCGGATCGCCGGCGGGTTCACGGTGAACACGATGGCGTCGCGGATGGTGGCCATCAGCATCAGCGCCTTCTTCGCAATCGCTTCCGAGCTCAGCTCGGGCTTTTCGCGCTCCTTCCAGTCCTTCAGCGGCACGAACAGCAGGCCGCCGTTCTGGCCATTGCCCGAGAAGCTGAAGCCCAGCACCGACACGATGGCCTGCACGCCCGGTTCCTTCAGGAAGTACTGCTCGGCCTGCTCCATCACGGACAGCGTGCGGCCGGTCGATGCGCCCGGCGGCAGCTGCACGTTGGACAGCAGGTAGCCCTGGTCTTCGGCCGGCAGGAAGGACGTCGGCATGCGCACCGCCATCCAGGCGACCACGGCGATGATCAGCCCATAGATGACCATGTAGCGGCCAGTCGCCTTGATGATGCGCGCCACCAAGCTCTGGTAGCCCTCGGAGGTGCGCTTGAACAGGCGGTTGAACGCGCCGAAGAAGCCGCGCTTCTCATGGTGCTCGGGGCCGATGGGCTTGAGCAGCGTCGCGCACAGCGCCGGGGTCAGCGTCAGCGCCATCAGCGCCGAGAACACCATCGAGGCCACCATCGACATCGAGAACTGGCGGTAGATTGCGCCCACCGAGCCGGAGAAGAAGGCCATCGGCACGAACACAGCGATCAGCACCAGCGTGATGCCGACGATGGCGCCGGTGATCTGTTTCATCGCCTTGACGGTCGCTTCATACGGCGGCAAATGCTCTTCGCTCATGATGCGCTCGACGTTCTCGACCACCACGATCGCATCATCGACCAGGATGCCGATCGCCAGCACCATGCCGAACATGGTCAGCACGTTGATCGAGTAGCCGAACGCGGCCATCGTTGCGAAGGTGCCCATCAGCGAGATCGGCACCACAATTGCCGGGATCAGCGTGTAGCGCAGGTTCTGCAGGAACAGCAGCATCACCAGGAACACCAGCGCGACGGCTTCGAGCAGGGTCTTGACCACTTCCTCGATCGAGATCTTCACGAACAGCGAAGTGTCGAACGGGATCGTGTATTCCATCCCCGGCGGGAAGTACTTCGACAGATCATCCATCTTCGCGCGCACCAGGCGCGCGGTCTCCAGCGCGTTGGCCGTCGGCGTCAGCTGCACGCCGATGCCGGCAATGGGCTTGCCGTTCAGGCGTGCCGCAAAGCCGTAGGACTGGCCGGCCACTTCGACGCGGCCGATGTCGCGGATGCGCACGGTGGCGCCGCCCGGCGTGGCGCGCAGCACCACCTTCTCGAACTCTTCGGGCGTGGCCAGCTGGCCGGTGACGACGATCGAGGTCGCGATGCGCTGCGAGCTTGGTGCCGGCAGGTCGCCCAGCACGCCGGCCGAGAACTGTGCGTTCTGGGCCTTGATTGCGGCAACGACGTCGTTGGGCGTCATCTTGAAGCCGAGCAGCTTGTCCGGATCGATCCAGATGCGCATCGCGCGCTCGGTGCCGAACAGCTGGGCTACGCCGACGCCCGGCGTGCGCTTGATTTCGTTCAGGATGTTGCGCGCCGCATAGTCACCCAGCGCGACCGGCGTCACGCGGTCGTCGGTAGCGCGCAGGTTCACGAACATCAGCAGGTTGCTGCGAGCACGGGTGATGGTCACGCCCTGCTGCACCACGGCCTGCGGCAGGCGCGCCTCGATACGCTTCAGGCGGTTCTGCACGTCGACCGCTGCCAGCTCGGGGTTGGTGCCGGTCTTGAACGTCACCGACACCGTCGAGCCGCCGTCGGACTGGCTCTGCGATTCGATGTACAGCATGTTCTCGGCGCCGTTCATTTCCTGTTCGATCAGGCTGGTGACGCTTTCGTCCACTGTCTGCGCCGACGCGCCCGGGTAGATCGCGTTGACGATCACGGTCGGCGGCGCAATCGTCGGGTACTGCGAGATCGGCAGGTTGGGGATGGCCAGCATCCCGGCCAGCAGGATGAAGATCGCGATCACCCAGGCAAAGACCGGGCGGTCGATGAAAAACTTTGCCATGGCGGTGCTTCCTTATTTTTTCTGTTGCGGCGCTGCGGGAGCAGCAGGTGCCGACGCTGCCGGTGCTGCAGGCGCTGCAGCCGGGGCAGCCGCGGCAGGTGCCGCCGGAGCAGCAGCGGGCGCTGCGTCAGGCCTGGTCCACGGCAGTGCCTTGACCGGTGCGCCCGGCTTCACCTTCTGCAAGCCTTCGACGATCACGGTGTCGCCAAACTTCAGGCCCGAGCTGATGATCCAGTTGGTGCCATACGCGCCTTCGGTCTTGACCGGGCGCGGCGCAACCTTGCCGTCGCCGTCGACCGTCATCACCATCGAGCCATCGACGGTGCGCATCACGGCCTGCTGCGGCACGACGATGGTGCCGGCGCGCACGCCCTGTTCGACGCGCACGCGCACATACATGCCCGGCAGCAGCGTGCGTTCCGGGTTCGGGAATTGCGCGCGCAGGATCACCGAGCTCGAGTTCGGGTCGACCATCGCTTCCGAGAACAACATCTGGCCGGTGTGGTGGTAAGCGCGGCCGTCTTCGGTCATCAGCGTCAGCTTGGCCTTCACGCCGCTCTTGCCGTTCTGCGACATGATTTCGCGCAGACGTGCCATTTCCACCGACGACTGGGTCAGGGTTACGTAGATCGGGTCGAGCTGCTGGATCACGGACAGTTCGCGCTGGTCATTCGCAGTCACCAGTGCGCCTTCGGTGATGATCGAGCGACCGATGCGGCCCGAGATCGGCGCCGTGATCGTGGCGTAGCCGACGTTCAGCTTGGCCGTCTCCAGCGAAGCGCGGGCGGTCTCGAGCGCGGCGCGCGCGGCGGCCACGTCGGCGGCGGCCAGCTTCTGGGCGCTGGCCAGGTCGTCGAATTCCTGCTTGCTGATCGCATTGCTCTCGACCAGGCCCTTGTAGCGGTTCACCTTGGTGGTGGCCAGCGCGAGGTTGGCCTCGGTGCGCTGCACATTGGCTTCAGCCTGCGCCACGCTGGCCTTCGCGCTTTCCTGCGTTGCCTGGTAGGGCGCGGGGTCGATCAGGTACAGCGGCTGACCGGCGCGCACTTCGCTGCCTTCGGTGAAGTAGCGCTTCTGCACGATGCCGCCGACGCGCGCGCGAACTTCGGCCGTGCGCACTGCTTCGACACGGCCCGGCAGCTCGGTGATGTTGCTCACCTGCTCGGGCGCCACCGTGATGACCGACACCATCGAGGGCGGCGGTGCGCCAGCACCGGGGCCGGCCTTGGCCGGGTCGTCTTTCTTGCCGCAGGCGGCCAGGGCCAGCAGGACGGCGGGAATCAGGATGCTGCGCGCAGTGTTAATTGGTTTCATGGTGACTCGCACGGATCAGGTGATACGGGCCGGGCTGTTCGCCCGGGACAATGCTTGGCGGGAGCAGGGCCCCCGCACGACTTCTGGCACGGATGCAGGACATCCGGGCAAAACCTTGCAACGATAAAGCCTCCCGAGCTGCCTTGGTGCAGCTTCAGGAGGCCGACACTTTTTGTTTGTTTAAGCGCGACTTTGGTGTGGTCGTTTTCTGAGTGGTAGCGGCACGATATCAGCCTGATGTCAGCCCAATGTCAGCGCGATGTCAGGAGTGAGTTCAACTGCGACACGTCTTCCTGCGTCAGGCTGCCGGCGGCGGCCCTCAGGCGCAGGCCGCTGACCAGCGTGTCATAGCGTGCCTTCGCGAGGTCGCGGCGGGTCGAGTACAGCTGCTGCTGCGCATTCAGCACGTCGATGTTGATGCGCACACCGACCTGGTAGCCGAGCTGGTTCGCTTCCAGTGCGAGCTTGCTCGAGGTCTCGGCTGCTTCCAGCGCACGCACCTGCGACAGGCCGCTCTGCACGCCAAGGTAAGCCGTGCGCGCGGCTTGCGCGGCATTGCGTCTGGCGGTATCGAGATCCATGCGTGCCTTGTCTTCCAGCGACACTGCCTGTCGTACCTGGCTGGTGGTGGCATAGCCGGTAAAGATCGGCAGCGTCATTTGCAGGCCGATGCTGGTGGTGGCGATCGTTGCGCCGGTCGCATACGGCAGGCCCTTGTTGTGTGCGTAGGCGGCAACGGCGTCCAGGGTCGGCAGGTGGCCGGCGCGGTAGCGCGTCACATCAAGTTTGGCGATCTCGATCTGGTAGGTTTGCGCGACCACGCCGATATTGCCGGTCTCGGCGCTGGTCACCCATTGCTCGATGCCGGCCGGTTGCGGCGCGCTGATGGTCACGCCCGGACGCAGCCCGTTCAGCGTGCCCGGCTGCTTGCCCGTGATGACGGCGAACGCATTGCGCTTGACCTCGAGGTCATTCTGCGCGGCGATTTCCTGCGCCAGCACCAGGTCGTAGCGCGCCTGCGCTTCATGGGTGTCGGTGATGGTCGCGGTGCCGACCTCGAAATTGCGCTTGGCCGATGCCAGCTGCTCGGCGATCGCGATCTTCTGGGCATTGATGAAGGCAATCACGTCTTCTGCGGCCAGTACGTCGAAATAGGCCTGCGAGATGCGCAGCGCTAGGTCAATGCGCGCCTGCTCGAGCTGGATGTCGGCTGCGGCCGCGGCCAGCTTGCCCTGCTCGTAAGCGCTCTCGTTGGCCGGACGGTACAGCGGCTGCTGCAGCGAGATCTGGTAGCTCTGCGACTGGTAATTGATGCCGTTGGACACCGCCCCCTGGGTCAAGGTGCCGTCGATCTTGTTGGCGCTACCCGTGAACGACACTTGCGGCAACAGTCCGGCACGCGCCTGTACCTCGCGCTCGCGGGTCGCGTCGCGCAAAGCACGAGCGCTGGCGAACTGGCTGTCGTAGGCCTGCGCGTCATTGAAGGCTTGCAGCAGGTCGAGTGCGCTGGCATCCAGCGACAACAGGGCACCGGCGATCAGGGTGGCGAGGGTAGTCTTGCGCATGCTTGTTGTCCGTTCTTGTCTGGGGTTCAGTAGGTCGGCATGGCCGGGTCGACTTGCAGCGCCCACGCATGGATGCCGCCGGTCAGGTTGGTGACGTTCTCGAATCCGGCGCGCTCGAGGAAGGCCGCCACTTGCATGCTGCGCGCGCCGTGGTGGCAGATGCAGACCACCGGCTGTTCCGGGTCCAGCTCCTGCTGGCGCGCCGGCACCAGCTGCATCGGCATCAGTTGCGAGCCGTTGATGCGGCAGGTTTCGTATTCCCAGGGCTCGCGCACATCGAGCAGCAGGGGCTGCTCGCGCGTGTTGTCGGCGAGCCAGGCGGCGAGTTCAGGGGCGCTCAAGTGGTGCATGGACCAGGTACCAGGTAAAGGGAAGCGGGATTCAACAATCAGAATTGGAAGGCCGCCGGCGCTTCGGCATTGCGCAGCGGCTTGGCGCTGGTCTCGAACAGCTTGACCGTGTCCCATGCATCGGCGGCGGTGCGCTTGACCAGGCAGGCAGCCATCACGGGCGCCTCGCCGACGAGGGCCAGCAGGCGGCCGCCGACCTTCACCTGCTCCAGCAGCGATTGCGGCAGCATCGGCAACGAGCCCGACACGATGATTACGTCATACGGCGCCGCATGCGCACCGCTGCCGGCCCAGCCGCGCGCGCCGTCGCCCAGCGCCACCGTGACGTTGCTCACGCCATAGGCCTTCAGGTTGGCTTCGGCCAGTTTCTGCAGTTCGGGCTCGATCTCGACCGTCACCACATGGCGCGCATGGCGCGCCAGCAGCGCCGCCATGTAGCCGGAGCCGGCGCCGATTTCCAGCACCTGATCCTGCTTCGTGACTGCGGCTTCCTGCAGCAGGCGTGCCTCGAGCTTGGGCGGGAACATGTTCTGGCCGCAGGGCAGCGGGATCTCGGTATCGACAAAGGCCAGGCTGCGGCAGGCCGGCGGCACGAAGTCTTCGCGGCGTACGTCGACCAGGGTCTGCAGCACGTCGTTGTCCAGCACGTCCCAGGTGCGGATCTGCTGCGCGATCATGTTCTGGCGGGCTTGTTCGAGGTTCATGGCGTGTTCTTTGGTGGATCGAAAAGGGTGAAAAACCGGACTCGGTTACCTGGCGAAAAACGACGGCCAGGCAGGCCGCAAAAGGCTTGCGATTTTATCAAACGGGCTCGTCCTTCCTGGACGCGACTTTGGACAGCGGCGCGATGCCGGCAGGCTCATGCACAGCGGCGGCCATCGCTGCCGGCAGCGGCGGCAAGCCCAGCTTGCGGCGGCCCCAGACGGTCAGGTCATCCAGCCAGGTATAAATCACTGGCACCACCACCAGCGTCAGGATAGACGAGGTGATGATGCCGCCGATGACGGCCTGGCCCATTGGTGCGCGCTGCTCCGAGCCTTCGGCCAGACCCAGCGCCAGCGGCACCATGCCGAACACCATCGCCAGCGTCGTCATCAGGATGGGGCGCAGGCGCACATGCGCCGCTTCCAGCAGCGCCTCGAAGCGGTCCATGCCTTGCTTGCGCGCCTGGTTCGCGAAGTCGACCAACAGGATCGCGTTCTTCGTCACCAGGCCCATCAGCATCACGAAGCCGATGATGGAGAACAGGTTCAGGGTCGAGCGGAAGAACATCAGCGACAGGAACACGCCGATCAGCGTCAGCGGCAATGCCGACATGATCGCCACCGGCTGCAGGAAGCTGGCGAACTGCGAAGCCAGGATCATGTAGATGAAGATGATCGCCAGCAGCAGGGCCTGCAGCGCATAGCCGAAGGACTCCTGCATGTTCTTGGTCGCGCCGCCGACCTGCCAGCGGTAGCCGGGCTGGAAGTTCATCGATTCCAGCACCTTCCTGATCTCGGCGCTGACCTGGCCTGCAGAGCGGCCGACCACGTTGGCCGACAATTCGACTTCGCGGTTCAGGTCGCGGCGGTTGATCTGGGTCGCGCCAGTGGCCGGCGCAACGCTGGCCACCTGTCGCAGCGGCACCAGCCGGGTCGAGCCATCGGCATTGGCTTGCGTGCTGGCCAGCATCAGGCGCGACAGATCGCCCAGGGTATTGCGGTCGGATGGCGCCAGGCGCACGTTCACGTCATAGCTCTGGTCATTCGGCGCGCGCCAGGTGCTGGTTGCTTCGCCGGCCAGCAGCGGACGCAGCGTGCCGGCAATCTGCGCAACACCGATGCCGAGGTCGGCCGCCACGTCGCGATACGGCTCGACCTTGATCGTGGGCTTGCCGGGCTTGAGCGAGGAATCGAGGTCGACGATGCCCGGTATCGCGCGAATGCGGGCGATGGCTTCCTCGGACAGCTTGCCGAGCTGGTTCAGGTCGGGGCCGAGCAGCGACAGGCGGATCTGCTTGTTGTCGCCGCCGACGCCGTCGAGCGCGCCGACATGGGTAACGGTGATGCCGGGGATGCCGGCCAGCTTGTCGCGCAGCGGCTGGTTCAATTGCTTGGTCGAGCGCTGGCGCTCGGCGCGCGGCTTCAGCCGCGCATAGACCGTCGCGTAACTCTTGCCCTGCGCATTGCCGGTGTTGATGGTGGTGTACAGGTCGACCACTTCGGGCAGCGTACGCAGCGCGGCTTCGACCTGGCGTGCCTTGCTTTCGGTGAATTCAAGCGAGGAGCCGACCGGGGTGTTGAAGACCACGCCGGTTTCCGAATAGTCAGCCTGCGGCACGAATTCGGTACCGATTACGCCCGAGGCCGGGATCAGGAAGCCACCGAAGAAGGTCGCGGCGGCCAGCACCACGGTCAGCACGCGATGCTTCAGCGACCAGCGCAGCCAGCGCTGGTACAGCTGCGACATCCATTGCACGCCGTTTTCGAACTTCGCCAGAATGCGGCCGAACGTCATTGCATACCAGCCCTTCTTCGCATGCTCGCCATGCGCTTCGGGGTCATGCCAGACCGACGACAGCATCGGGTCCAGCGTGAAGGAGACGAACATCGAGATCAGCACCGCGGCGGCAACGGTGACACCGAACTGGTGGAAGAAGCGGCCGATGATGCCGCCCATGAAACCCACCGGCAGGAACACCGCGACGATGGAGAAAGTGGTTGCCAGCACCGCGAGGCCGATCTCGGCCGTGCCTTCCAGCGACGCGGTGCGCGGGTCCTTGTAGCGGCCGTTCACCTTCATGCCCGCGTGGCGCACGATGTTTTCGCGCACCACGATCGCGTCATCGATCAGCAAGCCCACGCACAAGGACAGCGCCATCAGCGTGATCATGTTGATGGTGAAGCCGAACATGTCCATGAACAGGAAGGTGCCGATCAGCGACACCGGCAGCGTGAGACCGGTGATCACGGTCGAACGCCACGAGTTCAGGAACAGGAACACGATCAGCACCGTCAGCAGCGCGCCTTCGATCAGCGTGCGCCGCACGTTCTCGACGCCGACGCGGATCTGGCGCGAGCCGTCGCGAATGACTTCCAGCTTGATGCCGGGGTGCAGCGCATCCAGCGTCGGCTGCAGTTCGCGGATGGCTTTCTGCAAGCCGTCGGCGACGTCGATGGTGTTCTGGCCTTGCGCCTTCAGGATATCGATCGCAATCGTGCGCTTGCCATTGAATAGCGCGAGGTTTTCCTGCTCCTGCTGGCTGTCGACCACATCGGCCACTTGCCCGAGCAGGATGGACTGGTTATTGCGGCGCGCGACCACGAGGCGCGCGAAATCCTCCGGACGGCGCACGCGGCCCTGCACCTGCACGACTTGTTCGCTAGCGAGTGTGCGCACGGCGCCGGCGGGCAGTTCCTGATTTTCATTGCGTACCGCGTTCATCACCTGGTCGACGGAGACGCCCAGCGCTTCCATCTCGGCCGGCTTCACATAGACCTGCACCTCGCGCTTGACGCCGCCCACCAGCGTGGCCGAACCAACGCCGCGCACGTTCTCGAAGCGCTTTTTCACCAGTTCATCGGCAATCGTCGTCAGCTCGCGTGCCGAGTAATTGCCTTTGCTGGCGTCATTCGTGACAGCGACCGAGAAGATGGGCCGGTCTGCCGGGTCGAAGCGAGTGACGCGCGGCTCTTTGACTTCCTTGCGGAAGATGGTCTTGACCAGCGCGACTTTCTCGCGCACGTCCTGCGCGGCTTGCGCCGGGTCGATGGTCAGCGCAAATTCGATGATGACCACCGATTGGCCTTCGTACGAGCGCGAGGTCAGCGCATTGATGCCGTTGATGGTGTTGACCGCTTCTTCGACCTTGCGCGTGATGTCGTTTTCAACCGTTTCCGGCGACGCGCCGGGGTATTCGGTCTGCACCACGACCACCGGGAAGGTCACGTCCGGGAACTGGTCGACGCGCAGCCGCTGATAGGAGAACAGGCCGAGCACGACGAAGGCCAGCATCATCATCGTCGCGAGGACGGGGTTGCCGATACTGATGCGCGTGAACCACATGGTGTCGTGTGTCCTGTCTTATTTGGCGGCTGCCGGCGCTGCGGCAGGTGCGGCCGGGGCCGGAACGGCTGCCTGGCTCGAGGCCGTGGCAGGGGCGGGGGGCTGAGCGAGGGTGGCTGCGTTGGTCGTGATCGACGTCGACTGTCCCGCCACGCGCACCGGCGTGCCCGGTACGAGGTTGCCCATGTCGGTGCGGATCACCTGCGCGCCGAAATCAAGGCCCGACACGATTTCGATGCGCGGCTCGTCGCCGCTCTGGCCTTCGCTGCCGGTGCTCACCGGCTTGCGTGCGATCTTGCCGTTCTCGATCGTGAATACATAGACACCGCTGCCATCGCGGCGCACGGCGCCGGGCGGCAGCGCGAGCACGCCGGGCTTGCTGCTCAGAACCAGCTTGCCTTCGGCGAACATGCCGGCGCGCAGTTGATTGTTCGGGTTCGCCACCTGGACATAGACCGGTATCGATCGCGAACCGGCCTGTGCCGCCGGGTTGATACGTACGACCTTGCCATCGAAGGATTGCGGCATGCCTTCGATATGCAGGCTGACGCTCTGCCCGATGACGATGCGCCCGATCTCGCTGGCCGGGACTGCGGCTTCGAGCTCCATTTTCTGCAGGTTGACGATCTCGATCAGCTTGTAGTCCGGCGATACCTTTTCGCCCGGCTGCACATTGCGTGCCGAGACCAGTCCGGCGATCGGCGCGCGCAGCACCGTGTCATTCAATTGTTTCTGCGCAAAGTCAAACGCGCCCTGGGCCGCATCGACACTGGCTTTCGCGCCCGCGTACTGGCTGGCCGAATTGTCGAACGCATTTTTCGAGATGAAGCCTTTTTCGACCAGCGCTGCATTGTTGTCGCGCGCCTTGATGGCGATCTCCAGCTGTGCCTTGGCCGAATTCAGGTTGCCACGCGCCTGCGCGAGTTTGGCCTCGTATTCCGTGGTGTCCATGCGCGCCACGACTTGCCCGGCGCGCACCGCCTCGCCTTCGCGCACCAGAATCTCGCGCACGTCGCCGGCCACGCGCGCCTTCACGGTGGCCAGGTCGAGCGCGCGCAGCGAGCCTGACAGCAGCAGCACCTGGCGCAGTTCGACGGGGCTGGCGCTGACGATTTCTTGCGGCAGGAATTCGAGCTCGGCCGGGGCTGCTGCGGTGGCGACGGCAGCGGGCTTGGCCGGGGACTTGGGCTTCATCATCCAGCCGGCCGCCGCAAGGAGGGCGATCACGACCAGGGCAGGGACGGCAACGCGTCGGAACAGGCTTTTTTTCATGGGGCGGGCAGCGTAGGGGCGCAGTCTTGGAATTCCGAGGGGCGGGCGGGTCAGCGCGCGCCGGTTTCGAGGCCGCGCGTCAGCAGGTCCAGCAGGCAGTCGAGGTAAGCCTGCGTATCGATGGGTTCGCTGCGGCAGCCGGCGAACGAGTGTTTCCACAGCATCAGCATCAGCACCGGCGCGATCAGGACCAGCTTGGCCTGATTGGCGTCGACGTCGCGGAATTCCTTGCGTGCGATGCCACGCTCGACGACGCTGACCAGCAGCGCCTCGCCGCGCGACACGACTTCTTCATGATAGAAGCGCGCCACATCGGGGAAATTGCCCGACTCGGCCATCATCAGCTTGGAAATGCCGGACAGCTTGGTCTGGCCGATGCGGTTCCACCAGTTCATGACCAGCTTGCGCAGCAAATCACTGCTGTGGCCTTCGAAGCCGGCGATCAGGTCTTCGGCATCGGCCAGCGCGGCGACGATGTTCTCGCGCACCACGGCCTTGAACAATTCTTCCTTGTTCTCGAAATAGAGGTACAGCGTGCCCTTGGAGACACCGGCAAGCGATGCGACGTCATCCAGGCGCGTACCGGCATAGCCGCGTTCGACGAACAGGTCGAGGGCGGCGGCCAGCAGTTCCTGCGGACGAGCGTCCTTGCGGCGCTCCCAGCGCGGCTTGGATTTGGTGTCAGTGGAAGGGATAGTCATGGTGGTCTGAAAATTACTAACCGATGGGTCAGCAATATAGGCTGTGCGGCGGGAGGGCGTCAAGCGCGGCAACCCGGGGGACGCCAGATGCCGCATGCCGCCATGGTGCCGGGCAGGAACCGCGGCGAAAGCACGAGTTACGTATCGCGGCTTTTGCAAGCTTCCCTCAACGTCCCTCAACCACTCCGAGAGGCAATCCATGGCCAGACCTACCGGCACCCCGCCGCCCCCCAATCCCCCCACCGCAAACTATGAACTGCCTCCGCTGCCGCCCTCGCCGGATGACGCCGAGCAGCAGGCCAGCCAGACCGCCCGCGCGGATGTGCGGCGTCAGGGCGGCAACCAGAGCGGCAACCAGTTCGGCAACAAAACGCAACAGCAATCCGACAAGGATGCGCAACAGAAGAACAAGGGCGGGCCGCAAATGAAGCAGCCGTCCAGCCAGCAAGCCCAGCAGCCAAACCCGCAATCGCCCGCTCAGTCGTCCCGCCCGCCGAACCGGGCGCGTACGAGTTCGATGGTCAGCATGATGGTGTCCAATTGGGATAGCGGTGCACCGTCCTCGACCCGTTCGGGCCAGGGTGCCGGCAACGCCTCCAGTTCAACCAGCTCAACCAGTTCAGCCAGTTCAGCCAGTTCCACCAGCACGACCGTACAGCCCTCCAGCCAACCCGAGGTCACGCAGCGCAGCGCCAGTGCGAAGGCCGGCGCAGCGCGCCGCCAGCTCGGCCACGCGCGGATGGCGTCGAGCCCGGTGTCGCCGCTGCAAGTGAAGCCTGGCCCTGCGTCGGGCAGCCCGAGCATCGCACCGTACGTACCCAGCAAGCCGCCGTCAGACCCTCCGCCTCCGCTGGTGTTGCCGAAGCTACGTTCGGACGTGCCGTCCTCGCCGGCGCAGTTGCCAAAGGTGCCGCCGCTGTCGCTGGCTGCGCTGGGAACTGCAGCCTCTCCGACTCGCGTCGGTCCAGCCCGCGGTGCCCCGAGTGAGCTGTCGATGGCCGCGTACAACATGCCCGTCTTCAACCCCAATCCCAACACCAGCACCAGCACCAGCGCCAACGCCAACGCCGACCGTTCATCGCCCGTCAAGTCGCCAGCGTCACTGACCCCCACATCCCCGCGATCCCCGGTCAGGTCGGAGAACAGCAACGTGCTGCAGGGGAAAGATGTGAAGCTGGAGCTGCGATTCTTCATCGATGGGGTGCTTGATCGCCGGATTACCCCTGGCCATCCCCAATTTGCGGAGCAGTTGGGCGAACTGCTGGTCTATGTGCAAAGCCGGGGCGGGAAGGCTGAGATCGGCTCGGACGCGCGTAACAGCGTCTTGCGCGGCACCCTGAAAATTACGAAGTACACCACGACCTCGGGCGTCTATTACGAGGAAGTCAATGTGATCAAGGACTTCTCTCAGCCGTTCGTGAGCCACCTGCTGACGACCGGTGAGTCCGAAGAGGTCCGGCTCAAACTCATGCGCGCCTTCGACAAGGTCGCTGAAAAGGTCAACGCGCTGAGCCAGCAAGGCGACGACGTTCGCACCAGCGACTTGTTGAAGAACGAGGAATTCATCACCCTGATGCAGCCGATCGTGCAAATCTTCATGGACTACGTGTGCGGCATCGAGCGCACGCTGGCGTCATCCCGGCTGCCGGAACCCATGAAGAAGCTGCTGCTGACGATCGACAAGCACCTGATCCTCTGGTTTGAAGTGTGCGGTACGGAATTGCCCAAGCATTTGCTGCTGCTACGCCAGAACGCGCAAGTCGGCTTCATCGCGACGCGTTCTGTCACGGCCGTCTGGCGCAATCGGTGCGACGAGGAGCTGGGTCTGGATGCGTCAAAAAAATACGCGAAGATGTTTGCTTACCTGAATGCATGCGCGTCAAACAACCTGGGCGACTTCGTGCTGGACATCATCAGCAACCAGCGGGCACAGCCCGCGGAGGCACGCGCCTACGTGCGCGCCATCCAGAGCCCGAAACAGCTGACCCGGAGCAAGGGGACGACGGTCGTGATGCCGGGCAGCGATAACAGCGTGCTCCGCCGCGGCAAGACCCTGCATGCGACGTCGCTGCTGATCTCGCCGCGTGGCGGATCGTCGGATGCACCGACCACGTCGCGCACCGACCCGGCCCTGCTCAAGCTGAAAAAGGAGGAAATGAAGCATCAATTGGAGCGAGCAAAATTTGCCGAGCAGATCATCAGCGAAGCTGGCCTGAAGGCCCTCGACCCGCGATTCATGCAACACCTGAAGGACAAGATCGTTGACATGTCGCGCCGCGGTTTTGACAACTTCAAGCTCGATCCCATCCCGTATTGCCTGCAGTACGCGAAGGACTTCTACAAGTATGGCGGCAACCTGGAGAAAGTCAGCAAGGATGTGCCGGCCAAGGTCGAGCAGCAATTGACAGTGCTGAGCGAAAGCTTCCGCGTCAGTGACGAGTCAGAGGCGGACTCGGATCAAGGAACCACCGTGACCGCGACGACGACCAGCAACGTAGCCGCTCCGGCGAGTGCTGGCAGTACCACAAGCTCCACTACCTTCGTCAATACCAATGTCAGCAATGCGGGCGCCGTGGCAGGCAATACCTTGCACGATGACGACCACGACAGCAGCGTCGAGGTCAGCTCTCCAAGCAGCGGAGACACGGACTGGGGCAGCGACTGGTCAAGCGAAGAGCAGTAACAATCAGGCCATATCCCTGACTTGATGTGACAGCCCGCCGCAGCAATGCCGGCGGGCTTTTTTTTGTCTGCGCATCCCTGAACCGGCGAGCATTACGCTAGAGTGCGGGCATGAAATGCCGTCCCGCCTGCGCCGCCTGCTGCATCGCTCCATCGATTTCGTCGCCGATTCCCGGCATGCCTGACGGGAAACCGGCCGGCGTGCGTTGCGTGCAGCTGGATGAACAGGATCGTTGCAAGCTGTTCGGTGATCCGCGGCGCCCAGCGGTGTGCGGCAGCCTGCAAGCAGCGCCCGACATGTGCGGCGATGATCGCGAACAGGCCATGACATTCCTGCATCGCCTTGAAAGCCTGACTTCCTGAACAAGCGCTGCAAGCTGAAAATTCCAGCCTGCGCCGCTCTCTGGCACACCTTGCGGCATGTTAAGCTTCGCCCGCATGGATATTGCACTCGCCATCAAAGTCATCATCATGGGCATCGTCGAAGGTTTGACGGAGTTCCTGCCCATCTCTTCCACCGGTCACCTGATTCTCGCCGGCAGCCTGCTGAACTTCACGGGCGAAAAGGTCAAGGTCTTTGAAATCGTGATCCAGGCCGGCGCCATGCTGGCCGTCTGCTGGGAATATCGAGTACGCATTGCGACTGTGGTGCTGAATTTTCATCGCGACATCCTCGCGCGCCGTTTCGTCGTCAATGTGCTGGTCGCTTTCCTGCCGGCCGTCGTGCTGGGGCTGGCCTTCGGCAAGGCCATCAAGGCGCACCTGTTCAAGCCAGTGCCGGTGGCACTGGCCTTCATCGTTGGCGCACTGGTGATCTGGGTCGTCGAGCGACGCAACCGCCGCCAGCTGGGGTCGCGCGTCGATACGGTCGATGACATGAGCGTGGTCGATGCCATCAAGGTCGGCCTTGCACAATGCTTTGCGCTGATTCCGGGCACCAGCCGTTCCGGCGCCACCATCATCGGCGCGATGGCCTTCGGCCTGTCGCGCCGCGCTGCGACCGAGTTTTCTTTCTTCCTCGCGATCCCGACCCTGTTCGGCGCAACCGCTTATTCGCTGTATAAGGAACGCGCACTGCTGTCAGCCGCTGACTTGCCCATGTTCGGGCTGGGTGGCCTGGCCGCGTTCATCTCGGCCTTCCTGTGCGTGCGCTGGCTGCTGCGTTTCATCAGCACGCATGATTTCATGATCTTCGTCTGGTATCGGCTCGTGTTCGGCGTGCTGGTGCTGGTGAGCGCCCATACCGGCTGGATCGTCTGGGCCGAATGATGCCGTGCCGACGCGCCTTATCCTGCCTGTGCTGAACCCATGACGCAAGACTTACGCGCACGTGCGCTGCACGTGCTGCACAGCGTATTCGGCTATCCCGAATTCCGCGGCGAGCAGGCCGACATCGTCGAACTGGTTGCCGGTGGCGGCGATGCGCTGGTGCTGATGCCGACCGGCGGCGGCAAGTCGCTGTGCTACCAGATTCCTTCGCTGGTGCGCGAGGGGTGCGGCGTGGTGATCTCCCCGCTGATTGCGTTGATGCAAGACCAGGTCGATGCCCTCGCCGAACTCGGCGTGCGCGCCGCCTTCCTGAACTCCACGCAAGATTTTGATGAAGTGCTGCGCATCGAACGTGCGTTGCGCCGGGGCGAGCTTGACCTGTTGTACGTCGCGCCCGAACGGCTGATGACGCCGCGCTGCCTCGAACTGCTGGACTCGGCCCACATCGCGCTGTTTGCGATCGATGAGGCGCATTGCGTATCGCAATGGGGTCACGACTTCCGGCCTGAATACATCCGGCTGTCGGTGCTGCATGAGCGCTATCCGCAAGTGCCGCGCATTGCACTGACCGCCACCGCTGACTTTCAGACCCGCGATGAAATCGTGCATCGCTTGCAGCTCGAGGACGCGCGCCAGTTCATTTCGTCATTCGACCGGCCGAACATCCGCTACCAGATCGTCGAAAAAGAAAACGTGCGCCGCCAGCTGCTGGATTTCATCCGCAGCGAGCATGACGGCGATGCCGGCATCGTCTACTGCCTGTCACGCAAGAAGGTCGAAGAGACCGCGGAATTCCTGAACGAGTCCGGCATCCGTGCACTGGCCTATCACGCCGGCATGGACAGCAGCGTGCGCAGCGCCCATCAGTCGCGCTTCCTGCGCGAAGAGGGCATCGTGATGGTGGCGACCATCGCCTTCGGCATGGGCATCGACAAGCCCGATGTGCGCTTCGTCGCCCACCTCGACCTGCCGAAGAGCATCGAAGGCTATTACCAGGAGACCGGCCGCGCCGGTCGCGATGGTCAGCCGGCTGATGCATGGATGGCGTATGGCCTGCAGGATGTGGTGCAGCAGCGCCGGATGATCGACGAATCCGACGCGGACATTCAATTCAAGCGCGCGCAGTCGGCGCGCTTGGATGCCATGCTCGGCCTGTGCGAAACCCTGGGCTGCCGTCGCGTGCGCCTGCTCGATTATTTCGGTCAGTCTTCCGGGCCTTGCGGCAATTGCGATACCTGCCTGAACCCGCCGGTGTCTTTCGACGCGACCGAAGTCGTGCAAAAGCTGTTGTCGACCATCTACCGCGTCGGCCAGCGCTTCGGCGCCGGCCATGTGCTGGACGTCTTGCGCGGCATCGATTCGGAGAAGGTGAAGCAGTGGAACCACCAGCAGCTGTCGACTTTCGGCATCGGCTCCGACAAGGGCGAGGCCGAATGGCGCGCCATCCTCCGGCAAGCCATCGCACTGGGCCTGATCGAGATCGACCATGAAGCCTATGGTTCGCTGAAACTGCCCGAGGCTGCACGTGCCGTGCTCAAGGGCGAGCAGGCGATTGCGATGCGGCGTTACCAGAAGCCGGTCAGGAGCCGGGCGGCAGCCAAGCCATCGGCGGCAACGGAATCCGATTTGTCGCCGGCACAACAATCGCTGTACGAGCGGCTGCGCTGGTGGCGCGTCGAAACTGCGCGTTCACACAACGTGCCGGCCTATGTGATCTTCCATGATGCGACACTGCGCGAGATCGCTCGCGCCATGCCGATGTCACTCGATGATTTGCGCCAGGTGTCGGGG
>JACCDR011313259.1_pt1 | contig 33606 bp, 57 predicted proteins | sample 7446431 | NCBI WGS metagenome assembly JACCDR01 (sample SAMN15323443, study PRJNA562643) | freshwater metagenome | isolation source: river surface water | place: USA:Blue River Watershed | collected 2017-08-17
GAACAATATTCTCTAACAAAATTTACAGTTCCAAATGGAGCATATCCAAATCTAAATTCATTTTCTCTTGGAATATTTGAGATATTATTCAAATGTATATTTCTATGATCACGATTTGTCATGATGGCAAATTTTTCCTGCATAAACTCTGATGCAGGTGTTTCTATAAAGAACTTTAGATTATTCATGATTTAATTTTTCGTATTCCAATTTGCATTGCACCGGATCGGTATTACATAGTGTAATTGCTCTATTCCAAGAAGGATTTCCCAGATTTAGAAGTCCCAGAGTCATAAAATAAACTACAATCCAAAGTAACATAAATTTCATGTCATTCTCAAGAATTCAGTTCTTTAAAAATTTCCTCTACTGTTTTACCATGAAGTTTATCAGAATCTGGAATTTCGAACATATATGGATATGCCCCTTTCCACTCTTGAAAGGACGACAAATTGACATCCGCCTGATTAATTTCCCGTAAATCTACAGTTGGTTGTTCATTTCCACAAACTTGATGCCTCATAAAATAATCTGCATCCTCCTCAAATTCATGTAGATTATCATCATCAACCACAACAAAAATTTGATATTCTACTGTTGCGAGATAGAGTTTCTTTGCCATAATATTAAAGTGGAATGAAGGTTACTTTTTGGGCAATCCAGTTATAGATGGTCAAAATACCACCTTGGGATTGATAAGAGAAATCATCAAACTTCGGAAGTGTTCCACATGTAGAATCAAGATACTTTTCCAGTCTCTGATTAATCTGAATTGCATGTGGATGATCAATTACAGAAAGAGCAAGATTTGCCCTGCATGTAATAATTTGTTCCTGCGAATTCTTGTATGCAAGATCCTGAAGATGATGAGCATAAGAATCACAAATCAAAGGGACCACAAGAAAAATGATCCCAATGATTGTGATAATCAATGCGGCAATTCTATTTTTATGGAATGTCATTTTCGTGAATCCTTACTTCTTCTCGATGAATGTCTGCTGCCAGAATTGCTAATTTAGATATTTTCCGAATAGAATCAGTATAATATTCTGGTTTCCTAGTTGGTAATAGATTCATGTAAGGAATTTCAGCAATCAATCTACAGAATAGTTCGTCTTCTAGTGGTCTTGTCATGATTCTTTATTAATCATTCTATTGAGAGAATATTGAACAAGTTGTTCTCTATTCTTGAGGTATGCGGCCAGGCACATCACGATGTTCGCAATATTTTCTGCCTGTTCATCCTGGTCCTTACATCCCATGAGTTCCCAGGAAGATCTAGTATCATGACCTTCTTGAATATTCTTCTCAATCTTGGCATTTGTATCTGCCATGATTGTAGAAACGACCATTCCTGCAAAATGCTCAAAGGAATCAAATAAGGTATCTCGTTCTTCATCAATCTGAAGATAAATGTCAATTGCTTCCTGACTGACTTTTGAACATCCTGATAGCATAAGACCAAGACCTTCAAGTCTTTCACAAGCTCCGATGATCCAAATTACCTGCTTTTCTTCTCTACTAAGTTTTTCGATAGTTTCGTTCATTGTTCGATCCTCATTTCATCATGTTATCAAAAGCAAATGCAAGAAGCTGATCCCTACAATCATAATAGGCACAAATGGCCATAATGATTTTGGCAATAGCCTCATTTTGTTCTTCGATGTCTTTACAACCCATAATTTCCCAGGAAGACTTACAGATCCCGCCTTTCATATTATGTTTTACAATTTCGCTCAGGTCTGTCAGAATTGCACCAGCAGAAACTGTTACAAGTTCTTCCATCGAAGAGAAAATTTCTTTTCGTTCTTCATCAATCTGGAGATAGAGATCCGTATATTTGGAATCGATCCGAGAAATTCCGGCTTTAATTAGACCAAGACCTTCCAGCCTTTCACAAGCTCCAATTACCCAGAGAAGCTGTTTTTGTTCTCTTGTGGGATTCGAAATTTCATTCATAATTTAGTCCTCAATGTCAATTTTGTGTACGGTTTTTGTGTATCTGGTATTCAGAATGAAATCTCGAAATCCCAGAATATGTTCTTTTGCTCGTATCATTTGGTAAGTATTGTATGTTAATCTCCACAAAAAAGGAATATAAATCCAAAAAGGTAGATATTTGGACTTTACTTGTGCATAGTGGTGACTATCTCCTGTTTGTCGATCAAGAACCTCAACAATTCTATACTCAGCATCTTTGAATAGAAATTGTCTAATCACTGTGGAAATGCTCCCATAATTGCCACTGCAATATCTGCAATTTCAAAATTCAATTGCAGTCCAGGCTGTCTTGTAGAATTTAGTTTATTCAGTTCATTGATAGTATCGTGGAGTTTTTTTGAAAAATATTTGCATACATCTTCGGTCTGTCCAGTAGAGATATCTTGAATCAGATATCTTCCAAGTTCGCCATATGGTTCCCATACAGTGAGGATTTTGCGGATAGATTTGACATAAGTTACTGGATCAATCTCAATTGCATGTTTTTCGCCCACAAACATGGAAAGATGGGATTTTACATGATTGATCTTAGTCCAGATTTTTGGAGTCTTTCTGAATCTTGGAAAAGATCCACCGGAAGAATACAGACCAGTTGTAACATCAACAATAACAAATCCAGAAGGAGTCGGAATGTTGGGAATAGTGGAACTGTTCATATGATACCCTTAGAAATGGAAATGATGTTGATTGCCAACAGAAGAAAAAACATTGGCCAGAAAGGAATTTGCCCAAAAATGAAAGTTAAAATGACAAATACAAAAAAATCTAGTCCAATAATGGGAAACAGTTGATCTTTTAAACGTCTCCAAATTTTACGAATCATAATTCAGACTTCCTCTATAAAAACTTCATTTGGATATTTTGCAACCATCAATTTATGCAAACTTGGTTTGTATCGAATTTTTGCATTTGGATATTCTTTCAAGAGTTTTGTTTTATGGCGATATACACTCTCACAAAGAATATCAGTAACATTGTCTGATGTTGCATTAGAAAGATCTACAAGATACAAATCTTCCTTATCTAAAAGTGTAGGAATTTCATATACAATGCCAGTGATGATCATTTGAAATCCAAATAACACACTGTTAGTAGTAACTGAAACATCCCGACCAGAAGCCATTTCTACAAGTTGAGAAATCAATGACTTCAATCCAGATTTTGTCTTGTAAATTTTCGGCACAGAAATGAATCTGCCATCATTCAGATATGTATTCGTTGGCAAATGATGCAGTACAAAACCAGAAGGACAAGAAATTGAAAGATGCATAACAAATTAATTCAATAATTACAGATCATTGGGATCACGAAATCCCAAAAAGACAGGATGGCGAGGAAGGTCTTTTACTCCATGAGGAAAATACTTAAACTTAACCAGCTTCCCGAGATACTTGCCAGGATTCCTCCAGATCTCTTTTCTAAGTATATCATCCAGACCCGATCCAATGGACAGTTCCTGGCCACTTTTCAATCTGACCACCAGTGCTCCTGCCGTATCCAGGGGAACCATACCTTCCATAGAAGACGATCTTTTTACATGCCCAAAGGCATCATATTCCTCTGGATTCTGATTACTGAATTTTCTTTCAATACGAATTAATTCTGCTTCATCATCTACGAATCTCTTCAGCTTTAGGAGTATATTCTCTCTGATCGTAGATCGACCAAATTTATATGTTCCATGAGGATCACGAAGAATTACACCTTCGTAACCTTCTTCAATTACCTTTTTTTCATACTCCAGAAGTTCTTCCATATTATTGACTCTTGTTGGCCACAGAAGACCATCCACATTTTCTGGGGTCTTTAGATTTAGAGCAAGAAGAAGTTCTTGCATTCGTTGGCGATATGGAAGAATGCTAAGTAAATTGGGATTTACATAATCGAAGATATAGATATTGAAATCTGGTTTACCTTCTATTGTCATAACTGCAGATGTAGTTTCCTGGAAATTCTTACCAGAAACAATCTCCCCATCCACACCATCAGGAAATGTAGAAAGAATGGCCCTGATATGCTTGTTTGGAATAGGCTTAAAATTGCGAGAAACAGCAGTTCCATTCACAATCAGAAAACGAATTCCATCAATTTTTGGGGTGACATCGTATGGAAATACTGCCTTTTCGGGATCAAATTTCCCAGCTAGCATTGGTTTTGTAATTCTTGGCATAATTAATCTCTACGTTCAAAGTAAAATCCCTCCGGACCACATTCAAGATACCGTCTGGCAGTCTGACAAAATGGAAACAGAGTTTCCCCACTAAAATAATCCAGTTCTCCCGAAACCGATGAGCAAGAACATCTTGCCAAATGAGAGTATTCAGATCCCTCCGGTTCTGTGCAATGAATACAATCCTTACAGAAGTTTTCTGTCATGGTTGATAATCCCACATTGCTTTCAGAAGAGGATAGTAGAGAGAACAAACAAACAGAAGAACCATAATTCCAAAAATTTGTCCAGCAGGATTATATTTTGGGATTCTTACCTCAAATGTAGGATCATTCTTCGGAACAAAAAACTTCCCATTTGGCCCACAAAAATTAATAGTGGTGCAGTGCATCCGAGCAACCGAACAAAGATAATGCCTTTCGGTTCCTGTTACAGGGTCAATCTGCATCGGCATTTTAGGTGACAAACATCTTGACCCAAATTCTGTATCTCCGGCTTCTGGAGAATAGTATTTACATTCGATACAAGGATTTTTCATAATCAGAATTTTAGAGGGTTGATTGTACGGAAAGAAAAACCAGCTTCATTGGTCAGAGTAAGATTGGATGCAACATCATCAATTAGAGCAATATCCCTTCTTTGGGTTGCTCGACAGAATTCAAGGAAAATCCTTTCCTTTCCAAGAAGAAGTTGATCATCAAGATCAAGAAATCGATTCATGAACAATCCAGCTTCCCGAAGAACATCTTGAACAGTATGAATCCTCACGATTCGAATATTGAATTCAAATTCGAGACGATTTGCCATAAAGAATACGAAATGCTCAACATCATCCATATTCTCAATTGCCCAAGAAAAGATTTCTACATCTACAACTTCATTTTTTTCGAATCCAAGTGTATCGAAAATACCACGAATGATTCCATGATTGATGCCGTTTCCAGAGAACCAATCATCGATAATGGTTTGTTCGAGATCAAGAAAGATGGTGGGGCGATTCATTTCAAGAATTGCGGAAGGACAGATAATTCAGAATCAATTGTTCGATATTTTTTCTTCCAGTTGGATTTGCGGAATGAACGTTGAACTGGAAATCTTCTGGAATGAATTTTCCGTTATGATCAAGATCCAATTCTACAATTTCTTTGGCGATAGCGAACCCAGTTTTACTTTCATCACCAAGATCATGATCGAAACTGATATATCCAGGACAACCATTGACCTGAATATAATTCATTGCCTCATCATAGGAACGAACAATGTCCCAGTCATAATTGGTGATGGGCGTTCGTTCATCATCGATAAAGAGCCGTTTCATGTCTTTTCTCATTTACTTTCATATAATACCAGAAATGGGCCACCCTGTCAAGAGTTGACCCATCAGAATAATTTATGCTTTACACATCATTCATAAGGATAACAAATTAATAATTTATTTCCCGTACTTTTCTTCTAATTTAGAAATCAACTTATCAAGATACCATCTTGCTTTCTTGGCATCCTGTAGGGGATTACTTTTATCAAACAGTCTTCCGAGATATTTAATTACTTGAAAAAGATGCCCAGACATAATTGGATCTGGGCATCTTCGGACGAAATCTTCCATCACATCAATGACCTCAAAATTTCGGTCTTTGTTATAATGTTCTGGATGATCTACAATATCATATTTTTCTTTCGATGGAGGAAAATACTGCTCACAAAACATTGCAGCTTCTTCCATATTTTGATTTGAGTCCTGTAACATATAAATTACCTTTTTACTTTTTGTTGAATTTCCAGATAGAACTTATGATATTCAACCATTCGTTCAATATCTCTTTCGGTTACTCCTTTAAGACGACGAATATCACTATTATGCCGAAGATCGGCCATCTTGACAATCATCGCATCATTATTGGAAAACACGGCTTGTTTATACTCTTCATATGTCTGGCCCTTTACTTTAGTCAGACACACAATGGCATTTACAATTCGTTCTGTGAAGCCCAGTTCATACAGTTTATGCACTGTAACAGAAGTATCTTCCAGAAGATCATGTCCCACTGCTATACACTGAATTTCTTCATCCTCAGAACGAGTATAATGAAGAACCTTCATGGAATGAAGAATATACGGAGAGCCACCACGATCAAACTGCCCAAAATGAGCATCAGTGGCGAGCATAATCATTTTTGAGAGCAGTTGGCCTTTCTTCATTGTTCAATCTGATAGTTTTTGTACTTGAACCACACTAATGGCATAATCCTCCAGACATTCATGAATCAGCCCTTCATCAAGAGCCGAATCTGCCTCTTCTGGACTATCATAGCCATCAAGCTCGACTTCAATCATGAATTTTACGGACATTAGGATTCCTCCAGAAAATCAATGTACTTTTCGAATGACCTGATACCAGTATATTCCGAAACTGCCCGAAAAATTGCTTTTGCCCTGATTCTGTCATGCTCTGTAATAGTTACATGTGGGGAAGCAACAATTTTTGTAGTTTCTTCCAATAGTTTTTCTAGATTTTCTACACTCATAGATCTGTATAAATTGAGAACAAATTCTTAATCATCCAATTCAGAATAACAACCATTCCTGGAATACATGCTGAATAGATGAAGAAAGCATATGCCCCAAATACATAGAACAATGATGCAGTAAATACAAGAAACAGAGTTGTCATGATAAAGGCTATCATCGGAATGTATAGCCTTGAATTTTTATTGGTCATCTGTATATTCCCATTCGATTGATTCTGGTGTTTCGATCCATTCCTTGCCATCATATTCTTGTACTACATATAATCCAGAAACTTCTTGAATTTGAAGATCTGCACATTCACCATTTGCCCTTTCTCCCAATTCCTCTACTACACGGACCAAAAGTGGATCATGTCGAGTCCATTTAGACTCAGACACATATTTATATCTTGGATTGCTATAATTATTGAGTCTCTTTTTCGGATCATAATTTGGATTAAGTTCTACAAGAGGATGTCCCCATTCATAGAGTTTATCCATGGCAAGATCCGAAAGACCAAATCCACCGTAACAATCGTTGTAAACTACTTTTTTCATAATTCAGAATCTGTGAGTGATAGAAAAAAGAGAATGGTATAATGCACCAGAAGAATTGATCTTCGGATCAGATTATCAAGAAATTCAAAAAAATATTGAATAGCTACAAGAAGAGTCAACATCACAAAAAGAATCACTAAAATTGGTGTTAATGCAATTTTAAGAAAAAAATTCATGATATCAAACAACGGGAGTCGGAATGGGGATACACTTGCCAGAAAGATCGTAGAATGACCGTGGAACATAACTGGGATGTTGGGAATAAATATCGATCCACATATCAATTGTTCCCTTTGCAGTGGCCAAATCAATACCATAATGATGGCGAAGATCTTTAATCATTGGGATCTTATTGGGACTATTCCCAGATTGCTTTGATCGAACATACTTTTTAACATCATCAAAGACAAGCATATATGGTTTTTGGGAGTCCAAAGATATACTAGAAGATGAATTAGTGATATATTCCTCAATTACAGTTGCCACAAGATCAGGATTTGTCCGGCAGACACTAATCATAATCTCATTGCAATTGAAAGAATTCAAAATAAATTCAATGTTTTCGGTGGTGTTGGGAACTTGCATGACGTAATTTCCTGAACTATTTAAGAATAACAGATTTGGGATCGAATGGGAACTAAGGTGGACAGTTTCTATACTGTCACATCAGTATATTTTTTAATTAGATGATGAATATATTCTTCTGGACATTCTCCGAGATCTTTATATGGATTTGGTACTGTTTCTGTATATTTGAAGCATTTCTTCATATATTGACCAGCAGTATCATTATCTAGAATGGCAATCTTCTTTTGAGGAAGAAAATAAAACCAATTCATCATATCCTGGGATGGACTATTTGTAATAGTAGAAAATGCAGTCAAACCATATTTGGTTAGCCTACAGGCATCAAAAATACCTTCTGTTACAAAAATAACATCACAATTTTTTTGATATGTTTCCAGACCCCATACTCTTACAGTTGGAGTTCCACCATAAGAATAGTATCTTGGATTTTCAGATTTAGTTGGTTTTGCTCCATTTGGATTGTATCTCTGATAGCCAACAAGTTTACCAGAGAAATTATAGAACCAGAAATAGGCAAATCCATTCTCTTCATCGATGAATGGTCGATGAATATCAAGATTCATGTGCCTGGAGATAAGATGTTCTTTTAGAGTTTGCATTAGATTTCAAAATTCCAATTATTAAAATCAACGTTAAAATTATCAACAATCGAATTTCTATAAATTACCATTGTCTCTTCGAATCTAAAATTGTCTACTCCCCAGTTTCGCTCTGCCTCTTCCATACTCCCGGTTTCGAAAAAATATTGTTCCTTCTTGAAATTTAACCATTCTATTGCCTTTTTTCTCGATGGAAAAGCAGCATAAGATGAAGGATTCTCTTCTCCTTTTCTCAGAATATTCCACATTTTGGAATTTGTATAAACTCCTTGTGCCATAATTCAAGCCTCATAATCCCAAAGTTCTGTCCAGTTTGGTTTTAATCCCCCCGGAGCTTTCATTAAAGAACTTTCGGGAAGAACAAAAACTCGTTCAAATCGAAAATTCGAAGCTCCCCATTCCGCTTCAGCAGATTCCATACTTCCTGTTTCAAAGAAATGCTGTTCCCTTTTGATTTTAATATATTCGGAAGCCATCTTTCTTGTAGAAAATGCTCGCCCGAAAGACTTACCAGAATCATTGCGGTAAATTAGCCACATTCCATAGCCAGTCATAAATCCATCTGCCATTTCACTTACCTCGGAAAGATGTTTTCAGATCAAAACCATGTTGAACAATTTTGTCTTTATCAGATACTTCTACCGGAGGATCAAGATCGGGAGACTCGTTCATCAGATTTCCAATGAAATAATCCAGTTCCTGATATGCCTGTTCCGGAGAAAGAACACTGGTAAATCCATACTTAGAAAGCATAGGGATTTCTAAAGATGCAAAGGTTACAATTGTAGATTCAGAATGAATTCCTTTTGGATATTCCTTGAATGAAGGGGCAATGAATACTGGTTGCTTGAGAAGACGAGAAAGTTTAATCAAAGAATTTGATCGTGTTTTGAATTGGGGAATCATATTCTGTTTATTGAATCTTGTATTCTGATACAGTTTAAGAAGATTTTGGCATCTTTTCAGTGTATCAGGATCCTTATAGATATTAGAATGAATCTCTGCCCATACATCAGCAGTCGCTACAGAATATTTTTCTTTTTGTTTATCAAAGATAACAGGAATAGGATAACCACAGAAAGAAATAATAAGTGGATCATATAGGTCGTAGAAACGATTACAGGATTCCCAGACTAAAATTCCCATATGAACATCAGATTTCATGTGAGAATATGAAATCGGAATTTGTTGATATTGTGGAAAATCTGGATTGGTAGAAACTACAGAATCGGGAAGAGTAAATGTCTTTGGTCGAAAATATACATGCTTATCATCGATTCCATAGATGTAGGCCATGTAATCGTAATAATCTTTGAAGGGAGAAATAATTTTCATAATCAAATGTAATCATTATAATCAATTGTGATAATGTGACGATACTTATCAAGACCAGCATTATTGCCTACAGTCTTTTTCATATCCCCAGCGATGAAATCCATGATGGCACTCAATAGACCATTCTCCGAAAGATTTTCTTGATCTACCTTCCGACTAAGTTTATAGAGTATTCCATGATGAATTTTGTCTATATTTTCTTTCAGATATTCTGCAAAATCTTTCCCGGTTCGAACTTCTTTTGTTTCATCAATATACTTACAGGCATAAAATATCATGCGAATTCTGCGAGCATAAGTTTCGATACACTCCCAAAAATCTTCTGCATATTCCTTCACTGCCTTAGCATATTCTTCCGGTAGTTTGGAGATCAAATCATCGGCATTGCCCATGATTATATTTGCAGATACAAATTTCTCGGAACGAATGTATGACATTGCCCTATGAAGATTACAATATTCATCACACTTCAATTTCAACATACCACCGTCAAGAAATCGAATTACGATCCCTTCATAATTTTTGGCAGAAAGAAGTTCATCCCTCCTAATGTTGTTGAAATTTGATCCGAAGGTAGATTGATAAACTATGCTAATGTTATAATCTTTAGCCAAAGACCTCAATTGGGAAATTGACATATAAGATCCAGTTTTGATATCTCGAACGGCAGTAAGAATTAACTGTGTTCGGTTATGCTTGATTACAATTCGATTTTCTGCATCAGAAGAACAGAATTCAAAAATTGGAGTTAGACCAGCTTTATGAACATCTTTGAAAAAATCATAGTATCTACGAAACCTACCAATATTTGAACAAAGGTATTTGTGGGCATTCATAGAAACATCAGTGATTCCTGCCCTGGTAGCAGGAATAAACGTAATTCCGTTTTCTACATGACTATCATCCAACAAAATCGAGGAATCGATTTCATCAAAATATACCGGCATCGGACGAATCATAGATCCATCCAATTTATCCAGAACAATATGATTAAGACTGAAATCAATCAGACTTTCTTGGGTAAATTCCTTCTCATTCAGATTGAAGAATTTGTGATATGGACGGGAAATAATATCTCCGGTTTCCTTATCAAAGGCAATTCCACGACATTCAAGAGCAATACTAAAGTGCTCAAAAGAATCATATGCAGCAGGATTGAATGTATTTGCATCTGCATAGACATAATCAATCACAGTTGCCTGTTCCTTCTTCATCACAATGAACTCCGGCTTATTTTGAATGGCCGGAAGAACATCGGAAATATTATGAATGATCGGGAAAGTGGTTTTCATTATCAAATGTTTGGGTAATTGATTCGAAATTCTTCGGAGGAATAAACAACATCGAAACCCTCTTCTACAGAAGGTCTCTGATAATTTTGCATCATTGATGCAATTACAGAAGAAGGAATGATTTTTCCTTCTCTTTGTGTATTTCGTTTTTCGAACTCTTCTTTATCGATTTCAAAATAAACAGCAATCTTTTTATAATCAGAAGGAATTCTGGCCATTTTTCGGTTTCGATCTTTCTCAGAAAGATTCGTCTGATCCCAGAGAATATCGCGGCGGTTTTCGATGGCAAAATCTACTGCCCTATTTGACATATGAACTGCATTCTTGATTGCCTCGCCAAATACTTCATTGTAAGAAAGATTTCGCTTCTTTGCTTCCTGCTCAATGAAATAATCACTGGATACCAAAATAGTATCAAAGATTCTTTGATTATCGGCATTCAAATACCAATTTACAAAGGTGCTCTTTCCACTTGTTGGGACACCACAGAGCATGATCAGTTTTCTTTGTGTCATTTTGGAATTGTTGGTGTATAGAAAAATGGGGAGAATATTCTCCCCCATAACTAGAAATTACCGGCACCTTGAGCAACATCGAAAACGAATACTCCCCGTTCGATCCACATATTGACAACCCTTTGGCGATCGTCAAATACGCAGAAGATTTCGTATTCCTTTTCGATTTCGTCAGCAATCTCGGACTTCACAATTGCGTCATCACGATAGTCCCGAGCCTTTCTCATGAAGAGATTGTGTGTGCCCACATAAAGTTCTGGAATGTGAGTATTCAGCCACTTCATGGTTTGCCGACGAATATCTTCGCCCCTGCCGCTGACAAAAATGATTTTGTACTGCGGCATCAGAGCACGAAGAACAGCAACAACAGGTTCATTAGGAGTATCCATATGAACATTGTTGTTCCATGCCGCCCAATTCCTTTTTTCTTGAGTCAGGAATTTGCGTCGTTCAGAAACATCACAGATCGTCCCGTCCAGATCGAAGACGACGCATTTCGGCCTCTCTCCATTCGAGATAGTTTCTGCACTGTGGTCTCCAGCTGGATTCTCGGAATCCAGAAATTCGTTCGTAAGAGTTGTCACTTTGCTCCTTAAATTTGATGTTGAGTCTTTGATTGATTCGATTCACATTCGGAATCTGATTATCAGAAAGCCCTAGTTCATCGAGTTCATCGAGAATATCGGCCTTCGGAGAAATCAGATATTTGTTGTATCGATTTTTGAAGAGTCGATACGATCTGGTATTTCTCCAATAGACCCTAAGATTTCCATTACGAACCTGGGCTTCTGGTAACTTTCGATAGGTTCTAGACATAAGTTGAATGAAGTAACTTACATGGTGAATCTCCCGAACTGAAGGTATTATGACACCAATTTGGTGGGTCAGGTGCCTTTGGTGGACGGTTCTTCTTCTGGCACAGCAAGACCCAATAGTTTAGACTGTCTCTCCAGAAGATTGAAGAAAAGCCTAAGAGTATTTCTTGCATCATGAGCAGCATCATGCTTTTGACCCTGAAATTCTAGGTCATACATAGCAAGAGCCTGGCTAAGATTTAGAAAAATTGATTTTTTATCAAAGAGTCTGCTATAACCAATAATTGATTTTACATCGATAAATCTACGACCAAGTGGCTGATGGCCATCATATTTTCGGTCAAATTCATGCCGAAGAATATTTAGGTCTCCACCTCCCCATTGAATTACAGGAGAAGTTATAGAATATCTATTTTTGATATCAAGAACAAATTGATATGCTTCCTTGATCGAAAGTCCATATTGTTTATTCTGTTCTGTGGTAATTCCGGTCAATTGGGTAATAAATGGATCAATTGGATCATCAATCTTTACCAGACAAGAATTGGTCTCCAGAATATAAGAAGAAAATCTATCTTGTGTTCTAGAGATTTCTCCTACAGAAATACCAATCTGAATGATTTCAGGATGATAGCCAGGAGCATTTCTCATTACTTCTTGATTATTCAGTTCAAGATCAAGAGATAGAAATCGTTGTTTTGATGCTTTCATTTCGTGAGACCATCCAGAATGGCCTGTGCGGTGGACATTGTGTTAATCATGGGGAAGCCCCCGGAAGATCCTCAGAGAGGCTCCCAGGGGCTTCTAGGAATGGCTCAGCGGCCTTTGCCGGTGCCGGTGCCGGCATACTGGGCGATCAGAATGACACCAGGACAAGGTTCGATGCGAACACAAGAATTGGTGTAGTCATAGACCATCTGAGTGTTTTCATCGAAGTTGATGTAGACTTGCCCAAAGGAATTGGCAACAGCCGATTCAGAAGAATCGACATCATCCATTTCAGAGCCAATTTCAGCGACAAAAGATCGCTTTTGCGGCCTAGAATTGCTGGAATTGTCGGCACTTGCCCGAGCAACACTCATTTCCCGGCTGGTGATGAACGAAAGGAAACCATTCTTCACCATGAAGATCACATCATCGATGCTTTCTTCTTCGAATTTGATCGTATCATGACGATTTTGACGAGCCAGATTTCGACCAAGATACAGAAGATTTTCTGGAACTTGATTTGATGCCACATATTCGTTCCAGCGATCAACACGGAAAACATTACCAAAGGAAATACTGTCCCCTTCAATATCGGAAGTGTTCAGAGAGAACTTACCAATATTGAAAGTACGATCACCAACATTGAGGGCACAGTTATAGGTAGAATAACTGTAGTTGTACTTCGCCTTGACGTTAATCAGATCAGCGAATTTGCTTGGCGACTGATTATACCGATTCACTTCTTCGACAACAGCAGAAAGCATATCGAAATTAAACTTGGAGAAGTTGTAAGTGAAATTCAGAATTTCTCCACGATATTCAGGGTACTTCAGAGTATTATCACAATACTCAAGAATAGCATCCTCGGACATAGAATCGAAATTGATCAGGTAGTAGACTCGACCAGGGCGATTCATCATGTGAACATCGATGCTGAGTTCATCATTACAGGTGAACAGGAACAGTTTCTGACTGGCAGAAGTTCCATCGAACATCGAAAGAAGATTCCATTGATCCTTGCGATCATTGTAGATCTTTTCGTATTCATCGAAGAATACCACACAAGGCTGATCAATGGCATCCAGGAAGGACTTGAAAGACGGACCAGAATAGCATCCAGTCACCACAAGAACAGGAAGATTGGACTGAGTGCAGATGTATTTCGACAGAAGACTCTTACCAGAACCCTTTTCGCCAAGAAGCATCACACCAGTATTCTTTCCTACACGATCATTAAAGGTGCGAAGAACTCGATCAGAAATCGAAGGAATGTCTCCATACACCTTTTCTGGCATATAGAACGGTTCGCTAACAGTCAGATAGAAACCAGTTTCCATGCTGTAGTCAATGGTATAGACACCAGGACTCAGACGGCTTTTGGTATTCAGACTATCACTAGGATAGATGTTGATGCGATTGCTTTGATGAAGATAAGTAGACATAGACAAAAATCAGTGGGAATGTTGAAAGAAAAGGGAGGAAATTCCTCCCAGAAAATCACTTGTCGTTCAGACCACCAGGCAGGAAGTCCATTTTGGCACCATTGATGATAACCATTTTCTGAATGGAACCATTGGCGAATGCAGCCCGAAGAATCTCATTTCGTTGATACTCAAGAGATTGTTCGGTAACAGTAGAAGCAAGAGCCTTGTTTTCTTCTGCTTTAAGTTGAGCAGTACGGGTACGAACTTCTTGTTCTTTATTTGCAGACTGAGCAGCAACAACTCGATTCACAGATGCAACCAGTTCATCGGGAAGATCGGCCTTCACAACCACAACACCTTCGACAATGATTTTTCCTGCGAGATTATTCTTCTCAAGAATGGCATTCAGATTACCTTTGATGGTATCCTGAATTTTATCCAGAGAAGAGTTCACCTGAAGGGCAGGATATTCATCCACAGATTGATTTACTGCAGAAGAAATCAGACGAGAAATGAAGCTGGCCATCAGTTGAACATTGCCATTTTTATCCAGACCATGATTACTCATATCATAGTTGGTATAGAAATCATAGATGGCAGTAGGAGAAATGGAATAGGTAACAACCACATCCATATCCTTCATGATGGTATTGTCTGCGGTCTTGGGCTTCAGATCATTTGCCCCTACAGTAATTTTTCGGGTATTGAATACCTTAATATCACCAAGACCATTATATTTGATTCCGGGATTCAGAATCTCCTTTTTGGTCTGGCCATCGAATGCAACGAAAAGGCCATTTTCGCCAGTACGAATGGTGGTAAAGTCACCAAGACTCATCAGGCCGATAACAACAGCAGCACCGACACCAACAACAGCAAGAGGTTTCATAAATTAAAAAGCAAAGAACAGAAAGAAAGATCAGTTTGAAGATTGACTAGCAAGAATCAATACTACTGAAAGAACAATAATAAAGATTCCTATAGCAAAGCCAACAATGAGATTTGTAAATGGATCCATAAATTAAACTGAAAAGAATCAATTTGAATAGATGTAAAAAACCATTATTGCACATACTAGAATAATAATAAACATTCCCATAGCATACCCAACAATGAAACTGGTAAGTGGATCCATAGATTAAAAAGAATTAGTCTTTTGTGATACTGGCAACTATGATAATAACTGCCAGCCACATAAGAAGGAACATTGGAATGAATTTCAGAAATACCAGAACAGGTAGTCCTCGAAGAAAAAGAAGAAAGAGAATGATGGATACACCAACAAGGAATGCAATCCATCGACCAAGAAAGAAATTCATGATTTAATATCAAAAGTTTTCAGAGAGTATTCGATATTGGTATTTTGACCATATCGACGGTATCCAAAAGGATTACACAGAACTCGACAATGATCAATCATGTAATCAGATTCACAATGAATATGACCATGAATCCAGTGTGTCAGATTGTGGTGAATTCCGATGGGAAAATCATAGGAATTGTAGAATGCATGAGAAAGTTTGTCAATCGGACACCTTGGATCCGAAGATTTGAAAGATGGAGCATGATGGCTAATAACCACACATTCCTTATCTGTATCTTCTACAGTTTTGAAGATGAAATGTGCAGAGTTTGCATTGATTTTCTTGATTGTATTTGTTACAAGATTTTGACCATTGGATTCTTTAATGTGACGGTAATCGGCCATTCCTACTTGGGCAGCCAGTTCATTCTGAACAGAATTTCCGAAATCTGTCCAAAGAGTGGATCCGATGAATCGGACATTCTGAATATCGATGTATTCATCGTTCAGAATTTTGACAGAAGAAGGAATGAATCGCTTCATCATTTTCACACCATCATTGATCTTTCCTCCATAAAATTCATGATTACCAGGAACATACAGAACATGACTGTATGAAGTAAGAGCTTTTTCGAAGAATCGACCCAGAAACATCTTGAGATTAGCATAGTTATGAAGCTCAAAGATGTCACCAGCCAGAACAAGAACATCACCTTTCTGAAAGATATTCAGATCAAACATGGAATAATTTGAATCAAGATGAAGATCGGAGAGATAGGAGACGTTCATTGCTCTGGATCGATTACTTGCTTACTATAGGTCAAATCTGGGTCAGTGGTCGGTTTGGTGGACGGTTTCTGAACTGGCCCAATGGTCTGTAAAAAATCATTAAGAATTCTGGCAGTACCCTTCGCAGAACTTTCTGAACCAGTTATACCTACTCTAACCTCAAAAATTCCGATTTTAACAAAAACCAGATTGCCAATATTATAAATTAATTTACCTCTAAAACGATCAATTGTAATAAATTTTAAAAGAAATAGAGGTGGATAGATTTTTATTTGTCTCATTCGATATCTTCAATCATTTCATCATCAAACTTATCCGTCACATTTTGAATTTCTGCAGGAATATAATAAACTTCAAAAGAATCAAATACCCGGTATTTGTCATACCAATAACCGAGAAGTTCCAATACCCAATCACAAGAATCTTCTGGATCATTTTTCCAAAATTCAATTGATTGCTTTACACTATCGAGCAGTTCTGGGGAAGATGGAGGAAATGCCTCAAATGCAGTAGTAATTGCAATACTTTCGGCTTCTGGACACTTCCTCCTTTCCATATTCCCAAAACCAGGACCAATCATATCCTTATGGCGGGAATACTGAGAATAGAAATGTCTCAGAAAATGAAGATAGAATTGGACATCTTCTTTAGTAAGACCTTGAATGATTTTAGTTTTGTAATTATCAGCATCATTTTCCCAAGAAGTGATGTGAAGCTGATAGCCAGGTTGAATGTTTTCCATAATAAAAAGAAAGAGAATTACTTTTTGACTTCAACAAATTTACCATTGACAAACAGATCATGAACCATTTGATTCAATTTCTGAATGGTGGCTCTAGAGTTTTTGATAGTAGAAGAAATTGGAACTGTTACGAAACCAGTTTTCTTGTAATAGCAATCACAATCTCCGGGTTCGATTTCTCCAGATTGAATGGCAGCTACATCATTGGGATGCATTCGAATTACTCGCCCAATAGTTTGGGCCATATCAATGAGAGGAAGATTTCGAAGAAGAAAACAGTGTGTCAGACCAGGAATATCAATACCCTCGGAAAGAATACTATAGTGGAAAACCACAAATTTAGTATTTGGACACTTGGCCCAGATATTGAGAATTTCGAAAAAGACTTTACGAGACACTTTTTCGTCGTTTACCCATGCACCATACTTGGAAGTGATGTGAAGGACATTGTAACCACGATTGATCAATTCTTGCTTACAATTGGTATCGGCAAGAAGATTCCAAATGCTCTTGGAAGATGGTGCAGCCACCAGAATTTTACTGGCATCAGCATCAGAAAGACTGTCAAGCATCTGGAGAAGAACACCTTTATCGTACTCTTCTTGAGAGAAATGGGGAATCAATTCATCATCCACATCATGAGAAACTACAGTGGGACGAAGAATAGCTCCACTAGAAACAAGCTCAGGAGCAGTTACACTGTCAATCAGATTTCCATAGATACTGGTATTGTTCATTCCCCGAGCATAAGGATCGGAAGAATTTCGGACAGTTGCTGTAAAGAAATACTTGTACTCTACATTAGGAACAAGAACCGAGACGGCATCAAAAAATGCTGGTTTTACAGTATGATGGCATTCATCGAAATAGAAACAATTAATATCAATACCAGACTCATTGATTCGATGAAGTGAATTATATGTCGAAAAGATAAAACGATGCTTGTCAAGATTGCGACTGTTCCAAAGCCGAATCATATCAGGTTTGGTAGTAGAAATTCCATCTACCGAACCAGAATGAACATGCAGAATTTCTGCAGTAGGAATGAACTGCTTGAAATTATTTGCAAGCTGAATAGTCAGTTGAATCCGAGGAGAAGAAATCAGAAATGTCATGGGACGAACAGACTGATTCATCAACCTGATGGCATGATGGGACATCACAACAGTCTTGCCGCCACCTGTAGGAATAACTACTTTGCCATGAATGACATTCATCATGCTGTTCATGGCCCTTTGTTGGTAGGGACGAAGTTGAATGTTCATTTGCCTCGACTGAACTGAGATCAATATAGTCGAAATTGGCAAGGCTGTCAAGACCCCATTGATCAGTTGTGCTTATGGGATTCGGTCGATTGATGCGAAAGTGAGGCAAATTTCTCCAGATCCATCATCTTCGATGAGTTCTCTATTCTCTGCATAAATTGCAGCACAATTTTTCTTATACTCCAGAAACTGAGATTTGGAGATTTTTGGATCCTGCATTTTTTGATCAAAATAGTTTTGTCTAGAAATGACAAAATTCAATTGATCAAGCACAAGTATTTTTGTGATATCCTGGAAATTTGAATTTCTTCGAAACATTTTAATTCTCCAAAAGTTCCAATTTCAGTTCTAGATCCTCCAATTTGGAATTTAGATCTTGAATTTTTGATTCATAGTTGTTGGTGATGGTTTGCAATAATCCCAAAACTTGAGACACAGTATTTTCGACAGAACTAATTTTATCTGAATGTGCCTGAAATTTATGTCCACAAGTCGAATCTATGACAGATACAATATTGGGATGCAATATTGGCTGAAGTCTGTAACTATTAGCCATCTGCTTAAAAAACTCAGCAAATGCCATCTGCAAATTCATATCACTCGAATTCAAATAATTGCACATATTCAATCGCAAAATATTGATACTGTCTGTTGTTATCGAAGTGACAGATTTTTTGAGAGTTACTATGGTGTCATTCAGATTGTCAATAGACCATTCGACAGAGGCAAGTCTTTTATCAAATTCATATAGATATTCTTCTGCCATTTTTACCTTAATTGCTGTTGGATATCCCCCGGTTCCATAATTATGATACTCATAATTATAATCATATTCAAACCAAGTTTTACCCTCTTTTGTAATTTCTTCCATATTTTATAGCTCAAGATTTTTTAAGGTGCATAATATATGCAAAAATAGCCAGACCAACCCCAACAAGAATATACTGCCAAAAATTGGCAATGATGGTAATAACCAGAGCAATTCCAAGAAGAATTAGCATACCAAGAAAAGATCCCTCAGAATATTCCGAAGAACTTTCTGTCCTATGATAGGAAGATTTCTGGGACTTATTTTGTCGATCCGGACCCTCGAATACGACCATCTGAATGTCGCCAGAATACATCTTTTCTGCTTGTTCCCTAGCTTCGGATGCACTGATACATCCAGGAACAGGAAGCCATTGAAGTCTTCCGTTCTTTCGAACAAGGGCAGAATACTTGGAATTGACGGTTTGCATTGAATTTCAGCGAAGTTTCAGTTGTTCACGACAAAACACGAAGCGATCCCATTCTTCATTCGAAAAATCGTCACTTGCATATGGAATTCCAACAATGTATGAACAATACTTATTTAGAAGCTCTGAAGAATATGATTCTGTGGGAATCAGTGTACTTCCTTTCGCAGGTGCAGACATCAGGCCCCAAATGGCCATATAAAACAGAAAGAGATAGATAAAACGTTTCATTTTTTGGTGGAATGTTTTGCAAGAATAGATTTTAGGGATTGCTTTCGGGATTTGATTTTTCCTTTGCACATTCCCTTTGTTCGTTTGTCCTTTCCGCTATTGTGAATCCAATTGGGTGTCATTGTTCTGCCTCATTACCCTGTAATTGTAAGTGTATTGGTGGATTTTGGAACAACAAATGTGCCAGTATTAGAATTGGCATACACCTCTTCTTTCATACTAACCAATTTATTGTAAAGCCTATCCATAGAAATAGAAGTGTTCTTTTCGATTGTATCACATTCTGATTCAGATGGATAGACCATACATTGAAGGATCGCATCAATTTCAGCAGAACTCAGATTCATGGTTCTTCTCCAAATGAACCTTCTGAAGCCTGATCTTCCATTCGTTCAATCACCCGATCGACAAATTGAAGCATATGTAATTGAAAGATCATGTCAGCAATTGTCTTGCCAACATAAGGATGCTCTTGACGAGAAGCAAATGCAAGAGCATTACGAAGAGAAGATTCTGCCTCTTTGACAGATTCAAGAATAGAATTAGAAAGTGCCATAATCAATTTTCGGTTGGTTGATTTTGTAGTTGGAAATCAAGAATTTCTTTAGCAAATTGAACAAGATTTTCTGAATTTCTGTTGAGCATATTTTCTCGTTGTTTTTTGAATTCCAGAGTTTCGTCAATAAGTTCTTTATTTTTTGCAACGAACTCAGGATCGTTATGATATTCTTCTACAGTCGTTTGAATCTTCTCAAAAATAGCCATTTCATTGGCAATAGGAGAATGAATTTGATTATTAATATGAAGACTTCTAAAAAGAAATTCCGACATCATAACAGAATAGTGATACTTTCGAAGTTCATTCTGCAATTGATCTTCGTCTCCAGAACAACGACAAATCAACATATCCAAAAACAAACAATCATCGGTCTCACGAATAGAAATAAGATTTTTTACAAAATCATCATATTGAATGGATTCCTCTACAAAGATATAATCCATTAGATCATCAAATGCATCATCAATATGTACCTTGGCAATTGCCTGGGCCGATTCTGCAAGAGAAGGAAAAGTTACTTGATTCATATCAAAAATTAGTGGGGGAATTGTGAACAGCAAGATTACCCTTGCCTTCGAGAGATTTAACCATCAATTCGGTGAATCTCTCCATTTTATCATGATGAACAGTAGAAGGAGCATAAGTAATAGCCTCCTTAAGGCTTACCAGTTCGGCCCATTCTTGCTCAGTGAGGGAATTAATCATTCTTAAAGAAGGTATCAAGGGAAGAGAACATTTTCTTTGGTCTTCCTCGCTTTTTTGGTGCCTCAGTTACAGTCTCCTGCTTTCTGGGTCTTCCTCTTTTGCGAGGTGTCGGCTTTTCTGTGGATTCTACTTCGGATTCTGTATTGGCATTCAGAAATTCTGAAGGATAGGATCCATCATAATTGTCGGCATATGTGATTTTAATTGCTGATTCTTTCAGCTTGTATCTGGCAATGTGTTTTTGAAGATGCGATTCAGTCTGAAACCAACAGATTCGATGATCCGATCCATCCTGATACTCCAATCTTACTGGAAATCCCTGATGTGGGAATAGATTTGTCATGATTCTTAATTTTTGAACAAAAGATGAAATTCGAAGGCAGTAAAAAGGGCCATCAGAAAAAGAATGTCCCAGGCTTTCACTGTAATTGCCCAAGGAATAACCATGAGATTGCCAATGAATCTCATAAGAATTCCAAGAGTCATATCAACACTTAGCATGACAAAGTATCCAGAAACCAGTGTGATAGTTCCAAGGTATCTAAGATGGACCAAATTAATCATTCGACCTCAACTTCAACGAAAAAGTCTTGATGAAAGGTTTGTCTTACGCCCATTAACTTAACATATTCTGGATAGTTTCTGTCAATGGATTCCACACAGTAAATTTGGCCAACAATTAATGGATTCTCAGAGTTTTCTTTGTACCCAGGCCAACCAAGAAATTTAACAAGATCTAATGCCGAAAATTTATTGACCTTCATATTGCTTAAGAAATTTTGTGTAGTCCCGATCCATCTTATATCTGGAAATCGGATTATCAAACATAAGAGGATGGAGTTTGATTCTCATGTAAGTCATCGTCAAATAACACCGAATCATTTCTGGAACTTTGCTAATGAAAATTGCTACATTTTTATCGACATAGCACATATAAAGTAAAAGACAAAGAAGAAATTGAATGGTGTAGACAAATTGATTTAGATGCATTTAGTTGTCTCCAGAATGGATTTGGCGAATTGATCGTTCAATTATTTATTCTGATAAAAAACCCCAGCCCTGGAAAGGAGTCTGGGGTATTCAGAATCTAAATTCTACTTGCTTTCTATCTCAAAAACCAATAAACGAAAATCAAATCGAGAATCGAAAAATACAAAGGTACAATTCGCAAACTCAATTTAATCTGATAGCCTCTCGCTGGAGAAGAATTTCAGATTATTCAGAATTCATTATAATCGAAGTCTGGAGAAAGATGTTTATTCCAACGTTTCTTTCCGGAAATTTTATATCCGGTTACTTGTTCGTCAATTTCACATTCGAAATTGATTGCATTCATACGTTTTTCTTCACGATTAGTAGAATTTCGGGTCCTACTGTGCGAATACTTACGTTGGGTACGAGCCATTGAAAATAATTCTCCTGAAATGATTGAATGAAGGGTTTGAAATGGGAGGAAGATCAGTCGTAGGCTTCCGAAGAGTATTCGTAGTCTACTGTGGTATCATCGTAATAGTCAAAGTCAGTGTTCTGACCAGACATTTTAAGAATCAAAAGATCCGTTTCAATGTCTTCCCGAATTTGATCGAAAACAGATTTGCTAGTTTGGATGGCCATAGGTGTGTCCTCATCACTGTGCTACAGTAACAGATATTTAGCAACCTGTCAAGCCGTTTTTGATTAGGACACCTTATGAGTCATATAAGTTTATCTTATATTAGTCTGCATCGACATCCTTTAAGGTAAAGGCATCTTGCTCAATTAGATTCAGAGCTTCTACTGCACCAGTGAGTTTAACATATAATTCTCTCACTTCAGTCAGTTTAGCCTCATAAGCTCTAATTTGTTCTACTAGCTCTCTTCTCTGAGACTCAAATTTTTCGATATATGGATTTAGAGTAGTAATTGCTACTTCTTCTGTAACTTCGTTTACAGTTCTTGATGCTTTTGTTGCTGCCATAAGTTGAATTCTTAAGAAATGGTTAAAAGTGCCCAAAGGGGCTTGACAGACCTGGCCGATATCTGTATAATACCTATGCCAGGTTCAGATTCATATAGAAGTCTAGATTAGTCCTCGATCTCCAGCGAAATGGACTCTATGACCATCTGACAAAACATAATGAAAAAAGATTTGATGATAAAAAATATCATCTTTATTTAGCAGTCTGCGAAGAATATTTCTTTTTTTGCCGGGCATTGGTAATCTCCAATGTGGCCTTTCACATCCTTTATAGACAATAGCATCACCAGGATTCAGATAGATTGCTCTTTCTGCTCCTTTCTTAATAATAATTTTGTTTTTTGCAGTCTCATCATATTCATCGGGTGACTTAATATAAATTGGCCATCTAATATTTGAATTGGATCCTAAATGAAGAGTAACTGATATTTCACAAGAATCTCTATCAAGATGTTTTACTAATTCTTGGCCAGGAAAGTAAAATCGATCATAATAATATGTTGGTTCTAATTTCTTACCAATTTCAGCCTGAATCTTTGATTTAACATCAAAGAAGATTTCCTTGTATGGAGGATAATAATATCTTGCAATTGAACCTTTTACTTGTCTTTCTACTGGAGAATAACTAAATTTATTTCCTGGTTGAAAGATATAATGCCCCCTTTTTGGAGGCATATCATGTTTGACATTTGTAATATCTACAAGATTTCTCAATACAAGAAATCCATTCTTTTCAAATTCTGCATTATTTGTTTTTGATTTTCCTGTATTTCTGTATTCAATAAGATCTATTTGTTGCTGATTAAATTTCATATTATTTCGTCTCGGCTATCCATAATTATCATTTCCATCTGGGACCAACTGCCCAGCCTACAATAGATTTTCTTCTACCTTTTGTTACTTTCTTGACTCTGTGTTGTGCTCTTGAGTCAAAGAGAATAATTGTACCTCTTTCTCTTGGAGCAATATAGGATTTTCCGGTTTCGTCTAGAAGTTGAAACTGTCCGCCTTCATATTCATCTGGATCTGATAATTGAAGGGAGAAAGATAGTTTTCTAACTTTCTCGCAGTTTTTTGCGACAAAATCATCTACAAGATCTTGACCATATCCTCTGTTATTAGATGATCTAGGTTGATATAGATTTGCTATACCAGCATCATTGTGCCAGTTATAAAATTCTCCTACATCATAGGAAGTATATTGTAAATGTTCTCCGTCTATATTTGTCAGATCATATAAGAAATTCTGTCTATTGGCAAGCTCTACATAATGCCACAGAAATCCTGCGATCCAGTGATTTGTTGGAATCCAGGCATTCTTAGAATTTCGTATATGATTTTCTACTGTTCCTGGAGTATCCCCACCACCAACAGTAGAATCTTGTAGGGATGAATCAAAATTAATCTGTAGATCTTCCTCTATCGAATCTATAATTGTCTTCGGAAGACCTGTAAAATACCATACTGATTGAAATGCCATAAGTTATTCTTGAATAATTGGTGATACAGGATAATCGATATATTCCCAGCTTACATTTTCGTCGTCCCAAAATAGAACCTTTCCTGGAATTTCTTCTGGTCTTGGGATCGGTGGTTCCCACGAAAATGTTTCTGGATTCAATATCCATGATTTGAATTTTTGTGGTTCAATAAAAACATCATTTTCTGGATCATAAGAATATCCGATTCCTGCATATCTACCTCGAATATTTCCGTTTATGGATGTTCTTATTATAGTAGATTCATAATCTTGTAAACTTTCTCTACATCTTTGAATAGAATTTTCTTCGTCATCGCTCCCATTTTCATCTAAAGCGAATTGATTATCAACATATAAAATATTTGTTACAATATTATTGTTATCTAAAATAGCATAATGGGCCATAGTTATTAAGGAATAGTAATTGAACCTGGAGAAGTAAATTGATATGTTCTATATCCTGGCGTATCCGGAGAAAGATCGACTCCACCAGGAAATGCTGATGCAACCGGAAATTGTGTTGGATATCTAATAACTACAGTTCCAGATCCTCCAGGATATGAAAAAACAGTTCCTGGAGCAGAAACTGCCCCAGCAAAACCCCCATTTCCTAGACCAGGATCTGATGGACCTCCGGGGAAGGCATATCTAGTAAATATTCCGGTGATATCACTAACCCATTCTAATGGAGTAATTTCTTCTATTTGTTGAACTTCTGTTGGGGTTAATGCTGTAACTTGTGTAGTGACATTAAATCCACCGGCACCACCTCCCCAAAATTTATATCCATCTGGATAATAATAGTTTATTCTGCTTCTTCCAGGAGATCCCAATCTAGATCCAGCACCTCCACCCATAGAAGATGTACCAGAATAACCATATATTGATCCTCCTGCTGGAGTAGATAGATTATAATTTGTTGGTGTCTGATTTCTATAGCATCCACCACCACCAGATCCCCCAGGTTGGCCAGAGTCTATAGCTGGATTTGGATACCCAGTTCCTCCACCACCTCCATGAACTATAAAATTTCCAGTTGGTGTTCTTAATGTAGTATTTCCACCTCTTGCACCGTCTCCTCCAGCTACACCGCCTCCAGCACCTCCACCACCAATTGATATTGGACAAGTAGATCCCCTTTTGATGGAAAAATTTCCATAATATAGGCCGCCAGCACCCCCCATTCCAGACCATCTAACACCATTAGGTAATGGAGAAGGATCGATTCCACCTCCACCACCACCAGCAACCATTAATAGTTCTACATCAATAAATTCATCTGGAACTATTGGATCATTTTGTTGAAAAAATTGACTTAAGAGTGACATATCAGTATAGTCTCCAACCTTGATCTGTGCCTGTGTATAAAAATTGCATTACTGCATAAGGAATATCGATGGTTAAATCTTCTGTAATTCCCATAATTTTAGAACCATTTCTGAGAACGATTGTATCATCAAAATCATTGACTCCAATTACAACTTCCCATCCAATTTCTGGAGAGGCAGGAAGAGTAATTGATTGACCAGAAGCAGTAACGGTACAATGTTCTCTGTTTGTAAGTGTTTTGCTTGTTGCTGTGACTGTAATAGTTTTCCAGATAGATTTAATATCTTCTAGTTTTCTGTCAGTTCCAATTACGGTAACACCATCAACCGAAATTGATTCTGTAGTATTTAGTATTCCAGCAAAGGTTGCATTTCCGGAAGTATCAATGGTAAAATAATCTGTCTCTGTTCCAGCAACACTTTTAGAAAGAACAAAATTGTGTTGACTCGATGTTTTCTGCCCAAGTCTCCATTCTGCAGTTAAACCGCCATTATAGAATCCAATTCTTGCTTCTCCTGGCGAATCTGGGGCAACATAAAGATTTGGCAGACCATCGGCTGGTTGAATAAATGATGCAATTCTCAGATTTCCTATTCTCAAAATATCCGGAACGGGATTATAAGAAAGATTTACATTTTGTCTTCCAGATTTGTAGGATCCAACTTCAAGCCCCCACATGGCAACTGGAAAATATGCATCAGATCCAGTAGAACCAACATCCAGAAAATTTGCATTTGTAGAATTGGTAGCATTTGTAACAGTGCTAGAAACACTACCTGTAATTGTACCAGATACTACAAGATTTCCACTAATATTTGTAGTTCCAGCATTCAGGGTTGTTATGTCTGCACTTGATGCAGTTATATTTCCAGAAAGACTTATATTTGGAAGACCTAAAGTATCAGTAGCAGCATTGTAGGTTAATTCTGGATCAATAGTAATGGGTTCATAGGCATCAGGACCAGGAACTGTAGATGAAGGGACAAGACTGAGTGAGTATGTTCCTGTATTGGCAGCAGAAATTACATTTGTGCTGATTGATTTAAATGTACCTGTAATTTCCCCAGAGGCATCAATTTCCAATCTCTTTATTCCATTTGTTGCAATTGCAATCGAATGTTGAGATGGCGAATATATTCCTGTTCCTGGACTATTCTCAAAAGAAAGAGCAGTAGAAATAGGTGTATCTGAAGCCTTTAGGCGAATTTCAATTCCTGGTTCTAATCCACCAGAAGAAACTCTTGTGACTGTCATTTATATTTACTGAATGGATTCTATGTATTATTTATGAATTAAATTGTGCAATATTTAATATAGCAATCATTCAGAAGTCCGGCCTTTTTACATCCTTCGATGAATTTCATCATGTTGTCGAATTCTTCTTCTGTACCTTCGATTGTCTTTCGCATATTTTTTGATCCATGTAATTGTATTCTGTGATTATCAGAATCAATCAGGATTTTTCTTAGTTCTGATTCCATATTAGTTAATAGAGATAATTGGGGCAGTTAGTCGAAGAATGGACTGGGAATTATTGAATAAAAGTCCTTCTGAATTTTCATTTAAAATTCCTGCAGTATTTCTAAAACAGGATCCAGAAATACTCTCAAATGATGCAGCATTTTTTGTCAATGAAGTAATTCCAAATACACTCTCCTGATCAATACTTAGCTTATTTTCTGACCAGATTCCTGTTCCTGTTTGTGTATGTGTTCCTCCCCACCATTCACTCTCTGCTCCAGTCTGATTCTTGAAAGAAGTTCCTATTCCTTGTTCTACATTTGTTCCCGCCCTGGCATAAAAATTACTTCCACCAATAAGTTTGGTATTATTCAGTGCCACATAGGTATTTCTATTTAAGCAAGTTGTATTATGAGAACCTGTCGCAAAATGATTCTGTTCTGTGCAGAAAGATGAGAAAACTGGGGCATGTAATTCTATTTGGCCAGAAGCTGACAATCCAATTTTTGATGATGTAATTGCAAAGCCATTATTGGAAGTAAGAATAGCATTTGTTTTATAAGTCGTATTGTGTTCTCCGGAGAAGGTAATTTTACTTTCTCTATTACACATCAGATTATACATTCCTTGTACTTGTAGATGATAATCACCTCCTACTTTTAATCTATAGTCTCCATCTACATTTAGTGTATAATTTCCATTTACGACAACAGTTTCATCTTTGATTGTAACAGAAATCTTTCCCGAGGAATTTGTTACTCTGATGTCTCCATTTTCGTAGACAGTGAATCCAGTTTTGCTTGGTCCATGTCTTACTTCCAATCTTGAACTATATGGAGTATCATCTATAACAAATAGACTTCCATTTTCTGAGACAGTTCCCATCATTTTGGAATATTCTGGATTCCATCTTCCGGGAATTCCCTGAAGACTCACATCAAAATTGCCAAGTGGACCACAATTAGATGGAATTGCCGTAATACATGAGGAGAAATCCAGGGAGAATGGATCATTGGTTGTTCTGTTGCATCCAATTCCAAGAAGATTAAAGACAAATGCCAGAATATTTGCAACATTAATATCCGAAAGACTTTCGATACCAGAAACATCTCCAACTGCAGAAAATGAATCAACGATTTCATTAACAAGTTCTATAACAGTTTCTGCAAGAGATGTGAGTTCAAAAATAGTAGAAAAAATAGAATCAAATACACATTCTATATCATCAATTCCTTTCAGTGCCTCATTTACATATTCATCAATTGCTTCTTCTATTCCTGAAAATAGAGCATCCAAAAGGGATTCGTCAATAATACAATCCAGTTCTCTCATCAAGAATATAACAATATCCGTCAATAATTTTCCATACATTGGAACAGAAGATATTGCAGCAGTTCCAATAGAATTTAGAACTCTAGAAATTGTATTGAGTAAATATGATTTGATTTCATTTACCAACCACCAAATAGCATTTCTCAAATAATTCAAATACTTTTCTACTATATTTTGAATATTAATCAGATTTGTATTGAATACACCAAATATATCACCACCTTCTGCAGTAGAATTTTCGGAATCTCCGAGTATAGAACTTTTCGAAATGAATGTTATTCCTTCTCCTCTATTATGAGCTGTAGCAACTGTTCCAAGAGCACCTCTTTTTAGAAGTCCTAATTTACTTTCGCTTCTTCTGTTATAAAGAATAATTTCCGAGTCTATTCTTACTGCTCCAGTTTCTGGAAGTCCTTGACCATTCTGAATTGGTATTGTCTGAACTTCGGCATCTATATCTGCTGCCAAGATTGTAGAGAAAGATGGATCTACAATTCTTAGTTGGCTGAATACATCTCCAATAGCACCAACTGCATATGATATATCTGCATAGAGTGTTTTTGATCCACCATTCTTTCCATCTGCAGCAGGAATATCTTTAATGACTCCAGATGGATTGGCAACAGAAAACTTTGCATTCTCAGCAAGAATAGTTGGGGATGTTCCAGAATTTGTTCCAGTAAAATACTTGGCCTGACCTCTATCACTAGATTCAGAATCTGAGGTTATTACATTATCATAACTTGCTGGTCTATCGAAATATTCTTGTGTTCTATATGAATTTACTTCTGTAATTTTTCCCAGAAGAGTACCAATAATAACTGGTTGCTGACAATCTGGATAATCAAGAAAAAATCCAGCAACAAAACTTCCTGCCTTTAGTTGATTTCCGGCAGATCCAACACCATTAGATCCTGCAGAATCGCCTGGCAATATTACATGAGCCCATGGTAAATTGGTTGGTATTTCATCTCTTTTATGAAATCCAAGAATACTTACCTTTACTCTTCCTAGTTTAGCAGGATCATCTGCATTTAATACTGTTCCTAACCACCAAACAAAATCATTATTTCCGATGAAATTGGAACTGGATGCTGTTGGATTAATTGTTGACATATTCAGACATCATAGATTCTGCATTCTACTGCTTCTGGATTTTCCTTACAGTATTTTTCGAATGGTGTTTCTTCTTTTGTAGTTTCTTTCTTTTTATTTTTTGTCTTTTCTTTAATCATGAATTTATACCTGTTAGATTAATTTGTCGTCCAGATACATTGGAATCTGGTATTTGTTGACCACCGAATGAATCTCTGGTTAATGTAATTATGGTTTTAAGTTGAGTTCGATTCAAAATGCTATGTCTAATTGAATGAACAAGATATCTTCCACTAATTCTTTCATCTTCTATAACCCTGTTGTCCTGAGTTCTTTCTGGAGAAGGAATAGAAATATTGATGACATTTCCACATCTATTGTCAAGATCCCCAGGAACGGATATTTCCATTCTGTTGTATTGCATGAAATAATTTCTATACAATGACTTTTCAAAATTCAAATTGACTGGATCGATATTATTTTGTTGCGTTGTGTTGATATTTTCTTTCCAGTCCCATGTTGAGATTGTAGAAGGTCTGTAGATAAATCTGCTTCCCCTATTCAGTAATTGGACTCCATTTGCATCTGTCTTATAGGGTTTCACATTTTCTAGATGTGAACTAGATTCCCAGAAATCATCTGCAGTGGTATTAAAAACTCTGTAGGTTCTATTTGTTATATCTACATAGATGCAATCATGAGAAAATACACCTCTTCTCAGATCATCATACATATCAAATGCCTTTGGAGAAGAATAGTTGGATATTCTATATCTTTCGGCGATTCCGGTTTTTGTATTTCCCTGAAAGAAAGAATATTTTATATCATTTGATGGATAATTTGGAGAATCTATAAGAGAATCAATGGATCTGAAATTAAATCCATCAAATGTTTCATAGAACAAATATCCAATGGAATCCCTTTTGTGTTGAGGAACTGTTCTTCTTGACATCCACACAAAGGCATCAAAAATTCTCCAATTAGGAATATACATTTCATACGGATAGACAGATGGATCGGATATAAGTCTTTTTGTAGAAAATCCATCCTTTCTTAGAACTTCTTCTACAAAATCCTCGGCTCTGACTTTATCTAGTTTTTGGCATAATCTATAATTTTCGTTCTTAAGTGCCTCCAGAGAAATTCCATGCAATATATAAATTTGATTCTTCTCCTTCATCACTCTACCATCAATTTTGTAGACATAATAATTTAAGTTATATGTTTTTTGATTGCTTCTGATTATAATTTGTATTCTTTCTTCTCCCATTATTGGAAGATTAGATATAAGATTTCCTCCAATATCCTGAATAACTATAGAGCACTGCAGACTCGCAGAAAGAACACTTTCATAGAGATTAATTTCTCCAATCATGCTTTTTAAATTGATCTTTTTCCCGCTATGAGAATATAGATTTACCTCGGTAAGAGAAAAATCTCCAGGAAATTGTTGGGTCATTAAACTATACTCATTATTGATGTATCTTCAAATGGATCTGGTAATTCAAATGATCCATAAGAATTATTTAGAGCTATACTCTGATTTGAATTTATAATCATCGGAGAAGATCCTACTTCTAAATTAATAGGAGTTCTATTGAGCATATGCTGTGTGCTCATAGATGGAATGGACTGAATTTTTTGATTTGGCTTGGCATCTATTTTCGGACTTGGTATTACTGGAATTTCTACAGATGAAGTATCCGATTTAGTCTCTGGATTTTCTGTAGATTTTCCGGTTAGCAATGAATATAGATATTTTGCATGTTTTGCCAGATCCATTGACAAATCAGACATTAGTTGTTCTTTGGATGGAGCTTCTGTTTTTCCTTCTTGGGCAATATTAGAAGAATTTACAGAATTAAATGGTGATCCTTCTCCATGAACCAGAGCAAAGATCATATTTGATGCCTTTCCATAAACAGCACCTACACCATCTGTTGTCTTCTGTGCATGACCACTCCATAATGCTCTCCCGCCTTTCTGGGCAATTGCTGCATCAAATCCAGAAGATACTTGCTTGTTCCATGTCTTGTGGCGACTAGAATCTGCGGTGAATATAATAGAACCACTAGGAATTTTATTCTCATTGACTGCAGCTTTCCATTGTGAAAATGTCATACCTTTCACATTTGCCTTTCCATGTGGACTGTTCAGTGTCATTGGTGTTCCTACATCATTCAATGGAGTCCACCCAAATTTGTTCATTAACAAGGATGCAAGTCCTCTTGGATGATTATTCTCTCCATTTCCACCAGCAGCTTCTGGGAAATGTACTTTATTTGCAACGGCAGTATTGATAACTCCAGTCACACAATATCCTCTGTCTGCGTATCCCAATTTCATTCCATCACCAAGTTTTTGGGTACTGCTAACTTTTCCTCCTTTTGATAATTTCTGGAAAACATCCATCATTTCCTTTACAGTTATCTTGGCAGAGTTTCCATTATATCCTTCATAAAAAGATTTTCCGGATTCATCCTTTGGTACAACTGCCCAAATTCGTGACAATAAATTCATGGCTTCCATTGGATTGTTTTTAATCATATCCATTGTAATGCCACGTTCTTCCATAGTCACGACAGCAATCTTTCTCTGATTCTCTTCATTATAGAGATCTTTATTTGGGTCTAATCCAGCTTTCTTAGCTCTGCCCATAATAAGATGCGGTAGATTTTGCCATCTTCCAACTGCCGCCGTTCCTGCTCTGGATACAACCTCAGCAATAGTCATTTTAGTCGCCCCAGGAAGAGTTGTTCCTGGATACATCGCCTCGTATCCACCAGTAGTAGATTCTTCGGAAGCAATTAAATCCAGAAGTGGATCATAAGAATTTCCAGATCCTCCTCCTCCTCCACCAGAAGGCTGAATACTTGTAGTATCTGTTCTTTTCGCCATCAGTTTATTTTGGGGGAGAACAATATCTTCAGAATCTTCATTCTGTGTTCTCGACATCAGAATGTCTTTCTTATCGTTCTTTCCAATATTAGAAGAATAAGTAAATGTCTTCATCCCAAATATTCTGATGAAAGGATTCATCAATTGTAGAGCATATGGATGTAGAGATGCACCAAGAGGACCAAATGATTTTACAACAGCCAGAGTAGCACCTATAAATGTACTTGCCATCTGTTTGTATGGACTTAGAACAACATCATTGAATTTGGAAATAGGTATAACAGCCTCAACTCCATGCAGTGTCACTGGATAACCAGTTTCTGGACCCTTTGCTATACCACCAGTGTTCAACTGTGGATTCTCTGCAGAATATTTGTCCTTAATTGGTTGTATTGTCTTGTCGTAAATCCAGGATGCCAAAGCCTCACCCAGAAGCCCCCCTGCAGCGATTCCAAGTAAATTACCTGCCCCAGGTACCACAGAACCTAACAAGCCCATTACAAGGGCTCCTAGGCCAGCACCAGAGGCTTTAAATACCGCCTTGTCAATAGGATCCCCAAGAAGCATGTTTATTGGAATCATCAGCAAGGGTCCCAGAATCGGGACCTTTCCAATAATTCTTGCCAGAGGTTTTATTGCTGTGGCAAGAATTCCTTTCCCCAACCTGGCCATCAATTTAGAACCAGACTTTCCGAATGCCCTTATAAGACCTC
>JACCDR011044965.1_pt1 | contig 33586 bp, 41 predicted proteins | sample 7446431 | NCBI WGS metagenome assembly JACCDR01 (sample SAMN15323443, study PRJNA562643) | freshwater metagenome | isolation source: river surface water | place: USA:Blue River Watershed | collected 2017-08-17
ATGCGTTTGTATTGTTTAATCTCAAGTTGATAAAGCTGCCGGTCACGTTTTAAATCTTTGATGATATCCTTCGCGGCGAGGAGTTTTTCTTCTCCTTCGGAGATAAGGCGTTTGAGTTGCTGGTTCTCGACCTCAAGCTGATTTATCTTAAACGAAAGCCGGTCGCTCAGCTTTTTCGTATCCTCGCCGAGAATGGCTAGTTCCGTCCGGGAGATTAACTTATACCCGTTCGGGACGGAAACGGGATAACTTGCTCCCATATAGTCAACGGTTTGAGTGGTCCAGCCTGTTCGGGGTGTTGTTGCGTCGTCACCCTTACCTTGCAAGGGAGTTAAGCCGCCGTAGTTTCGTGTTATGCTCATGATAGAGCATCCTTTAATTTTTGAGTTATGATTGCCATGCCGGTCGGTGTGTCGTGTTGAACGCGACGTGTTCCGGCGAATTCCATCATCATGACTTTTTGGGCATGTTTGGTAATGGCGACCCGTTTTAAGCGTTTACGTCGCTTTTGGGGGCCGATTTGAGGCACATATTTCGTATGCCTCATGAAATTTGTCATGGGATGCCTCGTGAACGCATGAGGATACGCCCGTTGGAACGGGTAGGCTGTCACGATAGCCGGTGATTTAGACTTTTTTAAGGCAAAAATAAGGCATCTATGTGTCTTTAAATCTGTGCGACGCGAAACTGGGGGTATCTGGCCTCAATTGTCAGAGATGCATAGGTATGGTGGCAACTTATTGGTGTGGTGTATTACAGGGGGGAGCTCACCTTGTGTATATCCATATATATTTTAAAAAAAAATTTGTAATACAAAGTATTCCTCACACAAGGGCTAGCCTCATGTAATACAAGGCCGAGGCCGGGACATGTATATCGATATACAACCCGGCTGATATATCAGTGTCCCCCCGTTTAGTTATGCATTTCAACATTATATTAGCGGGTTAGCGGGGCTCGTCAAAGAAAAAGCCCCATGGGCTCGTATGTCCCATGAGGCCATTGTTACTCAAACAGTGAGCGGTGGTTTAGAAATCCGAGTCCGCCTCGGCCGATACACCTGCTTGAGCCTTCGATGCCTTTGCTGCGGCGCGCTCAGCCTTAATAAGGAGAAGGGCGATCTCAATCGGCTTTTTCGCGCTCATGGTCTTGGTCCATGCAGCCTTACCCTCCTTATCAAGAGAGCGATACTGCTCGATCCACTTATCCTCCATGTTCTCCACATACTGCCCTTGGTCCTTTTTAGCCCGGATCATGGCCTCAATGACCAGCGGAATGCCGTCGTCGCTACCATCGCCAACCGCTTTCCACGTTCCGCTCTGAATGCTGCGGAGGCGGTTATCCAGCGCTTTGTGACCATCCCCGCCGGCATGCTCGGTGGAGTTGAAAGCGTTTCGGAGCGTTGTGTTCAGGCCGAATGCCGCTGCGGCGTAAAGCATTTGAGAAGGCAGGTCTGAGAACATGACCGCCTTTTCGCCCTGCTTCGTCATGATCTTAAGGCCCTGCGCTTCTGCCGCGTCCTTTGTAACGGCAATCTCACCGGCTTCGTTCTTCTTAATGAACTCAACCGTGATCTGCTGATTTTTCTTCGCCTTCTCCTTCTTTTCGCTCTGCGGAACCTGCGGAACGGTCGCCTCCAGAACCTTGCCCTGCTCGCCCTTCGAATTCGTCGCTGTCTTTTCTTTCGCCATTGGGATGCCCTTTCGCATCTGAAGCAGGGAAGGGAGCCATTCCCTTTCTTCCTGCCCTGAGTCCTTTTCTAACACGACTCACCACAAGATACAACATCTATTCTGCTGTATCTTGGAGAAAATCGTGAATTATTTTTCGCCCGCACCTAATGCCCAAGCCGCACGTTTTCCGTGTTCTTTCGGGTTTTGCCAGCCAGCCCGACTTTGATCCTCGAATATCAGAATAACAAAACCCTCGCCCAGCATATCGTCACTATCCGCGAGGAAGTTCCCCATGATGTACATGGCGGTTTCATAATCCCCCTCCATATACGCTTTTGCGAACTTCTGAGCCTGGTTCATCTGTCTTCCTTCCTTCTCCTAGGTTGCTTACCCTTATTCCATGAGTCGCCCCATGGAACAAGAGGAAATTACCCTACCGGAATGATACGTATACACTGCCGCCAATAATCCCCCATCGCCAGAATACTAACCCTCCATTCCGATCGATACTTCTCCGATCCCTATTCTGCCATTGGATCGAGGCGATTGTCATCACATATGAAATCGTATGCATCTCCTACCACTCCCCGTAAAGCTTGTTATTCTCAAGCCAGACTGAAAACCATCCCCGATATTTTCCCGACTCGTTTCTTTCCTCCCTAATCCAAAACTCCACCTCTATCATCGAAGGAGCGCCCCTTTCCTTAACGCTTTTAATCTCACCAATCACGATATCTTCATACCCTAGATCTGTCAAATGCTGCAATACGTATTCTTTCGCGGTCTGCTTGCTGAGCTTCTTGTCCTGAGTGAACATCTGCGCCTCCCGTTTCGTCCCGTTGTCTGCCTCGTCTGACCACCACTAACCACGACTCGCCCCGAATGTGTGAGATGTATCTTTGCAACACTCGCCCTTTTCTGAAAGAAATCTCCCTCCGCCTTCGCCCAGCTATCCCCGACCTTTCCGGTTGTGTCAGTCATCTGTCTCAACCCTGGGCCTGAGGCGAAAGGTTGCGTGCGAATAAACCCTCGCGCAACTAGAGCGTGACCTCCGGTCTGCCCCCCAGCCTACCCCGCCCTCCGCCTGTCTCAAGTCCCCTGACATTTCTCGCGCCAAAATTCACAGCTGTATTACAAAAAAATACTCCAGCAAGCCACGAAGTGGCGCGCAGCAGTTTAACAAAAGGATGAGGTTTCCGTTTGTATATCACGCACAAACCTTTCACGATATACAACTCCCCTCCTCACATTTTCCATCCTCTCAACCTCCCTGAGCCCTTGACACTTTACCCATTTTCCTTCATGATCAAATCATCAGCGTCGCGCTTCACCAGTGCCCGAAAGCCAGCGCTGACGAGGAGGGGTCGTAGCGGGCCGTAGTTGGGATGCCTCGGTCAATAGCTCCCCCTCCTCATTCCCTTTCATCCCCGTTCATTTCGGAGCCCTTTCCATGTCAGAGCTAACCCCGCTCCTGAATGAGCAGGAGCATGCCGGCCGAATTAAGCGCCGGACCTATAAGGCCATTCTCGAAATGTCGGCCCGGCACCCTCTTCTCAACCATGGCGACATCGCCCTCATGACCGGGGCGAGTGAAACCTGGGTCCGGAGCATCATGAAATCCGACGCCTTCATGGCACAGAGGGCGGCGCTTGTCGAGGAAATCCATGGCCCACGGCTAGCGGAAATTCGAGCCAAGATGGAAGAAACCACTTCCCTCCTCCTCGACGCCATCGCTAAGCGCATCGCTAACCCGAACGCGGATGTATCCGAGGACACTCTCCTTAAAGCCTTCCAGCTCCTTACCGATAAAATCTTGCCGACTAAACAAGCTCCAGTTCCTCCTCCCGGCTCCACCCCAACTGCCGTGACCTTTAACTTCGGCGGTCTCCAGGCTGAGGATCTTAACCGAGCCCGGCAAGCCGCCATTAATCGGGGCTCCGTTGTTGCCCTCGAGCATCAGCCCCATCTCGAGAAAGAAAAGGTCGTCGATGTCGATGAGGACGGAGAACCAATACAAACGAGCGCCCGGCTTCGGTACGAGTCTGGCCTCTCGTAATAACGGAAGAAGGTATGAGGAAAAGGTCGGGGCGCTTCTCTCCCATCTTCGACCTATGGGATTTACGCTCAAGGCTCAAGCTCCCTATAACGGCGGCTATGTTGACTTCGAGCTTAAGTCCCCCTCATCCCTCTTTCTGATCGAGGTCAAATCCCAATGGTCCCTCGACGCATATAAGCAGCTCAATCATTACGCCGGTCCGGATACTTCTTCCCTCGCCCGCATCTGCATTTGTAAAACTCATCATCCTCACATCCCCATCCCGGAGACTTACGAATGCTTACCACTGGATCGGCTCCTCGACGCGAAGAAAGGCCGCCTAACCGTCATTCCGTGGAGCGGGAGGAACACGTGAGCGAAATACGCCAGGACCTATCCCGGGGCTATGTTCCGTTCGTTCTGGTCCTGACCTTCCTTATCCCAACCGCGATCTACATTGGAATGTACTTCGGACGGGGTGACGCCGCGAGCAACAACCTGGCCAGCCAGCTTTCCTCCCTTCAAGCACAAGTATCCACGTTAACAACTCAAGTAGGGCAGATCTCTGTTGCGGTAGCCCGCCCCCCTCAATTACCGGAGAACGTAGCGTACAAAGCGGACCTTCTCCGGTTCTGCATCACAAACAAGAATCTCACGTGTCCCACTTTCTGAAAGGCATCCTTGATGCGGATAAACGCAAATCATTTCGCCGAGGGCGTTCGGGTCGTCCCGACCCCAAACAAGTCCGGAAGCCTAAAGCCCGAACTTATCATCGTTCACGATACCGCCGGTCAGCTCGACCACATGACGTCCGTTTCCTGGCTCTGCAACCCTCAGGCGAAAGCTTCAGCCCATTTCGTCATCGGGCGGAAGGGTGAGATCATCCAGCTAGCTTCCTGTCTCGTCAAGACCTGGCATGCCGGGAAATCTTCTTATAAAGGGAGGCAAAACGTCAATGATTTCGCAATCGGAATTGAGATCGCTAATCCGGGCAAGCTGTTCCGTCCGCAAGGGAGCCTTACCGCTCGGGCAGCTTTTGGCAAGGAGTATTCGGTCAAAGACTATAACATCTCTTTTGCAGAAACAAAATCTCACGGAGCTGGTTGGTGGGTGCCGTATAGCGAGGCGCAAATCAAGGCGACCCTCGACCTGTGCATGGCGATCGGCGATAAGTACGGCATTAAAGACGTCGCAGCGCATTTCGAAATCTCCCCTGGTCGTAAAATTGACGTCAACCCGCTCTTCCCACTCGCCTGGCTGCGAGCTAAACTTTCCGGCCGGCAGGACGATACGAATAGTGTAGAGGTCGAAATCGGCACTCCGCTCCGGACCTGGCCGAGCCTCTTCCCCGATAACATCCTCTATACCATCCCCGACCAGAACGCTTTCGGCCGGCTCATCACTTCCGGCTCGTTTAAACCCGCCGGGGTCGATCTTCCTCCCGAATGGATAGCTAACCCCGAACAGGAAATCCTCTGGCACAAGGTCGCGGTGGGCGATCATTCCGGCTGGTGCCTCGCCTCTAACGTGAGAATGATATAAATGGACCCCGCACTACGTATACAGCAGATTGAGAATGAAGGCGTTGCGAAGCATATCGAGGGCATCTTCGACGCTATGCTCCGAAACATTCTCGACGCCCTCGGAGGGGAGGACAAACTTTCCCCTTATGATGTTGCCAATATTAAAGGCAGCTTGACCCGGGCGAAAATATTTGCCCTCACACCGCTAGGAGTTATCTATGGTAAAGAAGCCTCAGGCCGACCCGTTCCCCTTTCCGGCTCCGACATCGAGCGATACCAGCAAAACTACCCCGAATCCTCCCGAGCCGAACAACATTGCCCCGACTGATCCGGACCCTGTTAACCTCACCACGGAGGAGAAAGCAGACCTCGCTCTCCGAACTACGGCTCAGCCGATGGCAGCGTCCCTGCTCAAAGAAGCCCGTCTCGGCCTCGATGACCTGTCAAAAGAAGAGCAGCTCGAGCTGGCCGTGCAGTTCCATGAGCGGATCGGCAAAGCCTCCGGCTATATTCCCGAGTTTCCCTCTCTCACCGAGAACATGAAGGCGGCTTATCTCGGCGGGGTCCGTGACATCTGGATTGCTGCCCAGCGGAAAGCGAGGAGCTATCGTGAATAATCCCACAGTCTTCGACAAACTGACCGGGCAGCTTCCTGGCAAGACGGAGGGGGTCTCGATCCTGACCCTCGTTATCGGGCTGATTGCTGCCATCATTCACGCTTTCTGGGGGATCAACCTCACCCCGGAAACTCTGACCATCATCAACACCCTTGTCATGGGCGGCCTTGGGCTTACCCTTGGTGCCCGTAATGCCCGGATCGAAACGACCGTTAACCAGGTCCAGGCGGCGCAAACGTCAACCGCGAATGAGGCAATGAAATGACCACGACCGTAACCGTAACGACCGGCGGCAAGCCTGCCCAGGTCATCGGCCATGACAACACCGGGCTCAATGTTCAGGAGGAGATCGTCGAGCCGCATACCACGAAAAACTTTTTCGTCCACGATAACCTCTCCTTTACCGTGAGCGAAAAAATCGCCTCGACTTCTACCGACGGTCCGAAGGTGTAATATGACCTGGCTCGCCCTCCTGCTAAATCTAGTCAAGCTCCTCTCCATCCTCGTACAGCGCTACGAGAGACAGAATCTTGTAACTGAGATCGAGCAAGTTGAGCGGGCCAGGATCATCCTCGAGATTAACAGACGGCTTGCAGAGGTGTCCCAGGTTCCGAAAGAACTGCAAGCTATGAATGAAACGGAACTCAATCGTTATGTCGAGAAAAAGAAATGGTTCAGAGATTAACGGACATGTTCTGGTCGGTTATGCCATGGGCTCTTTTGATCTGCTCCGGGCTTATCCTCACAGCATGTGCGGCGTCGACACAGAGCGGGCTGCCCGTGACCGTATCGGAATATTGCATGCTGAACGCCGATCGCCTTCCGGTTCTCCTGTCGAGGAAGGATACGCCCGAAACGGTCCGGCAAGTAGCAGTCCTCAACGAGACCTATGAAAGGAACTGCGTCAATGGCAAAAAAGCCCTCCCCCAAAACTAAGCCGACCAAAGAGAAGAACGCTTTCTCCGGCCCGAAGAAAAAGCTTCCTGCTAAGAAAACCGGCTCCATGCCTCCTGCTACTGGAGATGACTATGAAAGCTGATGTTGATAAAGATCCCGTGAAGAGAAAAGGCGTTCAATATTTCCGGGTCGTGGACGCTGATGACCCCGAACGGAAGCCGATCCTGAACCGCTCCGGTGACCCCATTGATGGTGGCGGGCATAAGCTTGAGGGCATCTCCCGGATGCTGGCCGATGAAACGAATGAGATTATTGAGAGAGTTCGGAAAGCTCCCTAGTTGTATATCGTGCAACTAGTATTCGTGATATACAAACCTTGAGGCCCCGATGCAAGTACCTATCCCGAACCTCCAAGAAATTGTCGAACTCGGGGCGGTCGACCATCGGGTCTTCTGCCGCTCGTGGTTCCCCCGGACCTTTCGTGACCCCTTTCCGGATTTCGAGGATAGAGTCTGGGCTCCCCTCGACTCCGATCAAGTCCGGATGGCTAACATCCAGATGTTCCGAGGCAGCGCGAAAACGACCCGCCTCCGAGTCTTCGCCGCCAAGCGCATTGCCTACGGCATCTCCCGTGTTATTCTCTACATCGGGGCTAGTGAGGGGAAGGCCCTCCAGTCCGTGATGTGGATCAAACGCCTCATGGAAACTAACGCCCAGTTTCGGCTCGCTTATCAGCTTGAGATCGGTGATACCTGGACCAATAACATCCTTGAGATCAAACACAAACTCCTCGGCCATTCCATTTGGGTCCTCGGCATGGGTATCCTCGGTTCCCATCGAGGTATCAATCTTGAAGACTACCGGCCCGATCTTATCATCGTTGACGACGCGTATGATGAAGACGTGATCCTCACCAACGAGTCCCGCGTTAAGATTGAAGATCGTATTCTCGGAGCCCTCGCCAATTCCCTCGCTCCGGAAACGGAGAACCCGCTTGCTAAGCTCGTGATGCTGCAAACCCCATTCCATCCTCAAGACGCTTCCATGCAGGCATTAAAGGACCCGGAATGGTACTCCATCCGTCAAGGCTGCTGGACTCTCGAAACCGAGCGCCTTCCCATGGAGTATCACCGCTCGAGCTGGGAATATCGCTTTCCGACCGCTAAGCTGTTAAAGAAAAAACTCGGCCACATCGCCCGAAATAAGAAATCCCTCTTTGCTCGGGAAATGGAATGTATGCTGACCACAGCCGAAACGGCCGCCTTCATTCCCGATTGGGTTCAATATTATGACCTTAACGAAGTCCCAGTCGAGCAGATGTGGAAGGTCATGGCGATTGACCCCGTCCCGAAACCGACGAAGGCCCAGATCGAGTCCGGCCTTGCCGATAAAGACTTCGAGGTTCTGTCCTGTGTAGGTCTCTGGAAAAATGACATTTATCTTCTTGATTATAAAATGTCCCGAGGCCACGACCCAGGTTGGACTGTCAAAACCTTCTTTGAGATGAGAAATCGCTGGAAGCCGAAAAAGCTCCGCGTTGAGTCCGTAGCCTACCAGTCGACCCTTGCCTGGCTCATTACCCAAGCTATGCTGCGGCAGCGGCAATATACTGTTATTGAGGAAGTTACAGATCGCCGGTCAAAGAAATCCCGGATCATTGACGCCCTTTCTGGGCCGGCTTCTTTAGGGCGGTTAAAGATCCTCCCCCAACATTCTGAATTCCTTTCTCAATGGAATGACTATCCCGCCGTTGAGCATGATGACGTCCTCGACTCCGTCGCCATGGCAGTTGACGGGCTTGCCGATGCTGAGATTGAGTTTGAGGCCGGGGACGATGAAATATATGACATGAAACCCTTGGCCCGAATTGGAGGGTGCCCTTAATGCCGAATTTCACCCGTCGTGACATCCGCCCAGGTTCGGACCTCCACGACAAGATTAAAAACGAATGCCGCCGTTTTGTCCGGTTTTCTGAGAGAGAGTTCCAGGATAAGCGGGAAAAGTGGCGGAAAGCCGAGAATGAAATGATCGCTTACGTTCCGGAAAGTGAGGCTGATGCGGCTCGACGGAACAAGCGAGAGGGCGGTAAGCCAGCTTTCACCACCATTAAGGTCCCATATTCCTACGGCGTGACAATGTCCGCTTTCGCCTACATGGCGAGCGTGTTCCTCTCCCGGACCCCGATCTTTCAATTCGACGGGAGGCACGGTGAGACTCAGCAGGCATGTATGGCTCTCGAAGCCCTCATCGATTACCAATACCGTTCCGCGAGAATGGGGCCGAACATTTATTCCTGGCTTTATGACTCGGCTAAAAACGGAACCGGTATCCTCGGCGTTTACTGGATGAAAGACATCCAAGAGGTGGTCGAGATTGTGCCTCTTCTTGATGAGTTAACCGGGGAAGCTGCTGGCGAAGAAATGGTCACCTCGACTGTGGAGGGGTATGAGGGCAACTCTGTCTTCAACGTCCATGCGAGGGACTTTCTTCCAGATCCTCGTGTTCCGATGAGGGACTTCCAGCGGGGTCAGTTCTGCGCTACTCGTCAACGCCTCTCTTGGCTCCAGGTCAAGCAACGAGAGCGGGCGGGGTATTATATGAACCTCGACGCCATCGATCCGAAAATCCGGACCCGGTTCACGGATGATGAGAAACATGACTCTGCCCTCGAAATGCCTGCTGACGATCCGATTGATCTCGATCTCCAATTCGCCCGTGAGGGTAATGAAAAACGGCACCCTGATATAGTTCCGATTTATGAGGTTTTCGTCCAGCTCGTTCCGTCTGATTGGAACCTCGGGGGATCGGATTACCCTACTAAATGGGTCTTCACCATCACGGCGGACTGGAAAACTGTAATCGGAGCTCAGCCCTTCGGTGCCCTTCATTGCCGTTACCCTTATGCGGTCAACGAAATCGAGCCTGACGCCTATGCCCTTTCAAATCGGGGTTATCCCGATATCAATGAGGGCGTGCAAAATACGATGGACTGGCTGTTCAATGCTCATATGTATAACGTTCGAGCAGCGCTGAATAATCTTTTCCTCGTTGATCCGCAGAAGATTAACATCAAGGATCTGACCGATCCACTCCCGGGAGGGCTTATTCGCCTCCGCCCAGGTGCTGCTCTCACCGGCGGTCTTGAGTCCGCGATGAAACAGTTTCCTGTTGCGGATGTGACCCGGACCCACGTCACCGACATGAATACCATGATCGGTATTGGGGAACGGGCTCACGGTATATCTGATGCCATGACTGGGACGCAGACCAAATCCGGTCGGAGGACAGCCACTGAAATCCGGAGCAGCAATACCGCCGCAGCCGGACGGCAAAAGGTCACGACCGAATACATGTCCTGCCTCGGCTTTTCCGATCTTGCCGATCAGTTTGTTTCTAACTCCCAGCAATATTACACGGGAGATATGAAGCTTAAAATTGTCGGCGACCTTGCCTTCATGGCGGGAGATCGGTTCATGCAGGTCAACCCGAGCATGATCGCCGGTAACTTCGATTATGTCGCGGCGAATGGTGACCTGCCGATTGACCGTATGGCCCAGGTTAATCTCTGGAAGGAACTCCTCCAGGCCATCATGACTTCGCCCGAGATCATGATGCAATATGACATCGGCCGCATCTTTGCCTATATCGCTCAACTCGCCGGTATCCGGAATGTTGACCGGTTTAAAATCCAGACCATGCAGCCCGGGCAACTCCCTGCTGCGGGAGATGTGCCTCTCCAGCAAGTAACCGGATCTAATCCGAACCTTCTCCGTCAAGTCCCCGGAATGGGGCCCATGCCTATTGGAAACCTCGATGGCCGACTTGCCGCCTGACGAGCCTCAAACTGAGGCTGAGCGTAAAAAAGAAATTGCCGCAGAACTGCGAGCCCTTGCTAAATCTCCCGGATGGCAGTATCTTTGTAGGGTACTGGCGCACCAAAAGGCTACCATTCTAGCCAACATGGCGGAAGCCGACAGCTTGGACGCTCTTCTGCGGTTGAACAGCGAGATGAGGGAGGTCAAAACCTATGACTACCTCATCGGACTCCCACTGAGCATAGTGCTCGAATTCGACCCAACGGAGGCATCCAATGATTGACGGCGATACCCCTGACGATTTCCTCGACCTGACCTTTGGCGATGAAGCAGAGGATACAGGCGAAGGTCAGGACCTTAATGTCCAGGACATGGCAGACGGCACCGAGAGTCCCGTAGTGGATCTTTCCGGCTCGGCCCCGACCACTGTTCCTGTAACAGCCCCTTCGGGACAGCAGACCCCATCCTCTGTTCCGACGCAGCAGCAGACTCCCGGTACACCTCCTCCCGGTCAGCCTGCTGCTGCAACTTCTCCCGCTCCCCAGCCGGGCCAGCAGCCCCCAGCTCAGGAGCAAGCCGGTCCTACCGACACTCAGCAGACGGTAGACATCGAGCAATTCGTCACGGCTAATGCCGACGCGATTATTGGCAATCTCGCCAAGTCGCACTTTTCCATTGACGCTCAAACTGCTGAGAACCTGGGGTTCACTCCTGAGATTAAGGATTGGATTGAGAAACGGGACGCGAAGAATTATCTCCTGTCCATGGTCCAGATGAACAAGGCGCTTCAGAGCACCTTGCCGGCCGTGGTCGCCAATCTCGTGCAGTTGACGTCACGCGCGAAAGAGGCAGAGGCAGGTTTCTTTAATGAGTTTCCGGAGCTGCAAGGTAAGGTCACGGGCGAACAGCTTCGCCAGATTGGCCAAACTTTGCGGAGCATTAACCCCAATCTTCCCCGCGCTCAGTTCCAGACTCTCTGGGGCCAGACCGCGATGCAGCTGCTTGGGATTACGAAAGCTCAACCTGCCGCAAATGCGCAGCATAATGGAGGACGGACGGTCAGACGTGGCCAGCCTCAGCCCTTTATGCCAGCTGGTGCGGTTCAGCCGCAGCGCAATATGGGAGGCCAAAATGCTCCGGTTTTGTCCGGCATTGAGGCGATTAACGCGGCCATGAAAATGGATATCGATTAACCTCCTTCGAATGGAGCTTACAATGGCTGCTGTTGCTGGCCTTCGCTCGACGGGAGATTTCGGCACTGATGAGCGCCCGAAAGACTTCCGTGAGATGATTATGTTCCGGAACCCTAACGGAGCGAGCCCGATCTACGCACTGACTTCTCGTGCGAAGAAGCGGACCGTGAAGGATCCGGAATTCTCCTGGTGGGACGAGCCCAATGTGAACGTTCGACTTCAGTCCTCCGCTTCCCATTCCTCGTCTGAGACGACCATCAACGTCGACTCAACCGACCCGTCTGCTTCTGCTGCCGATGCTCAGTGGGGTCTTGCGACTCACCTGAAGCCCGGCGATCTTCTCCGCGTTGAGAAGACGGAAACTACGACCCATGACGACGAAATCATTCGCGTTGTCCAGGTCCTCTCTACTACCCAGTTCATCGTTGAGCGTGGTGTGGCCGGCTCTACCGCCGCGTCTATCGCGAATGACGCCTGGCTCACTCTGATGGGTTCGGCATACGCCGAGGGTACACCTGCTCCGCAGGCTGTTTCTCGTAACCCGATCAAGTACTCGAACTATACGCAGATTTTCAAGGATACCTATGAGCTGACCGGTACGGCGGACAAGACGACCTACCGCACCGGCAACGCATGGTCCAACGATAAGAAGCGTAAGACGTTCGACCATGCTCGCGGCATCGAGTGGGCCATTCTGTATGGCCAGAAGTTCGAGACCACGGGCAGTAACGGCAAGCCGCTCCGCTACATGGGCGGCCTCCGTGACTTTATTCCGGCCTCTCGGACGAAGATCTGGTCGGGCTCGGGTAACACCGTCAACAATATGCTTGACGCTCTGTATCCGATGTTCGATTACGAGACCGGCGGAGGTGATGAGCGTATCGGTTTCTGCGGAAACGATTACCTCAACACCTTCAACAAGATGGTCGCGGCCGATTCGAACTCCGACATCAACTACGTCGGCCCGGTCAAGGTTTTCGGCTTCGAGTTCATGCGCTTCCGTATGCCTCAGGGCAGCGTTTATCTCCGGAGCCATCCGCTGATGAATGTCCACGGCAAGTACACGTCCTCGGCCTTCTACACTGACTTCGACTCGCTGCGCTACGTTGCGCTCGAGGGTCGCGACACATCATCGAAGGATGATGTCCAGGCGAAAGACGAGGACGTTCGGCGTGGTTTCTACATGACCGAATGCTCGATCCAGGTCGATCGAGGTGGACTGACCCTGTCCTATCACGCCGACTTCACCTCGGCTCGGCTGTAAGGGAGGCTAGGATGCGTAACGATACCTATGACTCCACGCATAAAGACCCGACTCTTGCTGGTCGGGTTAAGGTTGCCCGGGACCGTATCTCAGTTGCCGGCGCAATCTCGGTTGAGACTCCTACGACCCTGATTGTTTCCGGCGCAACTGGTCAGGCGATGACCCTGGCGGACGGCTCGGAGGGTCAGCGGAAGACCCTCATCTTCGAGTCGGACGGCGGTACTGCAACGAATACTGCGGTCATCACCCCGGCCAATTTCGGCGGAGCGGACTCGGCAACGATCACTCTGACCAATCCGGGTGACTCGTGCACGTTTGAGTTCCATGCCGGTTCCTGGTGGCTGGTCGCGGTGGTTGCAAACACCGAGGGTACGCCGCTCGTCATCGCATAGCAACCCTCACGGGTTGTGGGAGGGTGTCCGGAGTTCCGGCCCCTCCTTTTCTCATATCTGGAGTTTGCTATGTACATCTCGAAACGCGAATATGGCGGCGAATGCCTGGAGATGGGCGTGGACCAGGGGACCGACCTTACTGAGTTCGGTATCGGTAAGCAGGTCCAGGTCACGGCTGTTGGAACCATTAAGTCTGTTCGGGCTCCGTATAAAGGCCCGGATTATGATAAGCCCTGGGACTATGAGGCCAATAAGGGCAAAGAGCGTCCCACGAAAATTCATCCCGGTCGGGTCGAGATCGATCTTGAGGGAAAACCTTCTCTTTCCGCTTCTACAAAACCCTCCGGAATTGCCGACCTGACGGCTATGATGGATAGTGATGACCTTCCGGGGGACTAATCGATGGCGACGTTTAACAAGTTTAATGCTACGGTTGAGCATCTTGCGGAAAAGGTTCACAACCTTGCTTCCGATACGCTCAAGCTTATGCTGACTGACGTTGCCCCGGTTGCTGGTAACTCAGTAAAAGCGGATCTTACCGAAATCTCTGCCGGTAATGGTTATACTGCTGGAGGTATTACTGTTACTCCGGCGTCTTCTTCCCAAACGGGAGGAACTTATACTCTTGTCATAAACGACATCACAGCAGCCTGGGCGGCAAGTGGCGGTTCTATGGCTCAGTTCCGTTATGTCGTTCTTTATAACGATACCCCGACTTCTCCTGCTGACCCACTCCTCGGCTGGTGGGATATGGGGAGCGAGATTAACCTGGCCATTGGTAACAGCATTAATCTCGACTTCGGGGCCAGCGTGATAAGCCTGACCTAATGTTATATGTTGTCTCAGGATTTTATAGAAGCGGGACTTCCATGATGATGGAATGTCTTGAAGCAGGCGGGCTGGAGGCTGTTTATTCTCCAGAAAGAAATGCCGCAATGAATGAGCGTTGGGGGGATGAAAATTACCTCCCCAATAGGAATTATTATGAGTTATCTCCGGCTGATTATCGTAAAGTTAATTTTCCTTCAGGATATGAGGGCAAGCTCATTAAATGCCTTTACGGGGCTATACTCCGGTTTCCTCCTGGAGAATATAGAGTTGTCTTCATGAGACGCCCAGTCCAGGAAATCCGCATGAGCTTACATGCTTTCTTTGGGGATGATGCTCCTGCCAGAAATCTTATCGACGTTGATGCTGCACTAGACGCTACCGTCGCCATTTTAAAAGACCGTCGATCAATGATCTCCGTTGATGAGGTCCAGTATCACGATATGCTTAACCATCCCGTAGAAACTCTCATGAAACTTAACTGGCCGATTAACATCAAAGAGGCTGCGAGGATCCCGCAGAAACGTCATGCCCGATATGTCATTGAGGGAAATGAAGCAACGCCGCCAGCCTCATAGCCGTTTGTTTCAAATTGAACGGGGGAGGTTTCTTTATGAGCAAAAGCAAACCCCTTTCTATTACCAGAAGAATGGTGAGCTGGAGGAATATGATCTCACTCCTGTTCCAATTCGTGAAGATCTCTATACGATACGTTCGGCTCCATATGACCTCCGCATCCGTACTGCTGGGGCGTTTAGGCTGCGGACACCTCTCGGGAAAGAAGTTGAGGTTGCTCTTAAAAATGGGGACTTCTCCCGCCATCAACTTGATGGGCACATCCATGTATGGGAGGAGGTATTTCTTGACACTGATTTCTTAATCATCCCAATCAGTGGTGGTTGCCGGACTTTGCTGAAGGTCAAATCTCCGCAGGCTCCGCATGAATGGGAATGGGACGTTCCTGCTGGGATAGATCATCTTCCCCTCCTTGCCGGACACGATGCGAAGCGAAATGTTCTTCTTCTCAATGAAGCCCGGACAGATAAGCTCATTCGTTTAAAAACGACCGGACAAGCGTTTTATAAACAAGGCTTGAGAAAGAATAAAAAGTTTATCTCAACTGAAGAGATAACTTATCCCTTGTTTATTGACCCAGTTATAAATGAGAATGTCGCGGCAAATGCTGATGACGCCTTTTCCCTCTGGTACAACGCCGGCGCTACGTATGCGCTTTTTTATGAATTAGGCTCATACCTTTTTCCAGGCTCTTCTGCTACATATCGGACGTATGTGGGGGTAAGGTTTCAAACCATTGCCGTTCCTGCCGGAGCAACCATTAACTCGGCTACTTTGACTTTACGAGCTACAGGTGAAAACGGGGGAGGAAATACTATCATTTACGGTAATGATGTAGACGATGCCCCTGTTTTTGGTCCGGTTAATCGTATTAAAAACATGACCAAGACAACGGCCAGTACGGCATTTTCCTCCGCAACTTGGACCCCGGGGGTTGATAATAATCTCGACGTCACGTCTATTGTCGCGGAGATCGTTGCAAGAGCGGGTTGGGTTAGTAATAACGATATCGCCTTCGGGTTCTTCTACAACGGAGGTACACCGCCTTCTGGTATCGACTTCGCCGCTCTTGATCATCCCACATTAACCGAGCCTCGTCTATCCATCGACTATTCCATACCGACGAAAAGCCCGCCCTTTCCAAATCCTTCGCCAATGTCAGCCATGTTGAGGCGCTAATGGGACGTATGTATACGATCGTAGCAAAGGCGATTGCCGTCACTGCTGCGCAAGACTTTCTCGAAATCCTCGCCGCTTCGGGAAAAGGCACCTTTATCCATGAGTGGACGGTTTCTCAGTCCTCGGACGTAGGCGACTCCGCAGAAGAAGGGCTTGTTCTCACCTGCAATCGAGGCGTCGGTTCCGTTACTTCTGGCTCGGGCGGAAGTACAGTTACCCCTCAGCCTATCCAAGACGCTGATACGGCTTATGGCGGAACTGTCGAGCGGAACAACACCACCATCATGGCGGCGGGCTCAGGTACTCTGGAAGAGCTCGAAGCGTATGCCTGGAATATTCGAGTTCCGTTTCAGAGGGTATATACCCCGGAAACCCGACCTTATATCGCCCCCGGCAACCGATGGACGCTCGAGCTTGAAACGGTTCCAGCCGACTCCCTCACGATAAGCGTAACGGCGATTATTGAGGAGCATGGATAATGAGCACGGGGGTATTCAGACGATATTATCGGCGTCCGCCCCCGGCTCAAAATCCTCGTGCGGTTCTCACAAAGGTTTCTTCCGCAACAACACTTGTTCTGGATGGCGGAGCATTCGCCTTTACAGGAGGAACGCTTGCTTATGCTCTTACCCTCGTCTTAGCCGGGGGAAGCTTTACCCGTCAAGGCGGAACGCTTTCAATGAGCATAACCGTCCCCTTAAACGGGGGCGCATTTTCTCTCATTGGAGGTGCCCTAAACCTTAACTATAACGTCACCCTTGCTGAAGGAGACTTTCTCTTTAACGGAGGGGAACTCGACTATACCATCTCAACTTCCTGGGTAGAAGACGCCCCATCGTCAGATACGTGGACAGAAGAGGCATCAGCTTCGGATAACTGGGTCGAGGAAAACTTCCTTACCGTGGTATGGGGAGAGGATACGCCCCTTTCATAGGATAAAGTAAATGAACCTAGCTCGGGCAGTTAGAATTATCAAACGTCAGTGCGGGTTCCGAACTGATGGCGATTCGGTTATTATTGAATGCCTTCAAGATGCTCAAGAGCATTTCGAGACAACATGGCCATATACTCCGCTCCCGTGGTTTCTGCTTAGTGAGCGGAGCGGGACGACTGGGGCGGCAGATGATGAGCGGCTTCTTCTTCCGTCTGATTTCATCATGGAGTACGAGGAAGATGCCCTTTGGCTTCAGCTTCCGGAAGGCGGGGAAAAGCCCCTCAGAAAATATGATGCTGACGACCTTCGGGAGGTTATGGTCGGGTATAGTGACTCCCAGCTCGATTACCAGAGGACACAATATAACTACGCTTATGCTTTAACCGGGACGTACTTCCGAATTTTCCCGACCCCGACAATCGAGTTCTCATATAAAATGCTGTATTATCAAAAAGATACCGTTTTGGATGAGAGTGACACGAGCGTTACCAATCTTTGGCTCACTCATGCTCCGTGGGTTTTGATAGGATCTGCTGGAGAAACTTATGCCCTAGCTATCCGGGATTCTCAAGCCTTCGGCTATTTTCAGCAGAAAAAGGGTGCGGCGATACAGGCTCTTCGAGATTATACCGATAGCCGGCAAGTCGCTAACCGACGTATGGCAATAGGGGAGACGCTTTAATGGCTCTGGAAAGCGCAACGTATCTGGATGACTTGAACGCCACAAACCCCCCTGGAGATGATAAGGTTAAACAGGCGGATGATCACCTCCGGCTGATCAAATCCACGCTTAAGGCAACCTTTCCTTCCCTTTCCAGAGCTATTTATCTTGAACAGGGGGCGGAAGATCTGGCCTCGGCCACTACTCCGGACCTATCAACTCCTACGACAGCATATATCAACATCACCGGAACGACCCAGATTGACGGGTTCGCTTCTGAGCCTGCTGGTTTTATGCGGCTGCTCCGTTTCAACGCGGCGTTGACGCTTAATTATAACGTTACATCGCTTATCCTTCCTACCGCCGCAGACATTACAACCGAGGCCGGCGATCATGCTCTTGCTGTTTCCCTCGGTTCAGGTAACTGGAGGATCGCTTGGTATCTCCGTTATTCTGGTCGAGCCCTGACGAAAGAAATCCCTGACATTGCTTCGACTGATGTAGGGCTGTTTCTCCAGGCTCAAGACGATTCTCCTCAAGCCTATGACTGGGCGCAGGTTTTTCCTGCTGGCATCATCATGGCTTGGCCGACCGAAACGCCTCCATCTGGTTGGCTTGAGTGTAATGGGGCGGCGGTTTCTCGTACAACCTATGCTACTCTTTTCGCTCTGATTGGTGATGACTACGGAGCGGGGAATGGCTCGACCACATTCAATCTCCCAGACTTCCGGGGCGAATTTCTTCGTGGGTGGGATCATGGAAAAGGATCTGATCCTGACTCTGCTGACCGTACTGATCGAGGGGACGCAACAACAGGAGACCACGTAGGCACGAAACAGACGGATTTGTTTAAGCTCCACGGACATCCGTTTCGTTTGTCTGTATCCTCAAACGCTTCTAATGATACGACCGGCGGTTTCATGACCGATACGAACGGTCCCACTAACGTCCCCGCTTTTACCGGAACCCCCTCTGCTACCTCTGGTGAGCAAATCGGCGGATCTGGTGGCGATGAGACTCGTCCCCGGAACGTTAATGTCATGTACATCATCAAGGCGCATTAAACTGGAGGGCTCTAATGCCTCGTATTCCAATCATGGACATTGCTCGATTTGGAATCGTTTCAGACGAGCCCGATCATAAACAATCTCCTGAGGCCTGGACTAATGCCAGAAACGTCCGGTTTATTGACAGTAAAGCGGAGCGGTTTCTCGGTGATGCGGAGGTGATGGAGCCGCCCTCGATCGATCCGGCACATCTTCTCAATATTCAAACTGGAGGCGGGTCTTACTGGCTCCAAGCTGAGGCGAATGGAGCGGGGTCGTCGGTTTATGTTTATAACTCTGGCTCCCATACCGATATCACAAATGGAGCAGGTTACACTGTCGATGCCCCTGAGGACTGGAACAGCGCTATTCTCCAGGGCATTCCTCTTCTTAATTATGGAGACGGCGTTCCTCAATACTGGGCGAGCATCGATGTAGGTACAGATCTTGCTGATCTCCCCGCTTGGCCGACGGACTTAACGGCGAAAGTCATCTCCGTTTACCGGAATTATGCTGTCGCGCTTAACACTTCTCATCCAACAGATAACCGCCCTCATCGAGTTCTTGTCTCTGATAGTGCTGAGCCGGGCACACTTCCCACCTCTTGGGACCATGACGACCCCGCCGTTGATGCCCTTGAATTCGACCTATCCGATGTGAACTCGGGGGAAATCCTCTGGGGAGCGCCTCTCCGGGATGTCTTCGCTATTTACAAAGCTGAGGCAACTTGGATCATGCGACATATCGGAGGCCAGCTTATTATGGGCTTTGATACCATCCTCCAGACCTCAGGTATTCTCGCCCCTCGTTGTGCGACGCCGATCACGCTGCCTATTCAAAAGGTCCAGGTTCATTTTGTTCATACCGGACAAGATCTTGGCGTGTTCAATGGTCAGGACTTTGAAAGTGTTGTTGATAGAAAGGTCAGGAAATACCTTAACGCTAATGTTGACCCGCAAACTTTTAACACTGCTTTCACCGTCGATAACCCTGCTCAGGATGAGGCTTGGTTCTGCTATCCTGAAAATGGTATGGACGCGCCTAATATGGCTCTTGTTTGGAACTATCGGAGGAATACCATTACCTTCCGAGAGTTTCGGGGCGTTCATGCAGCCTCGGGTGTGGTCGAAACCGCGAACACCACGACTTATGATGGCCTTGATGACTCCGTGACCTATGACAATATTGGTCCTATCGCTTATCAGGATAATGCTCGCCGGAAACTTATCATCGCCGATCAGGCTGAGACCCATCTTCTCCAGGCCGACCTCGGTTCCGATTTTAACGGTACGGCGTTTACATCCTTTGTGGAAAGAACTGCTCTTGCTGTTATCGGCCAGGATCGCGAGGGAAATCCGATCTGTGATTACCAGCAACGTCGGCTCGTAAAACGGCTCTGGCCGAAAGTTCGAGGAGGTTCTGCCCAAATTTACTTCGGCGGATCTCAGCAAATTGGAGAAGCTGTCACATATCTTTCTCCCGTGACCTATACCCCCGGTCAAGAATTTAACTTTATTGACCCTCCAGGAGATGGCGTGCTGAACGTTCGCCTCCCTGCGCTGAAAATCATCCTGGAGGAAGGTGCATCTATCGAGGGTTATGACATTGAAATCGAACCCCTGGGGGATAACTAATGACGCTTAAACTCCCTGATCCTCCAGCTCGTCAAGACCTCGATCTCATCATCAAATGGATTGAGGAAACTCGAACAATTTTGGAGAGGTCTTTCAATATCGGTATAGATGGTGTAAGATTAAAAGGATTACATACGGAACCAAAGAAACCCCGTCCTGGGGATGTCGTTTATGTCCTCGACCCTACTGACCCATCTCACTGGGACCCCGCTGGGGATGATACCGGAGGATATTTCGGCTATCATGCCTCCGGGTGGGTCAGATTAGGGTAAAATGAAAGGCATCCCAATGACCTTATCTGTGGAATTTATAGACAATCCTGAACCCTACCTCCCCGGACTTCGCTGGTTCCTCCAACGGTACGGAAAAGATCACTGGACCGATTACTATACCCGAGAAGACGCTGTTCAATATGTTAAAGATGGGATAATTAACCTCTGGATTGCACGGAGAGGGGATCAAGCTGAGGTCTTTGTCCTTACGGAAGTCGTTTCCTCTGCGAGATGTAAGGCCGTTCATATCCTCTGGTGTGGAGGAAAGAACGTTCAGGCTCATTTTAAGAATTTTTTCTGGGGAATTGAGCAATACGCTAAGATGATCGAAGCTGATATGGTGGAGATTAATGGGCGACTCGGGTGGGCAAAGCTTCTTAAACCTCATGGATACGAGCCTCGGTCACTTACTCTAACTAAGAGAATAAACTATGATCCCGAAGACTCCCTCGAAGGTCACGCAGACGACCCAACAGGTCTTGAGCCCGGAACAGAAGGACCTTCTGAATACCGGGATGGGCCTGATCAAGCCCGTAGCGAACAACCTTCCGAACATGCCGGACGTTCCGGGGTTCGACCCGGCTCAGACGGCGAGCCAGGAGGGGATCCTCGCTAAGGCTGGGGCAAGCGGTCCGCTTTCTCAGCTCGCTAACGCGGCAGCGACCGGAAATACATTCCTCGCCTCTGGCGATGTAATGAAACTCGACAGCAATCCTTATCTCCAAGGGGCTGTCGATGCGGCTGTGAGGCCACTGACGGAAAATTTCCAACGAGTGGTCATGCCCAGTGTGCGGGGAGGAGCTATCCAGGCCGGGGCCTTGGGCTCGTCCAAATCGAAGCAGGCTGGAGACCTTGCGGCGTCAGGCTATATGCGTCAGGTAGGAGATACGACCAATCAGCTGCTCAATACAGCGTATGGTCAAAACCTCGACGCGATGTTGAAAGGCATAGCGTTGACGCCGCAAACACAGTCCGCCGCCCTCTTTCCAGAAATTGCTCAAGATACCGTTGGCTCTCAAAGACGTAATCTCCAAATGCAGCAGGCTCAAGGGACGTTTGATGAAGCGATGTTCCCTTTTACCATGGGGCTTCAGCTTCTCGGAGCCTCAGCTGCTACACCCGGAGGTGGGACGACGGGAACAGTAACTGGAGCGCAGCCTCAATCTAACCCGCTCCAGCAGGCTCTTGGTCTCGGGGCGTCTCTTCTCGCTTTCTTATAGGAGGTATAAATGTTTCCAGGCATGGAACAGCTGCTCCCGTTGTTGCTGGGAGAGAATGCTTTTGGTGGACCGGGTGGTCCGGGGGGACTCGGTGATGCCCCCGCTCCAGGAGCAGGTAACGGCCTTGTTGGGGAGCTGAAACAAGCAGCCGGAGCGATGCAAGCTGTAAACCCGCCTCAGGGTCAAAAACCCATCATGTCCGGTGGGGTGAGCGGCGTGCAACTTCCATTCCTCCAGCAGGCAAATGATATGGTCACGCCCGCCCTTAACGCAATGGCAGCGAGACGAAACGCCGCTCCTCAACTTCCGACCATGGCCCAGCTTCTCGGGAGGTAAAAATGGCCCGAACTAGCCCCACTCGGCAGGCGAAGTTTGTGGACATGGCTCTCGGACAAGGCCGGCAATATGATCCCATTCGACCTACAGCGGCCCCTTATTTTGACCTCTATGGCCCCGGATCGATTGACTACATCGAGCTAAGGGATCCCCGTCAAGTCGGCCCGCTTATTACCCCGAGGGATCTTATTCCATCTGGTACGGAGAAGCCTCCTACTCGCCGACAGATGGAGCAAAACTTTCGAGATAACGTCCCAACTAAACGTGATCCGAATAGTTTCCCCGAGCCTAAGAGGAAGAAGAAACGAGCTCTGGCCTCAAATGAAACTGGCGTCATGAATGATGCGGGAGATAATGAAATGGAAGTTCGTAGCAAAGATGCAAAAGGTAAGTCTCAGCCGGTTGATAAGAGAGCTACTCCTCCGTCTGGCTCAGCTGGTTCAGCTCCCGGCTCAGCTACTCCTGTTGTGCAAGGAACGAAAGGGGACTTTGGAGACCCGATGTCGTTTCTTGGGCAGCTTCTTGCCTCGATGCTTTCCGGAGGTATCCCTGACCCTTCTATGGGAGGAGGTACAACCACGGTTCCGAAAGGGGGGTCACCGTTTACCGCTCAACCCACTGCTCCAATGATGGCCAATCCGTTTATGGAGATGGTCGCCGATCCGAGTATTATTGGACAGGGTGGTTGGGGGGCGGAGACGGTTTCAAACCCTCCTGTTCCTCCGAGAAACCCGCAGTTTCAGCAGGGGGCTCCGACCATGAAGCCCGGCATGCCGACGCCTAATCCGCTCTTCCATGGTAACCCGGATACCTCTTATGGAGCTCGTGGAGAAATTGGGGGCTCAAATGACATGCGGTCGATCGGGGCGATACTGGAGGACATCTTCGGCCTGTCTACTCCGGGCTTAATCCCGCCGACTCCTCAACGTAACCCGATGTTCACGGGAGGCGTGTAATGGCTAGTTTCCTCGACCCGCTCGCCCCGTTTGCTGGGCTCGGTTTTAACAGCGTGAGACCTGGTGGCCCTTCGGGGCCTCCTATGCCGGCTCCAAATCCCCTACGCCTCCCCGCCCCTGCTCCTGCTACCCAGGGAGTGGGGGATTTTTTATCCTCCCTCCTCGCTCTTCCAGACTTGTCTTGGCTCGTCACTGACCGGGACTCCCCTTCAACGGAGAAACTGCGTGCAAAGGATAACGAGAAGCAAGCGAGAGAGCAATATAATCGCAACGGGAAGAACGCTCAGGGAGATGAGGAGCAGCCTTCAGATTCTTCGGAGGATACATCTGAGACTGGAGGAGGAAATACACCTCCCCTCCCCGAACGTAACCCCTTCTCCGGAAATGGTGGAGGCGCTGGAAATATTAACGCGGGCAACCGTGGACCTGACGGATCGTTACGTGTTCCCGTCCCACCGCGTTCTCCAGTAATTGACCCATTTCAAGCCATGATGCTTCAACTGGGGGCCAGTCTCATGGTTCCTCAATGGGGCGATGGGTTGAGCCAGCTTGGTCAAGCCTGGGGGCAGGGAATGGCTGCGGCAGGTCGGGCCAATGCCATGAACACGGCGGAGGATAGAAGGGTTGAGAATGAGCAGCAGCAGAACGAGGACCGGGCGAACAAGAAGCAGGTTCAGGATGCCCAGGTCCGCCATCTTGATGCTCAGACGAATGATCTTAACTCGGGGGAATCCTCCCGTGCAAGACGTGCAAGGGGGAAGACTCCTTCGGTTATTGATGAGGCTGCCGCAGCTGCAAACCTCGGACCGAAAGGAAAGGCGTATTTCGCTCAACGGTTGAAGAGTTTGAACCAGGAGGACTTGCTCGGTGAAGACACAGACACTGTCGCGACATACAATAAGATTATTGAGGAAGCGCAGAAGCTGGATGCACCGGCAGCTCCGGCCAATGCCCCGAATGTCGGAGGGACGGAAACCAAGACTTCTCTCCCAGTTGTGAAATCTCCGGAGGAGGCGATGAAGCTCGCCCCTGGAACGCAATTCCTCTTCGAAGACCCGAAGACGAAGAAGGTGGTGCTCGGGACAGTCCCGAATAGATAAGAGGTTCCTATGGCAGACGATCCTTGGGCTGCATTTGCTCCCCAGCCGGTTCCGGAAGAGTCGGACCCTTGGGCGGCTTTCAAGCCTACACCTCTGAGCCAGGCAAGGTTAAAGCCTAAGTCAGAGAGTTCCACACTTTTCGGCGATGGAACTGCCGAAACAACACTTGGTGAGCTTGGGGCTGGTATTCAGAAAGGGGTCCGGCAGGTCGTATCGACCGCTCCTGCCCTTGCCTCCATGGGCGTGAGGAAGTTCGAAGATTGGACGGGGAAGGATACGTCAGGGCTGGATGAGGCCCTGATGCAGACAGCGGTGGAAATTGCTGAAGGCGGGGCTCAGCGAGGGATCGGGAGGGTTGAAGATCTTGAGCTGATGGACCCGACCACGTGGACCCGGTATGTCGCCGGTACACTTGGTGAGGCTGTTCCTTTCATAGCCTCAATTCTTACCGGAGCCGGGGCGGGTAATGTGCTCGCCCAAGCTCTTGCCAAGAAAGGGGTGTCGTCGGCAACGAGGGCGCAGATTCTCCGAACCCTCCCGACGACTGGAGCGGTCGCTACGGCGGCAGGTATTGAAAGCGCTGCGACGGGGCAAGAACTCTTCGGTGCGACGAAGGACATTTACACCGGAGCAAGCCTCCTCGCCGGTTCGGCAAAGGGCGCTCTTGAGTCTGTCTTTCCACTGATGTTAGGAAAATCCCTTGGCCTTACCGGACAGCAAGCAAGCCACCTCCTTGATCGCATCTATCAGGGAACAGGGAGGCTTGGAAAAATGGGGGTCGGAGCTGCTACTGAGGGAGGAACAGAATATCTTCAGGAAGAAGTTGATCTCATCACCCGAAGCTTCCTCGATGAAAACTTTGGCTTTCTTTCCCCTGAGGCAAATTCCCGACGCCTCAATGCCGCTGTCGCCGGAGCTGTTGGAGGTGGGGCGTTCTCCGCTTTCCACGGTTCGAAAGACCCCGATGGTTTACTCGAAGACCAGGTCGTACGAACAGCAGCTGGAGATGTTCCCTATATCATCGGAATGTCCCCAGATGAACTCCCCGTCACCGGACCAGAAGCAGCCATTGATGCCTCCCTCCCAGGCCTCGACGCCACTGTTGGAGTTGCAAACCAAGCCGAACTCGACGACCTCCAATCGACAGTCGATATTCGCCACCGTGGTCTTTTTGCTGCTGCTGTGCCTGGCGTTGAGCTTACCTTTGGCTCAATGGATCAGGCTTTAAATGACGGCGGGAATGCTCAGATAAACGAATACCTTCGGCTTGACCCGTCTCAGATTACGCGAGGAGATATTTCGGTTTCGGTTGAGGACCTTCCGAATACCATTGCTGATCCTCGAGTAGACTTCACCAATCAATCGACGTTGAAAGAGGCCACGGATAACCTCGTTGAAGCTATCAAATGGAAAGTGAAGGCGGAGTCTGCTAAAAATGCTAAGACAACGGAGAGCTACCTGGATAAGGCCTCCGTGTATTATCGTCAGGCCATGGATAACGGGGCGAGGGTTGAACCTTTCCCGGACTCTCAAATAGTTCTCCGTGATCCGAAGAAACATCTTCAGCTCATGCAGAAGCAGGCGAGTACGGACTTGAAGTCGCAGGTTTCGCAGGCTCAGTTGAAAGAAACCCGGACCCGTTCAAATGGGAAAGAGTTTTATGTCTTGCAAAAGCCTCGGGGTAATGAGGATAAAACTGGAAGCTCTATTGATCTGGAGCGAGTGCGCCCTGGGGATATCACGGCGTTTCCCACACAGGAACTTTCTCGTCAGCTTCAGGCAGATCAGCTTATCTCCCGAAAGCAAGACCTCGGACGGGCAAGGGCGAAAGGGGTAAGGTTTGAGGGGAATATTACGGAAGAACAGCAGAAAAAGCTCCTCTCTGATTTCATCCGTTTTCTCCAATCGGCCGGGAGAGTATCGAAGGGGTTCCAGCGACTACCGGGAGAGATGGTTGAACGGTTTATGGCACTCACGGATCGTGGACTCCGGCTCGACGTTACCCCAGAAACGCCCCGTTTTGCCCTGCTCAGGAAGCTTGCCCCGTCAGGTTTCCAGAAAAATATCGAGGTAGTCGGGCCGACGGTAGAGAAGAGTAAAGATCTCCGAAGGATCGTCAGAGCAAGGGCTCGGCGTGAAGGGGATCCTCGTGTCTCGCGTTATGTTGTGTTTGAGTCAGCGCAGGTTGAGGATGCCTATATGGCGCTTCAACATGGAACGAAGCTCCAGGAACTTCTATCTGGTGAGGTGAAAGGTGGGAACCAGAAGAAGGTCCAGCAAATCTCCCCGCTCGGGAATATGCTGCGAGAAGTCCTCAAGAGCATGAGGATTAAGACAGACGTTACGCTTCAGGTTGTGGCTCCGGGGTCACTTAATGGACGGGGCGTTCAATATGAGGATACGACCGTTGTCTTAACTCCTGGAAAGAAAGCTCAATCTCGCTCTGTTATTAAGATCGATCCGTGGTTTTATTCTCATGCTACGGTTGGCGGGAAGGTCCTGACCCAGCAGAACCAGGGCGGGGCGAAACGGAAGAGCAAGACCCAACGGGCTGCCGGTGCTCTCGGTATCCCTGCCGAGAAGCAGTTCGTTGAGACGGAAAAGCTCGGTGAGTTTTACGCTGACTTCGCTCATGAAACGGGTAAGATTATCGTCACTCATGAATGGGAGGCTATGGGGGCTGCTCAGCAGGAGCTTTTCAAAGCGGCTTATCGCCGTGAACGTCATGCGATGCAAGGGCATAAGAAAGATGTGCAGCTTGCTCGTGTTATGCCTCATCCGATCCTTGAGCGTACCATTGGTGAGCAGCGTGGTCGTCATAAGGCAGCTTATAACTTCGAAGAGTGGATGGTCTCGAACATCGCGAGATGGATGACCAATCCGGAGACAACCATCTCCCCGCTCAAGAAGTTCTTCGGGAATGTCGGAGGGAAGCTCAAGACGTATTACCAGAAGTTCCTCGAGTTCATCAAGAATAAAACCCAGCCGTATGTATATGACCCGAATCTCGGACGGCCGGCGTTTGTTGTGGAGGAATGGCTTAATAAGCTCATGAGGCGTGGGAAGGTCACGCAAGAGGAGCCGTTCCTTTCTGAGGCGACTCGCCGGGCTGTGAATGACTCGATCGCGAGGAATGTTAATAATGCCCAAGCCCTCGGGCTCGATAAATATGTTACGCTGTATCCGGAAAGAAGCTCGACGTTCCGGGTGAAGCAGTTGCTGAAGCTCCTTCCGGCCGATGCCCACGCAGATAGGGCAAAGCTAAAGGGGTTGCTGGCCATGGGGGACCGGCACAATACCATGATGGAGTGGCTGCTCGGTATCCACCAGTTCGCCGATTTAAACCCCCATATAAAAGGGTTGCAGGATTATAAGTCGCTGAACCGAGCCATGGAAAACACGGCTCTGTCGTGGGCCAGTCTGGCCGACAGCCGGATTAGGGAGGTGCAAAAGCTCGGAAAGGAACAGGCGGATAACCTCTGGAAGCTCCTCTATGACCTAGACCAGATGGTTTATATCGATAAGAAGAAGCTCGAGGATGGAACCGAACGGCCCCGTTGGCCTACGCCGGATGAACTCCTTAAGCTTACGACGAAGCATTCTCTTTCTCGTGAGGCGTTTAATGCGTACTTGAACATCCGGCAAGATTTCCTCCAGTTTCTTTCTTATCTTGAGGAAGTTTCTGTCATGAAAGCTGGGGAGACGATTAACGATCCCGTTCAACTTGCTCAGGAGATTAAGAACATTGCGGGAGAAGTCTCGCAGATGAAGGCCCGGCCTTACTTTCCTCACATGAGATTTGGAAAGTTTGCCGTCACGGTCCGGGATACGGGAAGGAAGGTCGTTCATTTCGAGGCGTTTCAGACAAGGAAGGAACGAGATGCGGCGATTGTCCAGATTGAAAAGAGGTATAAGATCCCCGAAAATGGGTCGGTTGAGGAGGACGAGCTCTCACCAACCCTCCAACAATGGCAGGGCCTTCCGCCCTTCGCGCTCCGTAATATTGAACGGGAGCTGGGGCTTGACAAGGAAGACCTTACGGCTCAGCAGAAGAAAGATAAGAAGCTCCTGGAGGCGTTGGCCCAACAGGCTGCTCCCACAACTAGCTTTAGAAAACAGCTGTTGGAGCGGGCGAACACCCCTGGCTTTTCCAATGACGGTCTCCGCGCTTATGGGACATACTTTGCTCGGGCAGCTCGGTTTGTGGCAAGACAGGAATACACAAAACGGCTCGAGCAAAGCATCCAAGACGTCCGGCTCTCTGGAAGTAATATCTCGAAAGACGCTCGGACTCGAATTGCGGATTATATGACGAGGCATTACGAGAACCTGATGCAGCCGGCCGGTGATTGGGCGGAGGCAAGGGCTCTCGGTTACCTCTGGTATTTCGCCTTCGTCCCGGCTGCGGCGTTTATTAACCTCACGCAAGTTCCCATGGTCGCCATGCCATACCTTGCGAATAAGTTCGGTGATCTCGGAACAATGGGCCGGGTCACTCAGGCATATAAGGACGTCATCGGTGATTATTTCAAGCAGTTGGGAGGCAAAGCGCCTGTTGATGAAGGAGTACTCTCCGAGGCGATCGAGGAGGCCCATGAGTCCAGGCTTCTTGATGACGGCTTTGCCCAAGAACTCGCGGCTATCTCCCAGGGTTCGGTCTTGCAAAGGACCTTATCTACGAATAAATTCGGGAGGGAACTACGACGTGTCGGTCAGTGGGGTACCGCTCCATTTCAGATCGCGGAAAAGATCAACCGAGCAGTCACTTTTAGGGCAGCTTACAAATTGGCGCTCGCCAATAATAACGCTCCTCATGTTGACGAAGTCATGGGAGCAAACAAGCAGGAGGCCGATCAGCTTCGTGTCGATCGGGGCTGGGATGAGCCGCATCTCCGGGCGTATATGGTCGCAGCTGACGCGGTCAGGACATCGCAGTTTGAATATTCCCGTTGGGCGCGACCGAAATTAATGGAAGGTCCTCGGGGCGTGCTGCTTATGTTTAAGAGCTACGTCCAGAATATGCTCTATTTCCTGTTCAAGCAGGACTTTGGAGCGCAGAGTCGGATGCTCCTAGCCCTCGCTGCTACGGCGGGGATCATGGGTATGCCGGGAGCGGATGATGCTGCGGAGTTAATGAAATGGTTGATGCGGCAAATGGGCATCACGTTCGATTTCGAGCGGATGATGAGGAGCCTCATCGTGGATTGGGCCGGAGACGGGGTCAGTCCGGATGTGATTCTCCACGGAGCAAGTCGGGTCGGCTTCGGTATTCCGGCCCTGTTGAACGGGTTGGGTCTCCCTTCAGCGACGCCGGACTTAAGTGGCTCGCTAAGTATGGGCAAGCTTATTCCGGGGATGGAGTTCCTCAACCCGAACTCGAAGAGCTGGAACGAGGCGGTAGGGTCACTTACGTCCGAGGTGGCTGGACCGTGGTTAGGCGTGCCGTTCCAGATGTATCAGAGCATCATGGATCAGCAGCTCATGTTGAGTGATCCGAAGCGCTGGGAAAGGTCAATGCCCAGGGCTATGAGGGGATTATCTCGTGCCTCTCGTCTCATGGCAGAACAGAGGGAAAGGGATCGAACCGGGGCGACGGTTCTGGAATATGACCCAAATGATTGGTCGGATCAGGCGGACCTACTGAGCATTAACCTCGGGTTTAATCCTACCCAAAACGTAAGGCAATGGGATTACATCACGGCCCAGAGGAATATTCAGAGCTACTGGAAAGGGCAACGGCAGATCTTGCTCTCAGAACTTTACCGGACGTTACGGATGAAGGATAAAGAGGGGAAGGAGGACGCCATTGCCGCGATTAAGAAGTTTAATGAGGAGGCACCGGATAAGGCGCTCGTCATTACTCGCGACGCGATCCAGAAGTCGATGAAGACTCGGGCCAGGAACATGCAGTTTAAAGAGGCTGATGTTCCGAGGGAGAAGTATCTCCGGGGCGTCAGTCAGGAAGAACAGAAGCTTCACCCTGAGGCACAGGTCCGGAGGGAGAAGCTGCCGAAATAAAGGATGAGGATGGGGTTGTATATCACGCATACTTGTTTCATGATATACAACCCTTTCCCTCACTTCTTCAGGGGAATGACTTCCCCGGTTTGTTTAAGGCTTATAAGGGTCTGGCCTTTATGAGGTCGGATCGTCAACTGATCTGCTTTTAACAGGTCACTCATGGCCCGATCAAAGTCCGGCCCTCCCATCATTTGGTAGAGCATTGAATAGAGTTTATCCCGATCAATGCTCCCTTCTGCTGCCACGATGGAAAGAATCTCCCGTTTATGCATACCCGAGATCTGTTTGCCCGTGACGTTCTCAACAACACCGGCAAGATCTTTCTCGACGAGAAGAAGCATTTCGTTCGCGGCCATAAGATGGTTGCGGGTCACCTCCATAGAGTTGTTTTCCGCCACGGAAAGGATCATTGCGAGCTTATGCAAGTGGGTCTGTTTCCGAGCATAGAAGCCGTCGAAACGTTCGCCTGAGAACTGGCGCTTCTCCGTATAGTGGGTTTTATACCAATGCTCGCCCCATTCAATGGCGTCTTGGGTGAGGCGCATTTCACCTTCGAGATTGTTTATCCTGACAAGATCATGAATAAGCTGTTCTCTTAGGCTCTCGTTATGCTTGACCTGAGAATGTAAGCCTGGGTAGGCGATATACCTGGACTTGACCTTGCCGTGTACGAAGATGAGCCGTGATACGAAACCACCGCCGATCATCGTCGCATTGAAGTTCTCTTTGATCCAGGTCGGGGTTGTTCCCGATAAGATATTGACACATGGGCATTCGATCTTTATCTGACCGGAGGATTTAGTACTCCGGGTAAAAGATGACCGCTGAGCGTCCCACGAGTCCACGAAGAAGTCAATCTGTTCACGGTTGTTCGGGTCGAGGAACGTTCCTAGCTCGGATATGAAGTATGAGATTGAACAGGTCTTAAACCCTCCCGTCATGGACATCTGAGCCGAGGCTGCGATCTCTTCCGCCATAGCCTGCCATGAACCGGAGTTAGACCCGAAACGGATCCTCTTTCCTACTTGACGGAGGAGGCTTTCTCCGAGGCGTAGGGTTGTGGACTTCGTTACGAAACCTGCGGGGCCGACGAGAACGATGTAGAAATTGGGAACCCAGTCAAAGGCTCCCATATCCATATACACCTTACGCTGGAGGGCACCTGCAATCGTCGCAACAGCGGTCCAATAGTGAAAGGATTGAGGCGCTTCGGTGTTAAGGGTATACCGGAGATACGCCTTGATCCAGTTGTCGAGACTTCTTTGCGACATGCCGCCTCGCTAGATGTAGTCGGACCATTTAGCCTTTTCACATTCTCCCCAGGAAACGCGGGACATTTTAAGTCCCCATGGAATAACGAGCGGATCTTCATACGGGACGACGATAGACATGCATACCTCGTGCAGTTGTTTCAAACACATCCGGAGGAGCGGGGTAGGGCATTGCAGGACCAGAGAGTCGTGGACCTGCATGAGTGGTGTGATGTTCGGGACGTTTTTTGCAAGCTGCCGCAGTACTCGATACGTAACTTCCGCGACAACTGATTGAGGCTCCCATGCAAGGGCTTTATTGCGAAGGGAGTAAGGGCGATCAAACCAACGTATACGATAACCAAAAGGGTTCGTGATACCTCGGTCACGTTGACATAAGAACTCAACCTCCTCGTGCCATTCAGGGATTTCGGGGTTGCCGGAGAGCCAGCGGTGGATAAAAGATTTGCATTCTTTGAGAGGGAAGCCTGTGGCGGCTGCCATGGTCTTGGCGGAGGTTCCATAATTCGTGGCATGGACGCACTTCTTTACTTGAGTGTATCGTGGTTCCCGCATCCCATCAGGGCCGACCTCCTCAACGGGAAACATATGGAGAGCATTAGCTGCATGAATTTTCATGCCCGCTCGGAAGGCGGCTTTCATGCGCTCCGATTTAACCCGCCATGCCACGACTCGAGCATCCGCACCTTCAAGGTCAATATCGATAATAGTGTGACCTTTTGAGGGGATAAAGATGTCCCGGATTGGAGGGAAGTCGAAGGTTTTAATACCAGGGTCTTTAACCGGCGACGTTTGCGACATCGTTCATCCTCTTGGCGTGGAGAAGCTCGGACATCATGAAACGGGTAAGGGTGACGGTTGATGTGATGGGGCAAAAGGTAGGGTTAACGATTGAGGGAATTGGTATCTCATCGATCATCCAGTCATGCTTTGAGGCCATGAAGGAGTTGCGTTCGAGCTTGAGGGCGTAAATGTCGGCCTCGTTAATAACCTCTTGCACCCAGGCCGGAGGATTAAGAGGGACTTTTAAATCCGTCCGGATACGTTTATCGAGATATTTCTCGAACTCTTTAACGTCGAAGTTATAGTTCTCCTTCCATACTTTCTTGACGGGGGCAGGAACGTCGCCCATGATAACCTCATGAGCATCATGAAGCAGAGCGTAGATGCCGGCGATGTGACGGTCATGCTCAGAGGAAAGAAGCTGGTTAACGATATCCCGGACGAGAAGGGTGTGATGAGCTATCATCCAGCGGACTTTAGTATGTCCGAGGAAACGGGGAAGACGGGAGAGAGAATGGGCGATAGCGGACATGGTAATCTTCTCGCTATTCTCACCATTGCCGATGAGGTTAAAAGCGAGCTGGCCTTTAAGCTGGACCCATTTTTCGGATGACACTGTCATTGGGATGCCTCGGAGAGGTTAAGAAAGTTTCTCAATCGCATTGAAGAAGTCTAGGGGTTCCCGGTCGCGAGGGATATTAGCGAGATTCCCTCCTCGGTCGTAGACATTCTCACTACTAGCAAGCCGCCCGGTTTCAGTTGTGATAGTGTATGAACACCTCCAGCATCCGTCAGCATCAAGGATAGCGTTAAGGAAGTTACCAGAGAATGTTCGGGAGGATCGATATAACGTAAGTGCCCCAAAGAGCGCTTTGTATTCTGGATAACGGAAGCCCAGGCGTTTAAATGCGTCTTTGTTAAGGGAAGGGGCTCCTGTATCCTTGTCAAAGACGGGCTCAAGACCAAGGGTTTCATAGAACAGCTCCCGAAGTTTGGTATCGGAGGCATACCATGGGGCGGATTTCTTTCCGCCGACGGGTTTCATGTAATCCGGGATCGCTCCTTCCATCCATTCGATGAGGTCTCCCATAGTGTGGAGCATCTGAATGGTCTGGGTCGTCTTCCTCTCCCGGTTGACCGGAACGCCATGGATCATCATGCCGAGGATAATCTGGACAAGTTCCATTCTATCAGAGAAAAGCTGCGCCATCAAGGGCTCGTTAGATAGCTGTAGCTTTAGCTCTTCAATAACTTCTTCGGTGTAGTCAAGGTCGAGGGCATTATACTCGCAACCGAGCAGGAGGTTTTCAGTTGCGAGCGAATGCTTGCGGTCTTCTTTCCAGTAGGTATAATGACGGCA
>JACCDR011503451.1_pt1 | contig 33558 bp, 28 predicted proteins | sample 7446431 | NCBI WGS metagenome assembly JACCDR01 (sample SAMN15323443, study PRJNA562643) | freshwater metagenome | isolation source: river surface water | place: USA:Blue River Watershed | collected 2017-08-17
CCCCGCCCGTCGTGTCCGTGTACTGGTCGCCGATGTTGCCGGTGACCACGCTCTCCGGCGTGCCCGACCCCGTGAAGAGGCGGTACGAGGTCGTGTTGTTCTTGATGGTCGCGATCGCCGTCGTCGATGCTGCGACCGAGTCGACATAAAGCGCCGTTGTCGGCGTGTAGGTGCCGATGCCGAGGAAACCTGCGCCCGTCACCGCAAAGGGGCGCGTGGTGTGCTGGTAGCGGTACGCCCAGTTGTTGACCGCCGCCGTCTGCTCCTGCACATCGACGCCGATGAAATTAGTGATCGTCCCGCCGCCACTATTATAACCACTACCGACCTGTACACCGAGGGCGTTTACGACGGTACCTGTTCCGTAGTTACCAGCCCAGAATAGGCCAGATATTGCATCTAATAGGTCACCTGCACCATTATGCGATGCTTCTGATTGAATAGCGCCTATTTCTGCTTTTTGAGTACTTGTGTTGGTGCTATTTGCAGAAAAATAGTGCGCGTATACTATACTCGAAGTAGAGTTATCTTGAATTACTGTAGCTGCAGCAACTCCATTTACGTTTGGATTTATGGCACCTATAATAGAATTTGAATAGTACCAGGTACCATCAAAAGAATTCTGTATTTCTGTTGTATAGTTAGCTTTAGCTGGACCTACATGCATAAGTGATGTAGTTCCTGTGGTGGCTAACCCACGCACATCTAGATATGCCTGCGGACTATTGGTTTTTATACCAAATCCATTTTGAGTTAATCTTGCTTGTTCTACAGAATCTATATCAAATACTATAGAATAGCCATCCGTAGTTGATAAGCTAAGGCCTTCTTCACCTATAGCTCTATACAGATATAAATCTTTCCATGAAAGATTAGTGGCACCTAAATCATACCCGTCATTTATAGCTGGTACAATATCTGTATTTACAGCAGTGTTTTGTAAATTAGATAAATCTGTAAATGCATATGCGCTCAGATCTGATTCTGAGGCTGCAGTTATTCTGCCTTTAGAGTCTATAGTTATATTTGCCGAAGCATACGTGCCAGGCGTGACCGCAGTGTCTTCTAAGCCTATGGTGACTGTGCTTCCGTATCCATCGTCTAGCAGCGTTATTTCGCCTGTGGCAGCTTCTAGCACTCTAGCCTGAGGTAGACTCGGGTCAGGCGATAAAATCACGTATGGGGCATCTGACGAAGCTAGATCGCCGGTTCCGTTAGACGCGTCTGTAATCCTGCCTTTTGAGTCTACAGTGATGTTCGCTAGTGAGTAAGTTCCAGGTACAACCGCAGTGTCTTCTAGACCCAAGGTCAGAGTACTACCAGATCCCCCATCAGTAGCAGTCAGTTCACCAGTCTCAACCTCTAACACCCTGGCATTCGGGAGACTGGGGTCTGCTGTTAATGTTAGATATTCGGCTGCCGAGGAACCACCACCCCCGCCGCCTCCACCACCACCGTTTTGCTCTAACCAATCTAATCTAGCCCTAACTGTACCAAAAGTAGAACTAGGATTTACACCTAGTTCAGTTTCAACTGCTACAAGTGTATTTCTTAATCTATTTATATCATCTGCAACTATGGGTGATGATAGGTTAGATACAAGTGGTAATTGAGCATAGCCGTCTATACCATTTGGATAAATAGTTCCAGCCATGCGTTAAACCTCTGTACTTTCACTTATTATTAGTAACCTGGTGTACTCTGTTTTTTATTCTATCTTTAATAGCTTTTACCTGATCATCAAAATCAGATACATGTGGTGTGTCTGCATTTTGCTTATTTATTAGTCTTAGTAGATTAGAATTTATCTTCTTTAGTTCTTCAAGTATTTCTTTTGAATAATCCATATTAATCCCTTATTTCAGCCATACCTGATTTTAATAAGTAAATACCTGGCCTAATTGTATGCGGCTTATCTACTTCATGCCAAAATAATTTTAATCCAATAGATGTTTGATATCTACCTTCTATTATCTTAAATCCTTTATGTACCTCATTATGACATGATCCACATATAGCTGCTAAGTTAAATGGGTCATTAGTGCACCTAGGGTCGGTTTGCGGGATGATGTGGTGCAACTCTATAGCAGCTGCGCTTTGCAATGCGCAAATCTCGCATTTGGTACAGGTTTTTAGATCCATGGTTGAAAGCATGACGGGCCTCCACTCGAAACGAACCCCTTGCAAAACCCGATCTATAAGATACCTGCGGTCGCCGAGGGAAACATTATATACTCCTAGATAACCACTTATCTACTGCATTATACCCTTCTTCTATCATAGATAATACATCTGCTTCTGTCATACCTATATTCATACTTGAATGTTTGCTATCTATAGATATTACGTTTGGGTGACTTACATCATCTAGTCTTTCAGCCATATTTGACTCTAACATGAGATTTACCGCTGCTTTGGTGTAGTCAAAAGCATTCCTGATCTTACCAGATGATGCACTGGCAGAGCTAAACCTGATACCGATCACATCAGGATCACTCCCCCAGTAGTCTATCATGAAATTACCACCCAGGCCACCATCAACATATCTATCCCCATCTATGGTAGCAGGTACAAATACTCCAGGTATGGCTATACTAGCTCTTACTGCAAGTGGTACCGAAAAACCAGCATTATCTTTAGATGAAAATACTTTAAGTACCCCGCGATCTATATTGCAAGTCACTATATGCAACGGCAGAACAGCTTCACCCATAGTTTTTACAAAATACTTCCTCATCATAGACTCTATTTTTTCACCCTTAATAAATCCCCACTTATAAAAAAGTGACCAAATAGATGGATCCACTAGTCCATTTTTGGACGGTATAGTTTTTTTAATTACTTCTACTAGCTCTCGATTGGGCTTATAACCAGAAGCCAGTGCAGCCGCTATGATAGAACCTCCGGAGGTACCTATGACCTCATCAAAGCTATAACCTGCCTCCGCCAAACGAACGATAGCACCTACATGAGCCGGATAAAGTGTCCCAGAACCAGAAAGTACGAGCTTTACATGCTTTTTCTTCATAAACCACCGCCCTTAGAAATCTTCGCGAGTATTAAGAATAATTTGTACGTTAGAGGCGTTGGCTGCAGCAGTCCTACATGCTACACTAAGCCACTCACCTGGCTGAAGTGTTATCTCTTCATCAAGACCAATAGGCACGTAATTAGTACCATTGGTTCCAATCACTACAGCTGCTAGCAATTGAGAATTATCAGTCACAGTGACGGCAGTAGATGCATTATCCCATAAGGACATGCCATTTGACGAGTAGCTTAAAAAATTAGGATTTCCAGCTAAAGTACCATTTCTTATTAAATATACTGCCAAAGCTTCACCGTGCTTAGAGCCAACACCAAACCCCAATACATTTATAACGCCCTGGTTAGATCTACCGGCAAAATATCTTGGATTATATATAGTAAAAGCAGGAGTAAAAGCAGACGGTGTGCCGGTAGCAATGTCTACATAAGCAAATCTAGGGCCATGTAATCTTCGGACACCTTCAACAAATCCAGCAAAAGAACCTATTTTAATCGTTAAATTGGTAGTAGATCCAGCACTATAGGCAGCTCCTGTAAATGGAAAAGTAGGATTTCCTACAGAGGTAGTTGTTAAGGTATTAGGTATTCTTATTGTATGAACAACTACCCAAATAGGATTATTACCATCAGGAGGAGAAAACTCCACTTCAAATATAATAACACCGGCACCCAGATATTGAAATTTTATTTGATATACATTGTATTTGGAAGGATCCAATAACATCCCACTTGCATTAGATGTAGAACCAGTACCATCTAGCACATCGCCATTCCAAGTAGTTTGTGGAATAAAAGTATCAGTAGATGTTACACCAGCTTTAGTCTGAGCTATAGTTGCAGCAGAGCCGGTAGTACCGGCGCTATACGAGAATGTCCCAGGTGTAGTACCAGCAGAGTCTCTTACAAATACTACAGTAGTGGCTGCAGGATAGGTCTTCCACCCAGAGTAAGTTCCTTGAGATATTTCCCATACAGTTCTTTGCACGTTGGAAGAGTTGGTAAGAGCAACAGTATAAGCGGTGCCATTCAGCGTAATAGTGGCATTTCCAGATGAGGTAGCGCCTGTGGTAACCGTCAATGTATAGGTCGCCCTCACACCTCGATTTACGTACAATATACCAAAATCTGTATCTTTATAGCCAAAGTAAAAACCATCTTCTGAGTGTCCGAAACCAACCACTTGATAAGATTGATTGGCTGGAGCACTAAACTGAGCAGAGAACCTACCTACACTACCCTGGCCAGGTCTATATCTCAGCCTTTTTCTAGATTGCATGATAGCCTGAGAAAAAATAGTAGTGCCAGTTGATATATTAAAACTTGAATCAGAAGCTGTAACACTACCACTGCCACTCACACCAGGAGCATCCTCCAGTGTAGTCAAACCACATACAGCATCAACTTGAAAGATGGGCGTTAGACTTTCAGTATGAATCGATCCAAACGGCAGTCGTGGATCATGCAGAGCAACCTCAACGTGACCTTCCTGAGTTACAGGTACGAATTTCCACTGACCTGAGTCGGTCTGACCCATCAACACACTTCTGGTAACCATACTATCAGCATCGTCCTGTACGCTAGAGTTTAAGGCACTAGTTAACGCAGATTGATGACCATGCATGGATTGCAGTCTAAAATATGTTTGATTTGATCCAGAAGTATTAGTGAATCTAACACGAAAATAGCGCCGAGTAATGGATAGTCGGTGAACCTCATTTATATCAGCAGCGATATTGAACCCTAGACTAGAATCCCAATTAGAATTATCTGGTGAGAACTCAATATATAACATACCAGGCTGATCAGTCTTACACGCAACCACCACAGAAGAATATGTGCTAACATCAGCCCCTGTACCAGTAAATGTTTGACCTGCATTTAATGCAGCACTAGAACTATTGCCACCATCTACTATCGATTTAGGTATTAATGACTGCAAAGTAGTTTCAGTGGCCGCTCCAGTAGGTAAAGAAATAGTTCCGCTAATGTTATTAATATTCCAGGTACCACTCTGAGCAGCCTGTACCGCGAAAGTGCCACCATTATCCACAGTTATAGAACTACCATTATCTGAAATAGGCACAGCAGTTTGGTTTGATGCTATGGTAACTGGTAAAGAGCCAGCCATATTGGTTTGGCCTAATCCAGGTATTTTACCGTTTAAAGTAGACAGTGTACTTTCAGTAGCTGCGCCAGTAGGCAAAGATATCGTACCACTGACATTGCCAATATTCCAGGTTCCACTTTGAGAAGCCTGCACAGCAAAAGTACCAGCATTATCAACAGTTAAACTACCACCGCCATCACTGACATTTACGTCACCACCCACCTGTAAAGAACCAGACGGATTAACCTTTACGTCTACAAAAGTACCACCACCAGCGGAGCTTTTTCCATGTATAACTGCATTAGTTACCAATCCTTTAAGCCCAGATACCACAACTGTATCAACATCGATAACATCAGCCAGATCAACACCATCTGAAATCCTTACCGCACCTATCAAATTAGAACCAGCAGGTAAAGAAGCACCCACATCAACAGTTAAGCTACCACCGCCATCGCTGACTGGCTGTACGGTATCCCCCGTAGGATCTACTCGCAAAGGATTATCTGCCACACCAACCTGAGAACCATCTATATCAAACAATATACTTGCCGGATTGTTCATACGACCACCCTATTCCTAGATATCTCAAAAGCACCATTGTAACTAATAGTGTCGGTAATAGTGGATACGACAGAACCATCAGAACCATATACGATAAATGTTTCTGTTATAGGTCTCTGCAATTCATCCCTTACAATAAGCAATTCACTAATTTTGTTTATTTTAGCAGCAGAAGTCCACCAGATCTCTGAAGTCGTAAACGGAACTCCTATAGTCTCTTTATATGAACCACTATAAAAAGCATCGGCAGGGCCGTCATTTATTAAATGTATTGGGTCCAATAACCTATTATGGTTCCCACTATCTACCAAACCAACCCAGTCAGCGCCATCATACTGATAATATCCACCGATAGTTGAATTATACCACAGTACAGAGCCATCTGTCACAGCCGGAGGTGAGCTACTTACCCATATAACTGGAGCCCACTCACCAGCACCTACAGAGTCTGAGCGCAGAAAATAGCCATCTACAGCCCCTGTAGGCAACTCTAATCCAGTAGCACGAACTGTCCCATCAACATCCACTTCCGCCGTAGGCACCGCTACACCAACACCCACCGAGCTATTGAAAACTGTCACATTTTCAAAAGTTTTCTCACCATAGATCGTTTCATCTGAGTTCTGATTTACATAGTTTTCATCATTGAATTGAATACCGGATTCATTCAAAAATTGAGGATCTTCTTGATAACCAATAGGAAACCCCACACTGCCAGGCAGATCTACTAGATAAAATAAGCGACACGAAAGGCTTGTGTGAGGGGTGCCACTTAGCACCACAGTCGTCCCAATATGACTAGTTACCACAACCCTATTACTAGGAAGTAAACGCCCAGGTAAGCTAACTACAGTAGTGGGAGGACTACTAGTATCATTACTTAAAACTATTTGTGCAGTACCATCAATAATATAATCTGCAACAAAATCCCCCTCGCCATTCTGAAAGTCTGAAATTGATAATATGTTACCTACAGGAGAACCATAATCCTGATACTGCCATATTTTAATATTAGGCTTAGTAGAATTACTAAATCTAACCCAGTCAGCTCTAGAAAGATAGCCATCACTAGTAGCACTAGCAATAGGTATAGATATTACACCATCATTTAACTCTAAAGGAGCCGCCACATCTACGGTAGCTCCACCACTAGACCAGACCCATTGACCGTCAGCGCCCACTACCGGGATATCACCTTCAGTATAGGTATTATCAGCTACCAAATTATCAGGCGTAACTAGACTATAGTTAAAACAACTAAGCTCTAAACGATGGATTACTAGAGTGCGCTTAAGCACTACCTCTACGTAAAGATCACCCCAAGGCCGCTCTAAACCCTTTAAAATTGAGTTATCATAAGAGCTATCGCTATCAACTTTGTCAAAAAAATCAAAGCGTTCGCCAGGCTGGATCGTAACAACACCCAACACACGAACGGCCTTTTCAGAGATATTTTCAATCTCAAATACAGGTCTAAAAAACGATATCAGATGCAATCCTTAAGCACAACTTCTACCCTAGGGCAGTCTACCCCACTGCCATTTATATAAAAACTTACCAAATCACCCGGCACCACTGAAACATCTAACTCTGCCCAATTCCCACCCGATACCGAACCCACAGGACGACCATTTATATGCACTTCACCAGTCCAGTGACCCGCACACCGACCCACGGCAGCTATATGAACTATTCGACCCGGCGCAGTAATTAAACCACTGCCTATAGCAGCCAAATAAGTACCGCCGCACAGCTGATCCACGCCACCACTAATCCGGCGCTCAGCTACCGACATCCATACACCGCTATAGATAAATAAACGGAAATCGCTCTGGCGAACCCAAAGTTGCCCACGGTATGGGTTGGCTGGAGGACCCAAACTCACCACAGGAGACGCACACCACGAACCCTCACCCACACCATTGCTGGTCATAACCAAGCCCGTATCAGCTCCCGGAGGGTAAGCAAATGTGTCATTTACACGCAAATCACTCATGATTACGTCTGCGGCAAAAACCTTGCGACCACGAATTTGCTCAGCAGAGGCATTTCCCAGATCCTGAGTATCCAGATATTCACTGCGTAATTTCCTCACATATTCAGGAGCACCCTCATACCCAGCAGGCACGCCATCACCACTACCCAATACGACCAAATAATAGAGCGCGCAGTCCTCACGCACAGCCCTATTAAAGGTAACCGTATCACCTACATGGGAAGTTACTAGCAAAGGATCTCGCCGCCACCATACACCAGGAGCCTTGCGACCATCCGTACTAACAACTACAGCACTGCCGCTTACCACTACCCCCACATCAGCCGGTATAGTATAATGAGCCTCACCCGCACTCAAATCTACCTTACGCCATATTCGTACCCCGTCTAAACGATTGGCAAACCTAAGCCAATCCTCACGGCTCAAATAACCACCACTCTCAGGACCAGCTTTCGCAATCCCTAAGCGATCACCTGCTAAAACTAAAGGAAATTCTGGAGCGGGCAATGCCACCTCACTCCCACCTGCCGGACGAATCCACTGCAGACCATCATCGCTATAACTCAACACATCGCCATTCACAGGGCGATTTACAGCACGAATAGCATCCGCACCCACCGAGACGTTATCCCATACCGATAGGTTTATACGAGTAATCTCTATCACCCGCTTTACTTTCACTAAATTATATAGCTCGCCACCAGGGGCCTTGAGTGCATTAATTACATGACTCTCTGTCAGATCCGGGATTTCTTTAAACAAATCTACCGGACCACGACGCAAACGGTAGGTCCCAAATATACCCAACTCCTTGTTAGTTAAGTTCTGGACTACCAAAGAGCACTCTGTAAACACAACCATAATCACCACCTAGCTATTTCGACAAAAATTAGTATCTACGCAAAACGCCAACGGTAGTTACGGTATGTATCGATTTTACCACGACAACAAAGAGACACTCTTCGATTATCAAATCCATCAGCAGTAGTCCCTGATAGCATAGAATAGTATTTCAACTCGCCTGTTTTAGGACATTCTCTAACAACAGGCTTTCGCATAACAGCTTCAAAAGTCGGCGTGGCTCGATTCTCAAAAAACTTACGCATCTCTTCGTCTGCAAATTCCCAGGTATGACCATGACAGCTCTTCCTGCCATAAACTTTCATAGCGCATTCTTTTAAACGCGAATACTCGAAACCCAAAGACTTATAGTCCTCACGAGAGTTTATATAGATTTTATCGCCAGTCTTGATATTAGTCCCTACTATGGCGAAAAATATACTAGTATGTTTATCAGGAATATCTGGTGTACTGCCATCCTGAAAACGCCAGTAGAAATTAGCATGACTTCTATCTATACCCTGACAACATCTCATTATATCACCAGGTTCAAAACCATCTAGCTTAGCTTCCATAGGTATAGAATATCGCTTAATTTCACCAGTAACCGGATGTATACGCTCAAAAGGTTTTAGCTTAAAGCTTACCTGACCCGTCTCAAATTTATGCTTCTGTATTTCGCAAAATTTAAAAACATTGTTTGAAGTTGCGTCCACTACAGCAACATTATTAAATAATTTACCAACAGGTACCTGGTCTATCCAATATTGCTCGCGCTGATACAATAAATCATTGTCAACTGGCCAAGTCAATTCCTCTAGTATCTTAAATACGAACTTATCAGCACCATGTTTATGCCATGAACTCTCCAGGTGTTTACAGTGATGTCTACGTACCTTTAATTCATGACGGTGGCGAACCCATCTAACTCTTATATTAACCGCTGAACCCACATATACCTTGTCATTGACAATATTCCTAATCTCGTAAATACCACACACTCTTGGCTTCATACTAACTCCTAAAAATAAACGAGGCGGGTCGCCCCGCCTCATCTATACAACTTCAAATCAAGGATCAGCTGATCGATTTACGACCTACGCACACGCCTCGTGGGTTGGCTACACCGATACCGATTTCCTCGTGCACGATCCAGCCAAGGCTAAGGCGCTTGGGCTCGTCGGCAGGGAGGACTTCTATATCTTGTCTAATGCACATGACCCCAACAAATTGACTATCAGCACACGCGATAACCGTGCCGCGCGTAACAATTTTGCTGACAATAATATCAGCACCAAAGATGCGGGCATAGAGACCGGTCTGGAGGATTTCGCGCTGGGTCACAGGGTCGATGTCGGCAACGCCGGAACCGTTCTGTGATGACCAGAGGCGAATCTCGTTGAACTCGGAGATGTGCATGAAGTACTTCGTGGTCACGAGGTCCCACTGGTCAACCTGCTGGCCGATTTCTACGAGGTCACGCTTGGTGAGACCACCGTCAACGATGTCCTGAGCGGTGTTTTCACCACCGAGGGCAGCGTCACCAGCGAAATCAAGCGCGGCGAATACGTTAGCATCTTCTTGAGCTTGGCAGCTCATTTTCTCCAGTCGCCTGGAGGATCGGACTATACCTTCGGAATGTTTAATTCCGTACCATTTGTAGTCTCTGAGGGGATTAGCTTATATTGCATACTTGGCAGTACAAAATCTCTTAAAAGATTTGATGCCTCTATAGATGAGCGTCTATCGAACGCTATCTCGTATGTTATTTCAGAAGTGTTTGTTCTTTTACAGATCCAAGTTTTAAACCCGAATTTTGTATGTAAAAGTTCTCTCAGCCAATTTACTTCATCTTTAGTAAAAGAGTTCGTTGATATAGCGATTCTCTTACAATTGCCTGAGAGGAAACCATCATCCATGAGCCACACAGCGAAAGAAAGTACATTAAATTTGCTAGCGATATAGTCTAGGTCGTTTAAGATTTTCTTTTTGCCCTTATAAAATGCATGATAGCATTTAAAGAACGCTGGGTGATTGACAGTATTAAACGCATATGAGTGATATGTTTTTCCGGTTTTATGGTGCCGGTGTTGGGCTTGTCTGGGAGCCTTGCTGTCTGGTGGTAACCAGTCTTTAAGAGCCTCATATAGCCAAAAAATATATTCACGATGCTTTACAGTTTGTTCGAGCATAACACAAGGATTTGTGTGTGCACCAGCATCTAAGCTAATGTGCCCGTCACCTAACATTAATCCAACTAGTAATGACTCCTCTTGTGGATCTAGTAGTTGTTTGGGGTGTCGTTCATAGTGCTGTATAGCCTTGATTAAGTATTTGTTTCTTAATCTATGAACTTGACCTAATGTTAAATCAAACTGTTTTGCAATTGTTGCGTCAGATAGCTTCTTTACGATATATAGATCATAAAGCTTGTCATATGGAAGAATATCTTCTGTCTTCATTTCTATCCCCTGCTGATTGTCCCATACACTCTAGATTTTTACTCGATTTTGTCGGTACTAGTAGTGCTTCGAGGAGTTCCAGCATAACCTGGTATTTTAACGGAAACCCAAGCTGTGATTCACGCTACAAGCGCGAACTTCTCAATTTCCTGCCGAGCCTTTTGGACGGCGCGGTCAATTACGTTAAAGCGACGAGCCTTAACTTCGCGAATGCGTACAACTGGGTTGGACACGATTTCGAAGGTAGGAACGTGGATGCGGTCGCCACGAACTTGTGATTCGGGGGCTGAACCGTTGGCTGAAACGACTACGGCGGCGACATCGATATCGCGGTCGTAAACGGGAAGCGCGCCGTTAGGCAAGGGATCAACAGTTAGAGCCCGGCGACCAACACCTTGGTAATCCAAGTTGCGGCGGATGGGTAGAGCCATCGCGTTACCGAGGGCAACTTTACCCTCAGTAGTCTGTAGAGCGCGCTTGACCATGTCGTCCTTCTGCGTCTCTGAGTAAGAAGCGCGACCGGCTTGGCCCTGGTTGGCGCTCATGTGGTTCTGAATAACGCTCGCGTACTTCGCGAGGTTTGAGACGGCATCAGCAACTGAAGTTGCGTTAAGCTCGCCTTTATCATTGAAAAAATTCATTCATATCTCCTGTGATATAGTTTTTACTTACCCTTACCTAAACCTACATACTATCTTGGAGGCTTACATTGGTCAGAATTTACGGGATGACCGTACGAGGTGCCTAGCACATTCTGCACAGGGGCTGATTAGGCCCCATAAGCTCAGGAGAGAGCGCGCTTACCCATACCGGCGTTGAAGGCAACGACGATACGTGGATAGAGTACTGAAAGGGTGGTCGTACCAACGAGGCGAGCAGGTGTGGTAACGAGTGAACCGCTTGAAGAGAACTCTACGAAATTAGCAACGCCTGAGTTAGCAACAGCGCCTGAAAGACCCGTGTAAGCGAGTTTTGAGGATGCGTTGTAACCGAGGACGGTACCTGGGGTGAGACCAGCACCGGCTGAGAGGCCAGAGACGAAGTCTGAAGCGAGTGAGGAAACCGTGATCTCGTAGAGACCGGGCTTGTCCCAAACGGTGACTTTGCCAGAAGCAGCAGCAGTGTGAGGCCCGAGGTTGGTGCCAGTTACGGAAAGGCCAGCGGGGGTACCGATGGTTTCGCCGAACATGGTGCCGTAACCAGCAGCGCCGTCATCAGCAAGCATGAGCATTTTGTCGATATCACCAGCCGCAGCGAGGCGGAGGAGAGCGCGGTTTTCGACGGTGGCGGCAGCATCATAGAGATAGCCGTCAGTAGCGTCAGAAGCCGCTTTGTCGGTTGAGTTACCGTGAGCACGAGCGGTAAAGCTCATGACCTCGCCGCCAGTTACGGAAGCGATGTCGGTGTCTAAGCAGTCAAATTGTCCGAGTGGCATAAGCCCTGGATTAAGTGCAAAAAGAGCCATTATTAAGTCCTTTGTATTGAAGGTCGTTGTGTACTCATAAAACAACTTAATGAGTATAAACGAAACAAATGAGTGTGTTTGTATTAGTAGTCAGCGAGGTATTTCTGATAGAAACTTAAGATTTTGCGCTGTTTGAGCCATTCTTTCGGCTGAATCTGCATTATTTTCCAGGTCTCTTATTTTAGTAGAGTCTAGCAGTAAATCCCAGTGATTACGGCCACTAGCTCTTATTACATTATTTACAGTAAAATTTGCATTAAGAAACTTAGCTATATGATTCGCGGCTTGCGGGCCTTCTACAGCAGCAGCATATTGATACTTTGTTCGCAATTCATCTACCCACTTGGTAATAACAGATGCCCAAAGACCGTCTATCTCACCAGTTACTGGTAATTCTACATTATACTTGGATTTTAGTAATTGCTGAAAATATTCAACCTCATCGTCTGAAACAGGTGTAGCTTTTGGTTTGGAGTATTGGGAGGTATTGCCTGGGATGCCAGCAGTTTCATTTTCGCCAGGAAGTGTTTTAGTGCGAGCGGCACTAGCAGCATCCCACTCTTTTTTAAACTCTTCTGATAAAGAAGCCTCTTGAGTTAGAAATTGTTCTAAACGCTCTTTAACTTTCCCAAAGCGCTGTTTAAATATACCCCACCAGTCACCTGGGAAAGTAACATTAACTATATCCTGATAGCGACGATCTAATACTTTAAATTTAGCCTTTAGCTTCGCAAATAAGTCTATAAGCTGTTGGTTAACATTAATATCCTTGCCCTGTGAAGCTTCAAAAGCAGTTCTAGCAGAGATTATATCGCTAGTTATTTCCTTCATATCTAGTATAATAGTAACCATCTCTGTAGTGGTAGACTTGATTTTTTCATAATCAGAGTCATTACGCCAATCATTCATATTGCCAAGCAAATCATCAAGAGCTTCTATAAGTGAGCCTGGATTAAATTCATTGAAAAGCGCTACGATACCACCTATTACGGCAGCAGTTCCTAATACAGTTGCTATTATAGGTGCGCCGACTATTCCGGCTCCTGTGGCAGCCGCTCCTGCTGCGGCGGCACCAGCTCCAGGAATAAGAGCGGGCATAGCTATAGGGGCCCCGGCGCCGAGCAGCGGAACCGCCTCTTTAGTTAAAAAATGTCCGACTAAGCGATCCACCTCCTCAGCGGATTTGTGAAAACCGTCTGAATCGAGCTGATCTGCTACAGCTAGCAACTGAGCTATTACTTGTGCATGAATCAATTTACCATTAGGGTGTTTATTGATAACACCAACCATGCGCTCGTGAACCTCGTTAAGATTCTCTACTAAGCCATTATCTTTGAGAGCATCTTGTACAAAAACGGGGGTAGGATGTGCCTGCTCAACTATATCCTCAACCTCTCCAAAAGGATGCATTTTTTTCTTAAGAGTCTTCACGTCTTCCGTAGCCGTAGATACGATAGAATCTGTGTTGAAAAATACAGAACCTGTAACTAGCTCAGGGATAGGATCTGATAATTCTACAGACTGATGCCACAGAGTTTCTGACTGAGGTTCATCTGACAGCAAAGAAGCGTAAGTACGCATTATTTCATCTTGTAACATTTTTCACCTTGATAGAATTGATTCTAGCCCTGAAGTTATATGATCTGAAATTGGGCCGGACTGTACTTCTTTAGTGCTAGAAGAAGGAGAGCCATCCTCATTAGTTTCAGCTGTGGTCGTATCTTTTTTAGACTCCTCCATAGCATCGTAGATCTTTTTAGCGCCCAGTAGTGCTAAAAAGATAGCACCAGCTACACCGACGTTTTTTATACGTTGACCCAATAAGGACTTGCCCTGGCGAGCGTATGCAAGCTCTTTTTCACGTTTAAGATCCCAGCTAAGATCATCCTTGCGTTTCTGTTGCAAACGCTTACGCTCACGCTCGTGTTCTTCTGGAGTAGTCGGTAGATTTTGCATACGGCGCATTTCACGCTGCCTGCGTAGCTCCTCATCAGTCTCATGAGTAGCCAACTCTCGCTTACGCCTAATCTCAGATTCACTATAATCAGAGCGCAAGCGCTGCTCCTCAGATTTACCACGTAGTTTAAGATCTAAGGCTTTTTTGTCGCGTTCATGAATGGCACGCTCTCGTTCGCTAAAAGACTGGCGCTTAGCAGCCTCTTCTAGGAGTTTATAGTGCAAATTATCATCTTTTATCTGTCTATTCAAAACACTACGTAGCTCAGAGTCTTTTAGTTTAGCCATTAACTTAATTAGAGTTGAGTATAAAAGCTTGCGCTGATCAGGGTCTTTGGTATTGAAGAAGTTCTGATATACATCATTGAAATGCTCTGGCAAATTAGGAATGGCGGTAACTACCATTCCATTCCGCATAGCGATTGCTATACTGGCAGTAGCAGTTTTTTCCAGACCAAGCTCTGAAGTAGCGCGTTGTGCTACATCTTTCAAATCAACAGAACCTATAGGACGCCCACCTATAATCTCATCTATTTTTTTACCGAGATCAGATGGACCATAACCTACTGCTTCTAATGCACCCATTATAACTAGGTTTACAAGCCTACCACCAGGTATTAAGTTAGTGAAATAAGGAATATACTCAAATAAGTTCTCGAAGAACCCTTTGCGCTCATCCCAAATCATATCCTTGATAACCTCATGGATCGTGGTGCTCATATTTCAATTCCCCTTAAGATAATTTGGTAGTCTTTGAGTTAGGTAATTAATGAAAGTACCTTTATGGCGAGCCCAGGCATTCTGGTCCACGATAGGTGTATTCTCATCAATCTCATTAACACGACGGCCAGCTACATCGGCAATAGCCTTGGGATGCGAAGCAATCATAGTAGCTAGCTTATTTTTGAGATCTATCGGTTTAAGCTCTTGCAAGGCCGGAATTTCCTCAAATAAACTCTTTAGTACCCGGCCATAGGCACCACCGCCGCCAGACCAGCGCTTATCAAACTCTTCAGCAATCTCATTGATTACGATTTGTAGATGACCGGCCATATTCCTGTGCCCCTGGGCCTGTAATTGAGCTAATATCTGACGATTTACGCTATTGAAGTAAGTCATATTTTGCCCATCAACAAGAGGATTATTATTCATAATTCCGCTCGTCATAAGGATGCGAATATACATAGGACCACGGTACTTTAGCACAAGCGGTAGCATTAAATCATATTCTTGACCATCAACAACTAGATGATAAGAATTTTCAGAGCCGCTATCGGGCGTTTTCTGATTTATGCTAGCAATTAGCATGGAAAGTCCCTGTTCCGCGCTGATAATATCAGTTGAAGTAACCTGAGAGTAGTCGGACTTATTGGTAAGTGGACGCAAAGCCTCAGCTATACGCTCGTGCTTCTGAGCTAATTTATTCACACCAGCATGTGTAATAGGTCCGTACCTGCCATCTGCTTCGACACTAGGGTCAGCGTACATTTTTACCTGTTCCTGCAAATATATAACAGATGTCCTAGTACGGTCTTTTTTAGAGCCACCGCCACCACTAGAGGTGGATGGAGATTCTTTGGTGCGAAATGATTCAGTGCCATCGGTAAAATTAGTAAGCAGGCTTTTAGGCGAGGATCTGACAGCTGGATCTAGCGCAGTTCTGAATTTAGCAATAACATTTATAAACTGTAGAGATGTGAGCTTAGACATATCATACTCACAATATGCATCTTTATTCTCAGCCCTACCTGCCACCAATGCCATATTTTTCAGGATAGTCCATACATTAGACACGGCATCATCAAAATCCTTTGACTCTAGGTTCGGTAATGAGTCTAGAATATTGATTACTTTAGAGTAGGATTCGCGCAAAGCAAGCATAGAGTCAGAATTCCAGCTAGACCAAAAAATATCCTTCAAAAAAGTATTTAATTTACCATACTCGCCAAGAATATCAATTGCCGCCTCTTTATGTAAGACATGCTTGGTAAGCACAGAATCTATTATATTTGCCAGATACCCGGCATTATAATATTGCTGACGGCTAAGTGTATGAGCACCTTTATTCTCGGGCAACTGGACGACACGCAGCATCTCACCCAGAATTACATTGATACGGCTCATAAGATTTAAAGCGTAGGGATAACCATTCACTGAGGTATCCAGAGACTCTATAAGAACTATTACTTCATTTTTCTTAGTACGTAAAGCCTCTATAGACTCAGAACTCCACTTAGCATGGAAGGCACGCTCCAGCTGCACAGCCAATTCCTTATATCTGGCCATATACTCTTCCATGGTAAAAGCACGGGAGTATTTCCAGCCACGTATAAGATTATCAATCCTATCTGACAATGAAAGGTAACCACTCTTATCCAGAGTGGTCGCCAATGCTGACATTTTCTTGATTATTGAAAGCATTACTCAAACCTTTTTGACTGAAAGTGGTTGTGTAAGGACTGGAGTGAGACTATCACGACTCTCCTTATCTTTCTTTAGCTCAGCACCAGTTGCAAGCTGCGCCAGCTTAGCCTCCATTTGGCCAAACAATTCAGGCCAAGTATTCCATTTATTGATACCAAAATCACGCTTTAAAAATTCAGTATAACGAGGCTCCCAAACACCATTCTGAGGTAAGTCACGCGTAAGCTCAAGTTCCGCAGGATCCTTTACCTGTGCACGAATGAGCTGATTTAGCAATCCTATAGCTTTATTGTTATTTTTAGCAATCTCAGCATGGCGCTCAGCCTTAGCCTGCTCTTCTTTTTTCGGGAATTCAGCAGTATCCTGAGCCATGCGAAGTTTGTCAGCATCAGCCTCTAGTTGGTCATCCAAATATGGTTGATCAGCAGCTAATTTATTGATAATAGCATCAATGCCCTTCGCAAAAGCAGATAGGCCATTAGTATCGAGCAAATCGGCCACGGCTACAAGTTTACCGATAGCCTCAGCGGCCACCTTGCCTGTAGGAGTCTTTTCAGCTACCTCGCGCATGACCTTGGCTCGATCAGCTAGGTCCTCTACAGTAGCTAGGGTTTTGTCTCCAGGGACATCCAAACGAACACTGCCTTCTGGATGAGCTTCATCGGCCATAGTATGATCGGCAGCCGTCAAAATTCGGTTATCATAAGAAGCGCTAACCTTAATGCCTTCAATTTCATGAGGCTTGGGTGCAGAGATGTCAAAATCAGGATAAAGTAGTTCAGCTTTACGCTCTAGCATACCACTGCGACCAGCTACCTCAAAATAGGCGTCCAGAATCTCACTTTCATCATATTTCACTCGTTGCATGCCAGCTCCCTTTTGATATCATCAATGATAAATTCAACCTCTAAAGCAGCTTTCGAATCAGCTGACAGCTCAGAGGCAATCTTATTCAGTTCATCTATAATTTTATTGCCATATGCGAGCTTTTGATGAGCTTCCAGCATAATATCAGCAACTATAAATCTATTATCTGTCAAAGGAGCCTCAACCGCTACCCCTTCAGGTTCAGCAGGCCACTGCTCTAAAAAGGCGGTAACTACCTCGCTGTTCTTCCAATTACCAAATTCATGATCAAACATAAGTCCTCACAGCCAAATAAACTCTAGAAATGGGTTATGTGCCGTGGGTGGAACTATACACATAGCCACGCCAGGTTGCCCAGTCATCGTCTGCTCGGTGGTAAATTTACCGCGAGCACTTACAAACAAAGTCGCATTAACACTAAATGCTGACATTTCATACTGGTCTGTTTGGAAAATACCGCGAGACCACCATACTGTAACACGTCCACTGCCAACAGTAGAATCTTCCCCAGCCATATTTGGTATATAATATGCATACTTTACACGAGTTCTAACCGCATCCATCTCATTAGATCCGGTAGTACTATAATTCAAAATAGTTCCAGCAGGAGCCTTAAGTATACCATTAACTGGATTTAGTTTTAGATTTGGATAATCAGCTACGAAAGAATTTGAGACTATATTAGCATTGTATAGCTCCTGAGATGCCTCAGCCATAGCTACCCAATTATATCCATCAAACTCACCAGCTGCCGGAATAACTACAATTTCATCATTTACTGGGGCTGTAAAAGCAGTAGTCTTAATATCGTCAATAATACCAAATGGAGCAGTACCATCACTGACACCTAGCACCAGGTCATTGCCTATTACTTTAAACTGAGCCAACATTCCGGGCTCAAATACAGCATTAGGATCAACCGGATATGATACAGGCCTAGCATTTCCTGTATGAACTACTCTAAGCATTACAAACCTCTTTAATCATTTGCGCAAAATCAGCGATCAGCAAGGGATCACCGCTACGCATAGCTACACTAACTAATTCCATAAGAATTTGTTTTTCAGGTAGGTTACCTACATCTATTTGTGGTTTAAATGTATCACCACTATGCAATATACATACACTGCCACCATCAATAGGCCAGTGATAGTGTGTGCCATCACTATTATTAAATATAGCGATCTGATCTAGTGGAGGATATTTTGATAGAAAATGATAAATTTCGGCAGGATGCGCCGAAGGCTTACGAGAGGACAGTTTATACACACTCATTGGCCGTAGTATTTTCCCTATAGAAAAACTCAAGATAACCTTCTATTTCTTCTTCGGTTAGTCCGAGTAATCTTAAATCCATTATTTCTAGTGTAAGATCTTCAAACATACTTTCCTATAAAATAGAAGGGGGCCTGTTTTTAGCAGGCCCCCTCAGGTGTTCAGAAGAACAAGCGGGCCAAGTTCTCGGTTGAAATTTCGCTGGTAGAACGAGGAGTTGCCTCAGTCTTTCCGTCGTAATTCATACCTACAACAGGGGCTGCAGTTTTTACCTGCTCCTCAGGCTTACGAGCCTGATTAATCATATTCTTCATAGCCTCAAATTGCTCTGCCGGGAGTTTAGCTAGGTTAGTAGCGAAACGGTGGAGTTCAACTCGTGACTTCGGAATAACGCCGCGCTCCTGAGCTTCGAGTGAGAGATTATACGCCCTCATCATCTTAGCATCGTGCTCTTCGGTAGCCGCTTTAACATCCAAGCTAGCTGTCTTCTGCTTGAATTCCTTGGTTAGTTCGTTGGCAAACTCACGCCCACCTTCAACCTGACCAAAGTATTCACGCCAGTACTTCGCAGCCTCAGAATCAACGGCGCCCTTAGCAACCAACTCGTCGATCTGACCAGCAGTTACAACACCACTGCGTACGAGGCGGTCAAGTGACTCAGCAGCCATACGTACATTGCGTGGTTCAGCACGAGCGCTCTCTTCCATCTTAGCCTTCGTCTCAGCAAGAGTCTCAACTTTATTGAGATCATCTGAAACTTTAGCATCTACCTCAACCTTGGGACCAGGACCCTTGCGGACTTCTTCGTAGGTTGAATTCCACTGACCAGCCACTTTCGCCAGCAAGTCACGGCGCCAAGCCTTACGAGACATAAGGTCGTCAGCCACATGCATCTCATCTACATGCTCACCCAACTCATGATCTACCTTCTTCTCAGCGATCTCTTCTACTTCTTTTTCCTCGGCCTTATTGAGAGGACCTTCAACGTCACCCTTGTCTTTGGCCATCATGGTATGCTTATCCCAGCCGTCAAGCTCATCAATAACTTCGCGAACTTCATCTGAAGTCATATCTTCCATGGCACGAGCTACGAGTTCCTCACGAGCAGCAGCGCGGGCAGCAAGAACCTCAGCAAGCTCCTCAGCCTTCTTCTTCATTGGCTTCTTCTTGGCTTTCATGGGCTTCTCTTCCTCTTCCTCATGCTCATCTTCCTCTTCCATGTGCTTCTTCTTAGCAGGAGCTTTCTTAGCCTTTTTAGCAGCAAATTTGTCAAGCAAATCAGCGGCAGCAGAGGCTACAGTATAAGCATCAGCAAGAGCTTCACTTACAACTTCAGCAGGAGCATCTACAGCCTGTAGAGCATTGAGTTCATCGGCAGTTTCAGCGAGTGAAGCCTGAACCTTGAGCATCTGAGTGCGGAATGAGGCCGTAACAGGAGCTACTGGTGCTGGGGCAGGAGCCTCAGTAGGAACATCAACTTGCTTTAGATCTTCCATCTTGGTTGCATCACGAATCTCTTCCAAAGCTGATTCGATTGTAGCAACAGCTTCAGAAACCTTATCTTTGGAAGCATCCTCTTCGGGGGGAGCTACAGGAGCGGTTTCAGCAGCAGGAGCAGCCTCGGGAGCTGCAGGTGCCTCGGGCATCTCACCACCCAACTCAGCAGCAGCCTTCTCAAGACCGGCTGTACGAATGAACTTCATAACCTCACGAGCATAAGCCTCGGTTTTGAAGAATTGGTCGGCAGTCAAATCCTTGCCAGTTTCTGAAAACTGAGCAGTATTCTCTACTGGCTGATCAAGGCCAGTCTCATAGGCAGCGGAAGCTTTTACACGAAGAACTTCTTTATCGCCTGAGAAGAATTGCCATTGGCTAGCACCGGGAGCAGCACTCTTTACGAGGCGAGCGCGGAGGTTAGCTAGACGCTGTAGGCGACGTTTGACTGACTCGTCGGATTCGCCATAACCAGGGTGCATGCCGTCTGAACCAGGCTCCATACCCTGACCACTCATCTGCTTGTCTTTAGCACGCATCTTGTCGTGTGGCTCACCCATAAGTGGGTACTGGACTTTGCCAGGTGTAGGCTCTTCAGTGCCCTGGAAATACGCCTTCTTCTCTACGGCGCCATCATCAGCCTTGAGGGTTTCCATCTTGCCATCAGGGCTCTTCTTAACCTTAACCTTTTTGCCGGTTGAATCAGTCATCTCAACTACTTCATCAGCCTGCTTGGTAAACTCGGCGAGGAGTTTGGCTCGGCGAACACGACGCTCTTCAAGAGAAGCACGCTGTACCATCTCCTTAACCTTGGCATCCTCGGCTGGGATATTGCCAGAAGTATCCAGCTCCTTGCCAACCATCTGCTTATCCATGGTCTCACGAATCTTATCTGCATCACCCATTGGCTTGTATGGAAGCTTGGCAGGGTCTTCAGTTCCCTGGTGATACGCCAACTTACGTGCCTCTGCACGCTTACGTAACTCTGCAAAAGTCATTGGAATCTCCTTATCGTTTAACATTGCTAATCTTTTGACTTCTGATGAATTATCAGACGCCGTTGTTATACCACTATTGGGATCTGGAAGGGTTCTGTCCACCCCCACGATCTTATCTGCTAGTGAGGTTGGGTCCTTCCCAATATCACTATTTAAAGTTTCACCGGCTGAATTATGGCCAGTAGCAGGAAGGTCTCCGGTATTCGGCTGAGTGGTGGTACCAGTCGGTCGACCTACTGCGCTAACATCTAATGCTGATTTAGCGTTGAGCTTAGATGAAATAAGCTTATTCGCTACCTCTGATTTAATAGTATTTAAAGCTGGGTCATTCATGCCCTTTAATCCGCGAGATAGCTCAATAAGCTGATCAGGCGGTAGTTCAGAAATAGCCGCACTTAAACTAGACTTATCAGAATCAGCAACATCTTCTAAGTCTATAGAGCGAATTAAATCAAGTATTTCTGAAGCAGTGATTTTATCTTCTTGAGTGGTTAGAGTATCTTCAGGGACAGTATCAAGTACTGGCTCCATATCCTCTACAGTTACATCTTCACCTGCGAGAGCAGCAGTTTTCTGGACGAAATAGTTATTTAGGCCAGCCAATACAGTCTTGATCTTGGCCTTAGGATCTGCGCCAGTAACTACCAAGCTAAGCTCTATAGGGCGTAAATCTTTATTGATTTCACCATAATTAGCACGGCTACGAACATGGTGGCAGTACTCGGCCTCAGAAGTAGCTACATTAGCACATTCAGTGCAGATAGAGCGGCCTACTGCAGTACCCATGCTTACATTAGTAGCATAACCAGCCTCTACTTTACGAGCCAGATCCGGATAATTCTTTTTATCTAGAGCGAAGAGTGCATGTACACGCTTAAACTTAGGCTCATAGAAAGTATCTAGAATAATACCACGGATCCCATCAACTGAACTGGAAACGTGGTCTTTGCAAAGCGGTTTACCTACCCATTCTTTATGACTTTTTATAAGGTCTTCTTCTGGGAAAATGTCAGAATTGGCATTCTTATACATTTTGATGCCATCAGGGCTGACCCAACGGACTGAATCATGGCCATGGCTATCTTTAACGGCCTCAAAATGACCGCGAACAGGCTCACCACGAGCTGATTTCCGGAATTCACCAGTATCATCAAGCAGACTAGCCTCAGCCGCATGCATTTGTACGCAGTGGGCAATAAGGAAGTCATCAAGTTTGGGGGCTATTTTTACGCCTACTTTTTGGCGTTCCTGCTCTTGTCGTAGAGCAGCAATTACACTTTTGAATCGATCAACAATTTCAGTCTCTTCTTTTACGGCATCCACCGACATTATATCGGATACACGAAATTGATCGCTAAATGCAATCTTAATTATAGACATTCATTTATCCTTGGTGTCACTATCAGACTGCTCTTGTTCTTTTATATTAGCAGTGTCTGTGTTAGGTTTGGAGGTATCAGAGCCCTCAGCTTCTTTGGCCTTCTTAACCCAACCTGGCAAATCTTCCTCTATACCTATTTGCGTTACTGAATATTTAACGAAACCCATATCATTTACTCCTAGAGCCTATACGTATACGGCCCAGAATATCCTTATCTATCTTTTGAAACATTTGGTTAGAAATAATATCTTCCAGTGATTTTTTACAGCCCATTATGGCCGCTATATCATTGGGAGACTCTGCTAAGAACCTAGGCTCGGCAGGAAATCGTAATTTCTCTAGGAACTCTAGAGCACTATCGCGTGCTTTACGAATCTCTTCAATAAAAGCCTTGCGCATTGAATCAAAGTTGCCGTCAGAGATCATATCATTCCACTCAGTGAGAGCTACATCCACTAAGTCAAGCAAACTATTAAAGTCACCCTGAATTTTGTGCTTAAATGCCAGCAATTCCCTGCGCAACCCAGCTATCTGTTCAGGTTTAGAAATCTCGCCTATAATAGCACCAAATTTCTCCAGAGAATCAGAGATAGAGTCAAAGGAACTCATAACATCACTCAGCGCCTTACGCACTTTACGAGCCTGCTCCATCTCAACAGGGCTGATTTTTATTGAATATATAGGAACAGCGATTTTCAAAAAATCACCTCAGAATGACTAGTACTGTCCTTAAAGACTATTAATAGAATCATGGCCCAAAGAGTGGAGCTTGTAGCGCAAATCCAGAGCCTGGCATGCCGCTAGTAGGCTCGTAGTGCGGATCGGTGACTGTAGCCCTATAATTACCTGGCAATACAGGGTCTAAATTACTCACAATATCTACAATCTCTGGCAGATGCTCATGTTGCTTTAAATGCTCTATTATAGTATTGGGGGACAGACCAGTCCGCTTATGTAACTGTTCTACTATCTCTGCCATATTCATATCACCAAAAGTATCACCTAAATCATGCTTTATAAAAAATGAATTATATGAAGCTTTTACTTCTGGTGGTCCTGACTGCTGTGGCGGGGAAGCAGATAGGCGAGGAGTTCCGCTTTTAGCAGAAACCGACACTATACGAACCTCATTAGCGCCTACTATGGCTATATAAGCGCCACCACCAGAATCACGGACATGGCCCCATCCAGATAGACCGCTACCCTTCACTTTGAAAAACTTAATTTGAGCTTTTCCACGAGCAAAGTCATTGGCTATAACTGGATTTAAAAGCGAATTACGTACTTTGGACCAGCGAGGATCCGATTCCCGGATAGCCTTACGGACTGATACAGTGATCGTAATAGGCTTCCCGGTTTTAGGATCCCTAACGCCAGAATTTTCTACACCAGCGTATTTGTTCATAACATCCTATTTAATTGACCCATAATAGAGCTAATTACTGTAGGCGGCTGTGACTGAAGTACATTTTTAATGATATTCATCGCAGCTCCAATAGCAGCAGAAGGGTTACTCTTCTTACGAGATAGCATATACGGGTTAATTTCTACCAGATGCTCACGTACATTTTGCAAGAATTTAGGACGATTCTGCACTTTGGAACGTTGCATGAGGTGATGCAATAGACGTACGAGCGTAATAGCAGTCTCTCTGGGATTTAGAGGATCTGAATGTTTAGGTGGGTCACCTGGCGCTGCCGCTTTGGAGAGCGGGCTAGCAAAACCAAATCGACCATCATCCAACATCATTTCTTCTAAAAAGTCTTTAACAAAAAGTTCAGATAACTCAGAATCCTCTGTTTTTAGTACATCTTTGGCGGCAATACGGCAGGCCGCACGAAGTACGTCCATAATATCCGCTGATGATTTCCTGAAAAGAGATGCTTTTTTAGGAACAGATGGACGAGTATGTAATGGCTCAATATTGCGCATACGCTTCTGCACCTGCTCCTCTTTGCGTGGCCCAGGCATACCATGGAATTTCAAGAACAACGCCTCGGCAGCACTCTGCCACGGACGATCACTTGCTTTGGCGTACACACTTTGTAACCGGTCAACATCTTTCTGTAGAGCTTCAGCACGAGCTTGCCATGACCTACGATCTAGCGGATTTTTAGCGGGCACAACCGCCATATCCGGGTCTTTAGCCATACCAGCAAAATACATTGCTTGATTAAGATCATTTTTGGCTTTTTCCAGACGTTTGCCTACATAACTACGCTCTGTCTCCTGTTTTCCATCCAAGAAATCATCATCGATATACTCAAGTGTACCCTCTAGTTTGCGGGCCACCTGCAGTGTATCAGACTGAGGAGCGTGACTATAATCGTTTGGATTTCTTTGCTGACCAGGGCTTGTTTGACCAATCATACGGCTAGCGCTATCTAGATGCAAGTATGGCAAAGCACCATCTACGGCAGCACGAAGGCTGCGCTCGGCCTCGCTGTCAGCTGCCAGGTACTTATCACGATCATATGGGTTAACCCAAACGAAGGGTTCTGCTTTCCCCGATGCCTTATGCTCGGAATACTCTGCATTCTGCTTTTCCATAAATGCCCGGTAGATCTCATCTACTACCGCCTGACCCTCAGCGCGAGCTTCTGCCTCGGCATCGCCTTGCGATTTCTGCGCAAGTAAAGCCGTCTGCAATACAGCATCATACCGTTTCTTACGAGCTTTCTCGGCAGCATTAACTACTTTCTGAACCTTTTTAGCAGCAGCACGAGCGTCGCGGGCCAGGAATTGCTTGGCAAAAATATCATAGGCAGGATCAGTATTGAACTCGCCATAATTAATTGGCTCTATTTTCCTTAGAGCACGCTGCTGAGCCTTTTGCTTAGCTTCCTCATCCGACACACCCTTCTCCTGACGGATTTTTTTCTGTAGTGGGGTTTCAAAAGTAAAGGCTGGACCCATACCCTCAAATTCCTGAAACAAATCTGCCTGTTCGGTTTTATCATGGAGAATTGAAGGTATAACCTCCAACATAGGCTTAAGTTTAGCGCCTAGGTCACTATAAAGTTTACGTAAAGTCTCACGCTCTTGTTGCTCGTGCAAAAGGCGCTGTTGAGCATTCTTGGCCTGATTTTCTTCAGTGTCCGGAGGTAGCTTTGAATCTTGCTCAAAGCGCAATATACGGGCAGCAGTTACCTCGCCCCGATACTCACGCAGAGCCTCACGCATCCGTTGCTCGCGCTCTAGCTGCTGGCTAATTTTACCCAAACGAAGCTCAGCCAATTCTTTGGCTTTACTACGAGCCTCTATAGCTTTTGGATCTTTAGTTGGAGTAGGATCCGGTATTTTTAGAGTGTCAAGTATAGCTGCACGCTTATTTGCAGCCTCAGCCGCCTTGGGATTATTACCCAATTTTTTGGCAATCTCTAACAGAACATCATCTTTTTCATTCAACTCATCCACTAATTTCTTAACTTCAGCAGACTTCTTAGAGTCATAGTTAGCCATTAATTCTTCGTACTTAGGCTTGACAGTGCTTGTGTAAAAGGAATTAAACTTATTATTCAAATCAATACTGCGTTTCACTAGATCATCAGTATTAATCTCTACCTCACGAGAAACTATGGGTGGCGACTTAACCTCAGGCTTAACCTTGGATTTGTCAACAGTCTGTGGCTCCGAGATAGCAGATTTAGCTACACTAGCTGCCTGATTTATTTTAGCTAGGTTAGACCGGATCTTCTCCTTGCTCTTTTCTAGCACAGCAACCTGTCCCTTGTCCACATCAGATCCTGATGCCTTCAGCATCGCAATATCCTCTTCCAAAGCCTGTAACTTACTCAACTCAGCAATGCGAGCTTTGCGTAGGGAACGTGCTAGCATATGAGGATCGCGCTTAAGCTTCTCTCCAAATACATCCTCGGAAAGAGTGGCTTGCTGTTGACGCTCTTGTTCGGTACGACGAGTTACACTATCACGTAGATTTTCATCAGCACCATACATCAAGCCTTCAACCGACTCCAAACCCAGCATTTGTTGAACTTCAGCCAAATCATCCGTGGCCTCTTGAACCCGCTTCTCTTTCATAGAAGGATCTGAGCGTACAGGCTTAGAAAGCTGAGACTGCCCAACAGGACGCCCTAGACCAGCAGCAATGCCATCGACTAAATCAGATAGATCTCGCTTGATTCTGCCACTAGCAGCCAACAAATCACGAGTAGCTTGATTTAAGCGATTTTTTAATACTTGAACACGAGCTTTTAGAGTATCACGTTCAGCGTCTTTAGCATTGCCCATACGCTCACTAATACTACGCAACTCTGCACCAATCTGAGCTTCTTCCCGCTTATAATCGGAAATTAACTTGCTAAGACCATCGCTGTACTTTAGATACCAAGCCCTTATCTCTTGTAGTATCTTGGCATTACCAGCTTTAGCAGTCGGGTAATACTGCTCTTTATAAAGTAATTTGGTGCCTAGGAAGTCTACTGATTCATATTTGGAAAAGTCAGCGTCGGGGTTAAAACCAGTGCGCTCAAGGTCAGAGATGACCTTACCTATAGCAACTACTGCGGATTTCACTTCCGGAGTACCCATAAAAGCAACCTGGGCAGATAAGCGCTTGCGTCGTTCCTGGCGAACCAGAGACTCAACGTCACCCTCTCCTAGCAAGTCACTCAATTCTTCGGTAGGAGTTTGCTCGCGCTTAACTGTCTCAGCAGCCTCTTCGCTCTTTTTGGCTTTGGCATTCTCCTCGAATTTTTCTAAATTACGTAGTTGCCGACCGGCAAAACCACCAGAGTCTACCACTGAATTAAACACATCTCTAAAAAGAGCCTTAGTAATAGAGGCCTTAGAGGTGCTTGAACCCTCTAAACCACCAGAGATCTGATCAAGCATAGAGTCGCGCTCGCGTTTCTCTTCAGAAACATCCTTACCATGAATCTCGCCAGTAGGCTGGGTAAATTCAGCGATCAAAGCCTCTTCTATAACCTTCTTAGTTTCGGAATCCTCTGTAGCATCATATTTGTCTAGCTCAACCTTGGCTTTGCGCATACGCTCATATTGACGATTCAATGAATCGTATGATGAGTATGTACCACCAGTCAAATCTTGTACGAAACGGTCCCCTAGGAAAGAGTAGTACTTGCCAGTCGTACGACCCGCATCTTTTATATCCGTTTCATTCTGTAAAAGCTGTATGCGGCCAGCCAGATCAGCTATTTTTTGCTCAGCCACTTCTAGATCCGCAGAACCCTTGGCCATAGCAGCATCAGGGTCCTTAATCATGTTATTTCGAGCACGGTAAATCAAATCTTGAGCATTACGACGAGCTTTCTCGGCCTCAATTTTCTCGACCTTAAGGTCACGCAACTCATTGAGCTTACCCATAATATCACGTTCTTTGGCAGTGATATCTTCTTTATACTTGGTAAGCTGCTGTAGTTTATTAACAATCTTAAAACGTATTTCTTGAAATTTAGTAAGTCGCTCTTCTGGCTGAACCACCACAGGTGCCTTGCTAGGCGCCACAGGTGTAGCCTTAAATACGCTGGTCGCCAACTGGTCAGAAGAGCCAACTAGCTGTGTATTTGATGCTAGCAATTGCTTAGATAATTCTGAAAGTGATTTAATTGCAGGGAAAAGCTCTTGACGGAAAATCTCTCGCTCTGCCTCAGTATTAGTGAGCGGATCTCGGAAATCATCGCTAGCAACGAAAGAAATGACATCAAAAGTTGATTCAATAACTTGATTGCGAAAGCCATCAAAAATATCTCTAGAGATTTGATTGGTACCAGCCAAAACTTTATCAAGCCCAGCTAAGCCCTTATTTATCTGATCAATAAAAGCAGTCAAACGCTTATTTACCGCACCTTCACCACGTAGTTTGTCACCATTTTTAGTAAGTGTAGAGCGAATTGTCTCAATAACTGAAACTATCTTAGAAACGGACATTTTAAAGCTCTCTACTGATTGCTTAAGTACGAAAGCATCTTCTTCATCAATAACAAAATCATCAGTCGCCGCAGGTGCTGCGGGCGCCTCAACCACACCATGCTCCACAACTGGAGCAGTAGACTCATACTTGGCCTTGAATTGATCTAGCTGAGCGGTAATGCGCTCTGCCTCCACAGAAAGACCAGCAATAGCATCAGCTATCTGTTGAGCGTCGCCAAACTCATTCCTGAGGCGATTCGCCTCGGCCATCGCAGCCCCCAACTGAGTCTGCGCAGCAGCTTTATCAGCTGGAGATGTAGTTGGATTGGAAATACGCTCATTTAGGGTAGGAATCTGTATCCTTACCAAATCAATTAATTTGGCCTTATCCTCTGGACTGTAACGCTTGCTGACGATCTTTTCGCGGTCAGCAAGAGCTACAGAACGCTCAGAATTTTTAAATAATGCTTCGCGTAAACGCTGAATTTCAGCCAAATCAGCATCTAGCGCGCTTAACTCCAATATAACAGGCTGAATACCGGATATAATAGCATCAGCAGCACGGCGTTCATCGACTGTGGCAGCCGGGTTGCGAACTACACTCTCGGCTTTAGCTAACTCATCTTTGTTTTTGGCCAAAGAGGTACGAAGTGATTTTTGGCGAGCGATTGCAGACTCAATCCATGGCTCGCGGCTCCAGACACGATCTAGTTTAAGAGAGGCACTTCGAATAGTAGGAGCAGAGCCACCCATACGAGCCTCCTCACCCTCAGCCACACTTTCACCGGCTAACTCGCCATCGTGACCGCCAGTAATGTGGGCAACTTCGTGAGCTAAAGTTTTATAAACTTCCTCGCTAAAAGCATTCATATCATTACCCAAGCCAGCTTTAGATAATTGATCACGTATAGCATCTATAGATACGTGTATAACACCATCGCCAGTAGCCTTACCAACATAAGGGGTGGCCGTATTGTGTTCCACTACTATCTTCTTGACACCCTTAAAATAATCAGGATTTCGAGCACGGTGACGATTTACCGCCTCACGGACAGCACTCTCCTCGGGCTCAATTATAATGTCTAGTGAAGCAAATCGAGATAAAATGTCATCCGCAATACTCTTAAATGTCATAGCTGCTCCGTAAAATTGTCAATTAATGTTGCTAATTCAAACTCGCCTATCTGATCTAATTCAGATGCCAATTTAGTAAAAGACTGCACTTCAGCGGCAGTCTTGTTCTTATAGATATGCTGAACTGTAGCCCAATCACGATCACTAAATTCAGAATATTTTTTGCCGGTCTGGCGCTTAACTATCCGTTTGGATTCACGCCACTTGGCCTCTTCCTGCTTATTCATCTTACCCGGCATATTTACCACCTATAACCTGCCTAGTTTTTAGGTATTCTTTTGGATCAATTGATTGACCATCAACATGTAGCTCAAAGTGTAGATGCACACCTGTAGCCAAACCAGTTTTGCCAGCTAAACCGATAACCTGACCCCCATTAACTCGCTCGCCATGGGTTACCAAAATCTCACTCAAATGCAGGTAATAAGTCTGAAAACGTTTACCATTCTGATCCAGATGCTCTAAAACAACGTATTTACCGTTGCTATCTTTGTAACTAGCTTTTATGACTACACCTGGATCAGATGCCAAAATCATGGTTTTGGTACCATGTGGCGCCGCGAAATCCTCGCCCTTGTGAAAGCTTTGTTTTCCAGTTACAGGGTGGGTTCTATAGCCATATTCAGAAGTTACCCGACTATTGGCACCAGCAGAACCACCAGGTTGAACTTCAGGTGTGGCAGGCTTGGCACTAGGTACAACAGGCGCAGCAGCAGGAGCCACATGCGTCTTTTCTACCGAATCAACTATAGCAGGACGAGAAAAAAGCCTAGAGAAACTACTCTCAATAAAATCAGTGATAGCCCCAGCCTTCTTGTACATAGACACCAGCTTGGGATCCAGATACTGATTCATGAGGGTTTTAGGCTCGTGCCCAACCTCATCTGCCACATTTTCAAGCGCTCGCTCAAAATCCTTGGTATGCTTCAATTCTTGGCGCATAAGCCTATTTGCGTGAAATCCACGTAGGTCCTTAGCAGTGATACCAAAATTAGCCAAATAACGGTTAACTACCTTAGCACGAATACGCTTACCTTCTTCATATTCAAATACAAAGTCATTACCAGTCTTGCCTTTAAGTAGCTCTCTAATACTCTTAGCGACACCGGCATCAGTAAGCTTAAAGCTCTGGTCAACACGCTTTTTTCCTAAAAATTTGAAAGAAACCGTATTTCCGGAGACTTTTACATGCTTCTTCTGGAGCGTAGAGGCACCAAAAGTGCCAAACTCATCAACAGAGCCGTCATTTCCTACACGCATAGCCGTCATATCTATGATGGCTACTATAGTGGCGACAGCACGCACCTTAGGGTCATCAGATTTCAGATCTGATCGGTACTGCTTCTGTAATTTAGGTAGTTTAGACTTAAGAGCCTTCAGATGCTCTATCTTTTTCTTCCAACGCTTAGCTATGTGCTTCTCGTCATAGACACGAACAACTCCATTGTCAGTGACGACCTTTTTGACATAGTTTTTATCGTATTTACGTTTGGCAATGACCAGGAGACCTGAATTAATCTCCGTCAACTGATTCTTCCTGCGACTCAGAATCATCATTCACCCTGACCTGTGCTAGCGGAGTTATTTTGCCTAATCTCCATAGTAAAGAATCAATATCCTTTACACATCTAGAGAGATTAATACCCTCTATAACTGGTCGATCCGACAAGCTATTTCTGCGCATTTTATTAATAGAGCTACGCCATTTATATAGCTGACCAGCTATACGCTTTACGAGGGCTGGATCTACCGGCTCCCGACGAGCTAAGCCCCACATCTGATCAAGTATACGGGCCGCATTGGTATATACAGCCCAGTTTACCCCGGAAATCTTACGTTCCCAGTCCATACATCACCCCATCGGTGGAGGGGGTACGGGTTCACTTGAAGCCCCTCGCGGAGGCTCCGGTACCGAAGCCGCAGGCATAGGCGGTATACCACCACTCAAATCAGGCATTGGAATGCCACCCATTCCGCCACCACCAGCAGCCGGAGGAGGTACACCGGGCAAAGTAGCCGTAGCGTTGCCGTCAGTAGGCTCAGGAATAGCCTCGGCAGGATTTAAGCTCTTAAGCTGAGATAGTGACATCTTACCTAGATTCTCTTGCTCTTTGGCTAGGATGGCAGCCTCAATCATCTCTTGACGAATATTCGAAATCTCATTCTTACGGCTCAAACCTAAGCTACGATCCAAAGTCCGTACACTAACACGGTTTTTCTCCACTAGGGTAGAAACATGAGCTATATAGCTGTCAAGATCATAGAGAGTCATATGATTCCATTCGACCTTGGGCACGATAAGCCGCTTCTCTTTATCGACTATATCATAAAACCCTTGAACTTCAGAAATAGGAGCAAAAATCTTGCGCTCTAGCCAATTAGCTATCATAGTACGGAAACTATTGTAACGCTGACGCATAACATCTAGCGCTACGCTAGCAGTAGCATAAGAAGCACCTTCTTGAGTCAAAATGCTCTTAGGAATCATCAGACCAGTATAGATATTTTCTAAAATCTGGTTAATATCTGCAGCTGTATCCATTACATGACCCGAAGAGCCTACACGCTGAATGTCAACAGCATTATGGGTAATAATCTTAAAATCTTTATCGAACTGAGCCTGCTCCATAAGAGTACGCCAATTATCAATCTCTTCCTGTCTGGGATAGAGACCTTCAGGCCCATCGGTGCCCAGCTTAACTACCGTAATAGGGTTAACCATACTATCAGCCTGAATGTACTTACACTCACGGAACTTATCGTAAAGCATTAGATCTTTCCATACGCTAGTGATAATTGAAGTACCACGAACGTCATATGGAGAGCTAAGCATCTTTAAATGACTGATATTGAAATTATCGAGAGGAATTGCCTCACCACGAATAACGTGGGCGATGATCTTAGGATCTATTTGCTCACGAATCCGAGCATACTCAGGATTTGGGTCAGAACAGATCTTCTTAAGCTCATTATCTGGCATGAGCATGATGGTCGTGTTCTTAGGAGATGTAGGTGAAGCTCTTACCTGCACATAGTCAGGATTGTGGATATAGATCTGATCCCACATACGGCTATTTTCATCAAAAGAAGCATATACGAAAACTTCCCCTATTTTAAAATATTCGGACGCAACCTGCTGCACCACGGTCTCTAGGTCGATTCGTTCACACATATCCAAAAAGAAACGCTCGACATTCTTGTCATCACAGTGGATGGCTAGTTTGCTAATAGGGTAAGTGGAGTGCAAATTTATAGCGTTTCTAACTATAGGATTTGTTTCAAAAAATGCACGATTCCAGGCATTCATGGTAATGCGGTCGCGAGGCAACTGCATATTTTGTGTGAGGAATAGGGGTGAATATGGCTCAGGACCCACATGAGATGTGTTGGTTGAACCACCCAAACGACCCGTACTCTGAGTGCTAGCGGTTTTCCGCAACTCACTACCAGCAAATCCAGCAACGGCGGCTAGGTTGGGGCGACCATTATCTTCGGGATGTTCATAAGAACCACGCAAGTAAGCCTGGCGCTCAGCCGACATATGAGAAGAGGTCTCAGCCGGTTTGCTTTGGCGGGTGGATAAAGCTTATGATAATTTGACTACAGGAGTACCGTAGGCATTTTTTATCTGATTATAATACAGACGGTCAAAGGC
>JACCDR011150952.1_pt1 | contig 33552 bp, 60 predicted proteins | sample 7446431 | NCBI WGS metagenome assembly JACCDR01 (sample SAMN15323443, study PRJNA562643) | freshwater metagenome | isolation source: river surface water | place: USA:Blue River Watershed | collected 2017-08-17
ATGACTTATTACTTATTGCGAAATCTGCATCAATCATTGAAGGGCGCCACAAAGATAGAAAGGCGCGAAGCCCGAGTCCAACTGCTGGGCACTCTGGCCATCACAGCAGGCCTGGGGGGGATTACTGCCCTCCCGTTGTCCGCATTGTGGGCGCTGGCCAATGCAGTATTTGGAGATGATGATGAACCCTTCGACGCCGAAGCGGAAACCCGAAGCTATCTCGCAAAACTGCTGGGGAAAGATGTGGCAGGCTGGATCATCTATGGAGCTGGAGGCGCGGGGGTTTCCCCAAGAATTTCACTCGATGGGCTTTGGTTTAGAGATGCTTCACAAGAGCTGGAAGGCGAAAGCTTGTGGTCATGGTACGCTCAACAGGCAGTCGGTCCGGTTCTTGGCGGGATTGTTCCTGACGCGATAGATGGAATCGGGTTATTGGCCGATGGACAGATTCAGCGGGGAGTGGAAAAGCTAACCCCCAAAGTGCTCAAAGATGCGCTTAAAGCGGCTCGCTATGCTGATGAAGATGCCAGAACCAGGAAGGGAGCGTTTGTTGCCGGAACGGATGCAGCCGATGTGGTTCTGCAGGCTCTTGGTTTTACGCCTGGGGATATCACGGAACGCTATCAGGAAATCAGTGCCATCAAAGGCTATGAGCAGCATATCCTGGATCGGCGTGAGACGCTGAGGAATCAGTTTTACATGGCCCGAAAGGATGGCGACCGGGAAGAGTTGGGCGAAGTGCGCCAGCGGATCAGAGCCTTTAACAACAAATACCGAGGCAGCAAGATTCAGCTGACTCCAGAGAGTTTAGAGCGAGGATGGCGGCAGCATACCCGAAGAATAAAAGAGGTTGGAGAGCAGGAAGGATTGTCGATCAGGCCGAGCTTGAAGAGGCTTGCTACTGAGTTGGATTGGGCGAGTTGACCAGATTTAATGGATCGTTTGTGCCCTGACCGAGCGCTACTCACGGCAAGCCATGTAAAAATCCTTTTTGCTTACGCCAGCTTGCTTTGCCATGGAGGAGATAAGATCAGGTGAAAACGGCGACTTGGGGCAATCAACAGTAACTTTCCAAAAATTCTTCCCATCGTGTTTTACCCACTGCTCGTGCGAAGTCCCTTTTTGTGGGCGAGGCGCAAACCCCAGACGTTTTAGCCCGGCCTTGACCTCTTTGCATGTAAGGGGCGGATTGGTTCCGCTCATTTACGCCGCGAGCTTTAGCGGCATTGTTTCTTTGAAAGCTTGCGAACCATCAATAAGCTTTCTGCTTATTCCTTCGTAATGTCTCATAAATCTGAAAAAATTAAATTTTGCCACTTGATAAAGTGGAGCTTTTCGATTTAGCAGTTCATCCGCGTATTCTTTATCTTCGCCCTCTATAGCATCGTAAAGATATTCAGCTATCTGTGCATGCAGCTTTTGCTTGCACTCGTCAACAGAATCTCCTTGAACTGCCAAGCAGAGGTCAACGCAAAACGCTTGCCAACATCCATTCTTTTTTTCAACATAGCACCGTAAAACGAGTTCGTTCGGCTTCATGATAAACCTCCTATCCAAGGTGCCAAGCAACTAAATGCATTATAGGTCCAAAAAGATGGATTGCGAAGAAGATTGCAGCGGCGTAGGGTTTGCAAGACCAGGGCGAGTTCATGTACCTGCAATCAAATGGTTACATCGAACCCACTCTGGCCGTAGCGCAGCCTAGCGGGTTTTTTATTGCACGTTTTGGATGAATGCGTGAACGTCGGAAGCCCGCCACATGGTCAACTTGTTGCCAAAGCGGATGGGTGCCGGGAATCTTCCGTCCTTCACCGCTTGCCACAAGTAGGTTTTTGAAACCGGAAAAAGAGGGGCGATGCCGGCTTTCTTGTCGCCGATGATCTGCTTCAAACGAAGCAAGCCTTCTTTCGGGGTGTCGCTCATGTATCAAGTCCTCACTTAGTTGGTGGAGATTCAACCTTAGCGGTTATTGATTCATGCGAACGATCACGACATGCGCCCATTTTTGGGTGTGTCTCGTGACTGCTATTGATGCCGGCTTGACTTCAATTCCGACAGCAGATTTCGCCATGTCGTTGCATCAAGAACATCCTTTCTTTTCAATGGCTTTGACCCTACGCCGCCAATTTGGCGTATGGTCCGGCACAGGGCCCATAGTTGCGGCGGCGTAGGGTTCGCTGGAGAACTCTCCCATCGCCGTTGGTCAGTAGTTTTCAATCGCCCCACTCATTTCTTTTTTAAGCATTTCCAGCTTCTTCAATGCCTCCTTGTCTACGTTCGAGTTTTGATCTTCACCTTCAGTTGGCCGGTATGCGTATTTACTCAGGCAAATTGCATAAACAGTTATGGCCGGGCCGTACTTGGATGTGCTGTATGTCGCAGAACCTTGGTCAGCAGTGCAGGTACCCATGTAAGTTCGTCCAACAGGGATCGCTGTTTTAATGGTTCCGGTATTGGTAGTCGATAAGCTCATATACTTATGATTGCATTCAACACCCCCACCAACTAATGCCTCATTAAGCCCACAAGAAGCCGCAGCGATCTCTGAATAATAGCTCTGGTATGATGTACCCTTTGAGTATCCAGCCGTTACAGTTCTGGTTGAAAGCGTGATCCCCAACGCGCTTGAGGTTAAGAACAAAATCAATAAGATAAAAATCGCGATTCTCTGCATAATAAGCCTCCTTTGGTTGTTTTGATTCGCAATATTAACTATAAAGCTATTTTTATCAGAAATCACTGTAATATTTATAAATGATTACGCCAATTAGGTATATACGATTCTATTTTAATAACAAAAAACGAGATGTCTCCCCGATTTTGTTCCGATTACTTTTTATTGATTTTGAACTAACAGCTTGATACTGAATAAGATTTAAGTCACTGCTTTAATCGGAAATAACAGGCTATGTTATTGATTGAAAAGGATTAACAATCTGACTGAAAATCCTCGTGTCGATGGTTCGATTCCGTCTCTGGGCACCACTTTTTAGTATAGGTATCAATTAGTTAAAAGCGAGCTCAATGTTGAAAATCTGTACATCCGAGAATTTCCGGGAATCCTTTCCGACTATTTTTCCCCTCCCAGGCTGGGTACCGACTTCAGTTTCCGATCATAAACCTCAACTTGAGATGCGGTTTTATGACCAGAAAAGGCGCGCTTATCCCCTTCATAGTCACTGATCGATTTGGCTTTGATATCGTGAAATGTAAAGTCAAGCTCTTGGCCAGATTGCTCCCGCGCTTTAACCATTAGACGATGCCAGTTTGCGCGGAATCCATCGGGGGTATAACTCGTTCCAGCTGTGGTGGGGATGACATACATGCTGGAGATCTTTGTCTCTATCGTCGCCGCCAGTGCGATAGCCGCCCTTAGTCTTGGCGTCCACTCCTTGACCTGCTCCTTCCCGGTTTTATTTTGTTTGATATAAATTCCCGCCTCGGTCAACTGATTTTTTTTGAGCTTCAAAACGTCTGATTCCCTCGCAGCGCAGAGATAGCTTATCTCCATCAAAGCCTTGATTGGCGTTGATGCGAGGTCGTAAATCAACTGATACTCTTCATCAGTTATGTACCTTGTTCGCGCAACTTCTTTGTATCGCCTAACCCCTTTACAGGGATTGATCAAGACCTTCCCGCGCTCATAGCCCCAGCCGAAAACGCGAGATAAAAAAGATAGGTGCCGGTTGGCTTGCGTTTGCGATGTCTTCCCCTTGAGGTCGAGATACTTTCGTATATGCTCCGGCTTTATCGCCTTGGCGTCAGTCGCCCCAAAGACAGGCTCCATCTGCCGCCAGTATTTTTCATAGTCGCTTCGAGTCTGCACCGCCAGGCATGTAAACTGTGGAGACTCAAAAAACTCAGCCACCAGCGCCTTCACCGTCCCGGAACTGGTCATAAAGCGCTCGTATTCCTGAGTAAACCTCTTCAGCACGATAGGCTTCGTCTGTTCCAGGTCGCAAACCCGGATACAAACCCCAGGGATTGGCCGATACTCATAGGCGCTCTTGCCCTTGTAAAGCTTTGCGGGCATCCACTTGTCTTTTTCTGGTCGTTTGCGCCCCATGTTACCTCCTAGAGCAAGCTGCTGAAGTCTGGTTCAGTCTTCCTTGATTGTACGCTCCCGAGCAATGGGTTGTGTACGTGATGCCAGCAAACTGCAATTGATCGATCCTTCCGCCGAATGTAATAGATGCCATTTAAGTCCAGGATCTCAGCCTGCTTGGATGCAGCTCTTGCGCCTGTTAGCTGCTCCATTTCTTCAGTAGTCAATAAATCGTTCATCTCCCCCCCCCGCCCTTTTTTACGTTAAACTATCGATAACAAAATCATCGAATGCCGGTTACGATACTCCGGCGCCGGTGCCGCCCGGACTCCGGGCCTTCCCTCCCGCATAACGTGCAGGAGGGCCAGCCGATCAAGCTTTATCATGGGTTAAACCGTTACGCAGCCCTCGCTGCTGCCAACGCGGCAATGATCAAATCAATCTCCTCCCAGCGAAACGCTCCCGCCATTCTCATTGGGTACCCTGGGCCTTCGCCGTGGACCATGATTGACGCACCCTCACAGTTTGCCCATGAATTCACGGTCACGCTCAGATTGCCGTTTTCAATAAAAATCTCTTTTGAGTTATTCGAGAATGCCTCAAGCTTCATTTCGTTCCCCTTTGTGCGTTTTCAATGGGATGGATATGATGCGCCTCATAGGCCAGCGCAGCAGCAATCGCCCCACACACCAAGTGCAACCGCCCGAAGTTGAGCTCCTTTTCTTCAGTTGAAAGTAAACTGCCAGACTCATTGATCAACTCCGCAATTCCCTGAAGCGTATCCTTCGCGCAGAAGTATGAAATAAGCGGGTTCAGCTGGTTCGCGGTGACACGATCTACAATAATCTTGGTTTCCATTACTTACCCTCCTCTGATCCAACTGCCACCAAAGAAACCAGCAAAGGCCGCACACGGTCTAAAACCCGCTCCGACCACTTCACCTGCTGAACCATCGTGCCGTCGCTGTGGCGCTTGCCAGTGTCCATGACGCGACAATACTTCAAGCCTTCTCCTGTCGGTTCCCACTTGTCGCCCTGACGCTGTTGCAGCCCGGCTTTCTCCAGCAACTTGTTGAATTTGACCGCGCTAAGATCGATCCTTGCGCTCAGTTCTGTCGGAGTGAAATAGAGCTCTTGCTGTTCGTTGGTGAGGTGAACATGGTCCATCAGGGCCAGGGTATCGACGCCTGTTAGTTTTCGGGTGCCGATGTTGGCGCTGATAGCGGCAGCGTTTCGGTCCAGACCGATCAGGCGGGCGACGCTGAACAGTGCCTTGAATTCCTTCGTGGGCTGGATGGCTGTCTTTGTGGGCGTATTGGTGGGTGTAGCGGCTCCCTGCATTACCATCGCATCAAAAGCCCGGATCATCTTTAGATAGAATGCCGGGCTGATCCAATTGGCGTATGCGTAGACGATTTCTTTGACTGCGAATGAACCGCCGTAGCGGCCCTCCTTGGTTTTAACTGCCGGGAATCCGGCAGTTAAATTTCCTTCATCGATAGCGTCGATGAGCTCTTTCGTTTGCTTGATTTCAAGGAAGTAGTTCGGACGGTGCCGCTCTTCTCCTCCGGCAGCCCGATGCAAATCGTTCAGAGAAAAACGCCCTTCGGCGTCTTGGGAAATAGATGTGGAACCAATTTGGATGGTAGGCGTAGTTGTGGCGTGATTAGTCATGGCAATGACTCCTAGATAGCGGGTTATTTCCGCTCACCCCGATGCTAATCAGGGTGGGCAGACCGTGCGGGTTAGCATGCCGGAATCTAGGAACCGGCGAGTCCGAAGACTCCCCGCACGGCCCGCCCATAACAGGAGTGCCATGCAGTGGACACAAAAAAACCGCTCTGCGGCGGTGTCCGCCTAGATATTCCGAGATGCTAAGCCCGGCTGCTGAATGATCAGCAGTGGCGGAATCTTGAACCAGCGTTTTTTTCGTGTCAAGTATTTTCAATTTCATCAGCCCCTTTCGTTAATCTGTCCATCTCCCGGCGGATGTACCACTCCGCCTTCTTTAGATCGATTAGCGGGCTTTCGGTCTTGTGCCCGGCTCTAAAAATATATTTGACCGCGCATCCAAGGTTGTAATTGAACCCTTCACAGATCGTGATTGCTTCAACTCCTGACGGATGGCGTTTGTAGTGTTCTGGATTGATTTCGTTCATACCCCGCTGCTCCCAAACCCATTATGCCCTCTGGCAGACTCACTCAATTCACCTACAACCATATGCGGATAACAGCACGGCAGCAAAATCAGCTGAGCGATCTTCATGCCGTTTTCAATTACATGCTCATGGCCAGAGGTGTTATAGAGAACCACGTTAACCTCCCCCCGATATCCGGAATCAATCACGCCGCCGATGACAATCAGGCCATGCTTCACCGCCAGCCCGGATCGACTGGCGATTTGACCGTAATAGCCTGGGGTGATTTCCAGCGCAAGCCCCGTTGGGATCAGCTGGCGCTCATTGGGCTTAATAACAATTGCCGAAGAATCCCCAACCGGAGTAAGATGCGCGTATAAGTCTAGCCCCGCGTCCTCTGGGTGCGCACGGTCAGGCAGCTTCGCGCCCGGAGACATCTTTTTCACGGTTAGTTTGATCATGCTTTCTTGCCTCTCTTAACCATTTCTTTGATATCCTCAATATCTTGGGCAGTGAATCTCCTGTGTCCGCCAGGGGTACGGGGAAACTTGAACTCTGCTTTGAGCAGGATGCCTCTCACCGCAGCAGGGCACACCATCAGTAGTTCAGCTACATCTGCGGTGGTGTAATAATTTCGGCGCTTAGCACCTTTCTTCGCCATATCTCCAGTCTCCCGCTACAATCCGGTTGTTAATCATCGATAGATAGCAGCTCAAGAACATTTTGCTTGAATAATTTAACCCGGCCTTTCCCAAAGCCTCTTTTATGCATACTCTTAGATGCAGTAATTTGAACAATTCCTCGTTTTCATAAAGCGCGATACTCATTTGGCACGCTCCTGGATACGCTCCTGACTTTCTCAAGTTGGTCCATTAGATGGATGTATTCAACATCCAGTTCCCCTATCTTTCTCCGATGGAGATCTATGATCTCTCGGTAAGTCGTTTGCTGCGCCTCGATCTCTGCCATTAATGATTTGATTTCAATCGTCAACTGTCTGGTATTCAAAGTAGTATTCAAAGCATTCATAAAGTTACTCCCATGTTTACTATCAGCAATGAAAACAGTGCCCACATCGCAAACATCATGAGGAGCACCAATACATCTTCCGCATCAAAACCCTCAAGTTGATCAATGTCGTCAAGTCCATCGGGGCTATCAGGTCCATCAAGCTTCCCCATAAACCGCCCCCATTCTTTGAAAAATGGCCAGGTCAATTCGCCCCCGGTAGGCAATGAGTCTTTGCCGATTGCGGTGGTCTTTCGGGTCCAGCTTCGCCATCGCCGGTAAGAATGCCCGACGAAGCCGGACTAACTTTTGAAGTTCTTTATCAACTGCCATACGTCCCTCTCCTATGATGCTATTGATGCTGGCCCGATCATGTGCAGTGCTTGGCGCTGACCGGGTATCTGCTTGAGATTCAAGCAGCTTGTGATATATGCGGTTCGTAACTGCAAGGGCGTCTGTGAGGATGCCTATGCCCATGGTTTCCGTAGGTATTGAGGTATTCATTGCTCGATTTCCTTTTAGTTATCCTACGTTAATATGGTTACACAATGATACTATACAGTCAAGAAGTAAATGGATACACTGTGTAATCACTTTCACTACTAAGGAGCAATTTAATGATTCGAGACATCCATCCTTTCGGCCTGCGAATGCTGCCAGAGCTCAAGGAGCAGCTACAAAAGGAAGCACACGCAAATGCACGATCACTGAATGCCGAGATAGTTTTGCGTCTTGAACATTCCCTTAAATGTGAGTCAACAATAGTTACACGCGAGCGCCTGATTAGCGACTTCGGTGAGGCCATAGCAGATGATGTAACTGCCGATATCGCTCGCATGATTCACCAGCGCCTCACCGTTGCGAGGATGCAGCGGCAGCTTGAGCTACTGACGCCCCGCGAATAATTTGCGGTGTCGTCACCGATCTTTGGATCGATCACTTATTGCAATCTCCAATTCCGCAATCAGTTTCACCGAGGGCTTTAACTCGGCAGGCAAGCTCACGTAATGAATCTTGTTCAAATTCATATGTAATCGCCTGCTGACCATCTCAAGATTTTCAATTGCAAAATTGTGCGGATTGCCATCAATCTGTCTGATCACGCACCCCTTTTTTACAGGTCCATAATGCTTCTCCCATATAAAATGGGATTTTAATTTCCATTTATTTTGTTCGGCAATTTTTATAACCCATCGGCGTGCGGTCCCGACGGCCCTGAATATCTCAGCGCCAACTGGGTGAGCTCTCCTATCACGTCTTTTAATTAATTCCTCATGATATCGCCCTCGATAAACAACATTGTTAATGGCTGATCGACTATAATTTGTGCCATATTTCTCATTGAAGATCTTGACGATTTCATCAACCGTGCATCCGGAGATTTTTAGTTCATTGAGGAAGCTCTTTTGCTCCAGAGTCCAATTTAATCGCCTTCGCTTGGGCCTATACATTCCATCCCTAAGCGCTTTATGGTAAATTGTCCCCGGCTTGTAATTAACGCCCCAAAGCTCGTTAATTTCCTCAGCAATTTTGGCCACAAGCTCCCCGCTTTTCATCTGCTCACGGATGTACTGCAGATGCTCATCCGGCCAATCAAAAGCTATTACGCAACCCCTAATAGTAGTCATTGCTCATCATGTCTCAGCATTTTCGGCAACTTCGCTTTTGCGGCCAATGGCGAATTGGAAATAAAAGCATGTGCATCTAAAGCCACCCGAGCAGTAGCGATAATTTCCTGAGAAATTCCTTTCATTGCTTTTGCCCGCTCTACTTCTGTCTTTAAAAGTTCTGAATCCAAATCTTCAGAATTCAGTCGTTCAAGTTGCATAAATAGGTGGTCGTTTAAGTCAATCAATTTATTTTTCATGGGCCTAGTGCATCCTTTTTCTTTTATTGTCATACAGGTTGTCTATCTCAATTTTTTGAGCCTCAATCTGCAGGCGCAGTGCATGAATCAGAGCCCAAAGCGAATAGAAGATATCTCTGGTTTTATCATCCAGTTTCTTGTCTGTCATAACTGAAACAATCAAATTATCCTCAGCAGCCATTGCTGTTCGCGTCAAAAAATCATTCATCTATCTATCCTCTTAAAATGAATTATTGCTCTCATCTATTTGCCAGCACTCCAAAACCCCTGACTGCCCCGTTCAATTTCACTTAATTCCGCTTCAATTGGTTCAAGTAACAGACATGGAAGAATGATCAACTGCGCAATATTGTCACCGCGCTCTATGATCTGAGCTCTTTCGCTGATGTTGTGAAGGATTACCGAGATCTGGCCGTGATAACCGGAGTCAATCACCCCGCTAAAAACGACAAAATGACAATTCATAGCAAGACCCGCTTTTGAAGCGATCTGCCCGTAATAGCCCGGAGGAATTTCAACCGCGATCCCAGTTTGAATCGCCTTGGTTTCCTGCGGCCAAATAATGGTGTTGGGTTGCATATGCCATTCGCAGATGTGCGCATAAAGATCCAGACCGGCATCCGTGGGGTTGGTGCGTGTTGGCATTTTGGCGGCAGGCAGCAATTTCTTAATCTTCAACTTTTTCATTTAAAAAGTTCCTTTATTAAAATTGCGGAACATTCTTTGGCTGGTACTTGAGTAGCAATTGTCGCCCATCTTCGCCCGTCATATCGAGCAACAATGAAATTGCTCGCCAGGCTTCTGCCCCCTGGTAATACCAGCGCGAATCGTCCGAAAATTTGTAATACCAGTCGTGCCCTTTCAACAATGCTTCGAGCGCATCAAGGTAATTAATATGGTTGTCGGTCATCTGTCGGCCTCATTCACAATTGACATGGTCCCCCCCGCCTTGAGTTAAAACTTCTTGCTTAAAATCTCCCAATATTTTCCTTTCTTCTTGATCATGATTGCCTTCGGCGTTTTGTATTCTCGCTCCAGCGCCTCTTTCACCGTTTCTGGGGTTGGCTGAACTCCAACTCTATGCCTCCGATCCCATACTGCCGCCTGGCTTCTGGCATAACCCGAGTGTTCAAAACAAACCCATTCACTTGCGATTTCCCGGCTCAAATTGCCGGGGCCGTAGTATGTGACCCTCATGCTAGGAGTGGCCTTCTGCGGTAGCCGATACTCCGGGCGCCAATATTTCAGATCCATTCGCCCCACCTCTGCCCAGTGCCCCGCATCCGAGGATAAGATGGCGCCTTCATATGGTTGTCCGAAGGTCGTTGGGTGCTTCTCCGGTTCAGGCCATATAAACCCGCAGGCTCCGCAACTACGAGCCGCCAGGGGGGCTCTGGCTTTGCATTCTGGACATTTCTTTGTAGGGGCTGGGCCTCCCCCTTTCCGCTCGGTATAAATGTCTGGATCATCAATCAAGCCATGCCGGGTGACGTTGCCCACGTAGTCCAGTAACTGTGCGCTTTCTTTCCCTGGCGCGATCCTCAGCCCCCTTCCCGCCATTTGAATGTACAGGCCGGTGGACATCGTGGGGCGCATCATGGCAATCAGATCAATCGACGGATTGTCGAAGCCAGTAGTCAGTACGTTGACATTGGTCACCGCCCGGTATCGGCCCGCTTTGAAGTCCTCCAGAAGCTGTTCGCGCTCTTTCTTGGGAGTTCCTCCATGGACGCAGGCAGCAGCAATCCCGGCATCATTCAAATAGGCTGCTGCTTTCTGGGCGACCTCAACACCCGGCAGAAAGATCAGCCAGCTTTTCCGGCCTGCCCCGCGTTGTATCAAATCATCCAAGGCTGCATAGATGTATCCACCGGAGAACATCCTTTCTTCCACATCAGCGGCAACAAATTCCCCTCGCTGCTTTCTGATCCCTCTTGTGTCCAGCTCCTGCGCGCTCTCTTTGCTCACAATGCGACACAGATACCCGGCTTTCAGCAGCTCCTGAATCCCCACCTCGGCAGCAATGCCGGAAAAAAAGGCGTCCTTGCCTCTATGCAGGAACCCGTGGTCCAATCTGAAATGTGTAGCTGTCAAACCTATGACCCGAAGATACGGGTTTGCGCTTTGGCTCCACTGCAAGAACGTCCTGTACATCGATTCTCGCCGTGGGTTTAAAAGATGCGCCTCATCAATTAAAACCAGGTCCAAATGACCTATCTCTGCCGGCTTTCTCCAAACAGACTGAATCCCTGCAAACAATATCTGGGCGTTCGCATCCTTGCGCCCGATTCCAGCCGAATAAATCCCCGCTGGCGCCTCTGGCCACAAGGCCATGAGTTTGGCGTAGTTCTGTTCGATCAATTCCTTTTGATGGGTGACCATCGCAATCCGCTGGTCTGGCCAGCCTTTCAAAGCTTTTTCCATGATTGCGGCTATCAGCACGGACTTTCCGCTACCTGTCGGAGCCACAACCAAGGGGTTCCCTGCATTGCCTTCTTCAAACCAGCCCCAGAGGTCCGCAATCATCCGCTCTTGATAATCTCTGAGCGCAGGCTTGTGCCCACCACTTCCCTCAGCCAGCAATTGGCTGCATGGCGGGCTGTATTCTCCCGTTTGGTGATATTCTTCTCTGCCCTGTAAGCCTTCAGCCATATCAGCGTGTACTCAACCAGCGCCTCTTTCCAGATGTACGGCTCCTGCCCGCCGAGGATCTTGCAGACGAAAGCTTCGTCGTGCGGGTGGACAGGAGGAAAGTTAAAAATTTCAGGTATGCCAGCCATTGCAGCCCTTTAATTGAAAATCAAAAGGAATTTCCTTTTTGTATTTCTTGCATGTCCATTGACCGTTTTCGGTTGGTTCAGACTTACTACATGTCCTGCAATTCTTTTGTACCGGCTCTCCACGGTGACAAATTCCCGAGAAGGAACACCACCGGCAGAGATAGTAAGCCGGGTCCGAACTCACCCGATTCAACTGCTCCGCTGCGTCCGAGCAAATGATCCTTTCTGCCTTCCTGATCAGATCCTCCGCTTCTCCTGAGTCCGCTTCCGTCCGCACCGATGTCCATTCCCGGCTCCCCGCTGTACAGCAGGTCAAGTAGTGTCGGGTTAGACCGGCGTAATACATGTAAACTTGGGCCTGCGCATAGTAGGTTCCGTCCCATTTTTTCAGTGCAGCCTTTTCTCCGTAATCTGCCTTCAGTTTCTCTAGCTTCTTGAACTTGTCCGGGTTAGTGGCTTTATGTTCCCAGACGTGCCAAGTCTTTGGAGACTGAAGCACGCCGAGAATATGTCCATCACAGTTCATCCCGAAATGCCCGCCCAGATCCTTCCATCCGATCTGGTTCCCGTCGTCCCCATGGGTCACCAACTGGACCCCTGGAACCAACCTGAGCCGATTCGCCATAATGGCTTCACTGGCGTGCCCATCCTCGAAGTTGGCCAGGGTATTCGCTCCAAAGTGCTCTTTCCCTGCCCAGCGGAAGCGGTACCAAAGCTTTCTTTCGCAGGGGTCGCCAATACTTGACCCGCCCAAATATGCTCTGGGCAGCTCTGCTTTTGCTTGAGCTTCCATCTCTGCCGCCATTGCGGCCAGGGTGGGATCTGTTTTGGAAGGTAGTACAGCCATAATTCACCTATACACAAGCGCCATCGCCGGAGTTATCGTCACCCGTCATCGCCGGAGCTATCGTCATTGCCTGAACCTGAGCCGCAGCCGAAGCTATAGGAATCGAGACCGTCATCGCCAGGACAAGAGCCACGACCTAAGCCATAGCCTGAGCCAAAATAATCACCATATTCATCTCCATCGCTATAGCCCTCGCCATCAACATCCCCGCCGCCATCGCCATAGCCTGAACCAGCACCGGAGCCGGAGCTCGAACCAGAACCAGAGCCAGCACCATAACCAAAACCAGAGTCTCGGCCATAGCCGAAACCAGAGTCATAGCCTGATTCACAGCCCATGTACTGGAACCTCTCTCAATGAGGCTTCCGCTTCCGGAGAGCATGGAATGATTTCAATAACTTCCGTCAGGTATATAACCGAAACAGGAGCAGGCATTTTTGCGGCTTTGACCCCTTTAGATGCCACAGAACTTAAAGTAAACGCCCCCTCCCAACTCCAGAGACGCCTGGAGTCCTGCAGTGTGACTTTTTTGCCTTTAACCTTTTTAACGACTCCACAGTGGACGCCGGCTGAGTAAGTCCTTATGACACTGTATTTATCTATTGCTGGGTGGTTCTTCATCTCTTTTCCTCAATTCTAAAAGGGGATATCGTCCTCAAGAAGTTGCTCAGCTGGCACAGGCTCTGGCGCAGCCTTCCTCCAAGGAGCTGAAGGTGCCTGCTGCGCTTGTCGGTGCTGTTGCGATGGCATCCCAGCAGGCCCCTTAGTCGCGCCACCCCACTTCGAGGGGGCAGATGGAACAGATGGGGCAAACTTCCCGACCGCTTGGCTGACACTTCTATAGCTCTTGATTTCGTTCCTGAGGCCATAAGCTGCGTCGTCTGTCAGCTTAACGGTCAAGATGACAGGCAAGTCATGTAGCTCAAGGCTATCATTGGCGCCTGGAACTCCAGCAGCATGAGCAAGCTGGGACAGCTGTTGACGTCCGATCATCTGCGCCTTCTCGTTGCTGTGATGGATATTGATATTCGCAAACAGAACCCGATTCATGTGCGGTCCATCAACGACCTTAAACTTGCAGCTCAAGTAATGCCCTGAGCCGGATTTCGTTTCCTTCAGATTGGAATCTTCCAAAACCGCAACATACTCCCCGGAAGGAAGCGGCTCGAACGATTCTGCGGGTTGCGTTTCACTTAGATTGAAGCCAAAGTTCGCCATTTTTTGCCCCCTATTTGCCGTCTATTTTGTCTAGGATTGCGGAAAAATCAGGATATTCAAAATGCTCTAAATTTCCTGATCGATCCTTTGCAAAGTATTTCTTACATGCGCCCGTTTGCAGGGTGCGGACGGGCTGTTTGTCATCGCCATCAGCAATGCGATAGCAAAAGACGAAGTCAAAGAAGTAGCTGAGGCTCTGTCCCAATTTCTGGCCAGGCATTGAAGGGCTGTACAGGATGCCCCCTGTCTGCTCATCTTTGACTCTCTCCATTTTTGCGCTGAAATAAACATGTTTCCCCGGCAAATCACGAAAGTCACGGATTAACGCAGTCATCAAATCTTGAGTTGCTCCATAAGCTTGTCTGATATCCTTGTTTTTGGGGTTGTCTTTCTGAGTGGCCAAGACCACTTCCGCGATCTCGCTGATGGAGTCCAGGCATATCCACCGGAAGTTCCGGGCTTCAGCACTACTCGATACAAATCTGTAGGCTTCAATCAGGTCATCCATGCTTCGGATTTCGATCACCGGGATGTCATGTCCTCGGAGGGGTAGCAACCCAGCTTCGGCGCTGAGAATCAATGCCGGCTCGGCGATCGATCCAATGATCGCTGTCTTGCCGATCCCGGAACCTCCGTAAACCAGAAACTTGCGCCCATCGCTGGCCGCGTCTTTCGTGCTGCTAAATTTCATTGTTGCAGCTCCTCTATCTTGAGCTGAGGTTTTCGCGGCTTGACTTCGATGTACTGCGCAATTTCTCGGTACACATCAGGCAGAGCTTCGCGGAGCGCTGTGAATTTTCGACCGTCGAGATCGGCTTTCCATTTCACCAAGCCTTGAACCCCTTTTGCGCTGCAAAGGAGTTCAAGCATCCCCGGATCTGTGATCCTCCTTTCTTCCCCTCTGGTGATTCCAATCTTGTAGAATTCCGTTTCCAGCTTATTCTCCTCCCCCATCAACTTGAGCAGTTGTTCCTCGACTCTCCATTTTTTCTTTCTGGCTTCGGACTCTTCGATACAAGCCCATCGCCATTCGTAGGCAAGAACGTCCAGCTCAGTTGGCTGGGTGACAGGTTCTTCAAGTGCGGCCATTTGATGTCCTTTGTTGCTAATTGTTAATGCAGGGATCTGTACAGCCTGGTGTATACACGCCCGGATGTTCCTTGCTGGTATTGCTGTTTAATGTGCCCGCAGCTGATCAACTGTTCTATAAATTGGTTTCTCTCGTTAAAGCACAAATGCCTCAAAGGCTTTGCATTAAAGAGCACCCCGAGACTAAACCCTTTGGGGCCTGCGACCTCTAGCCTCCTCAAGATGGCTTCTCTCACTCGCTCGTTATATTGAGCGATGCTTTGCATGGCCTTTTGCCGGGGGTCTTGCTTGGGTAGTGTCACGTCTTTGACAGTTGAGCCCTGTTCGAGGGGCAGCATCACGGGCTTAAACTGCGGCACCCCGGATTGATCGAAAACGATTTGATAAGCCAGATTGCTCGGGGGCCTGGGAATGAACTGATCCCTGATCAAGGTTTCAAGCTCGGAGCGGGTGACGTAGTCAGCGGAACCAGCCATCGCATAGCGGCCTGTCCGCCGGAGAGCGGGGAGAACTTCGTGAGTGATCCAGCGCTTGAAGCGCTTGGCTTCGGGCTTGTCTGACCGAAGGATTACTGAATAGAGGCCGGACTCGTTGACCAGAATCTGATCTTTTCTCAACCCTAAGTCTGGCTTAGGGTTGGTCATCTCGTCCGAAATGTCAGCAAGCACAAATAGCGGCTCGCCATCGATCGTTATTGATCTGACTGAATAGGATTCAAATTGGAAGGGGACTACCTTGTTCATCTCTCTGCACCTGTGTTGTTGCTCATGTGATTATTATTATAAATACTGAGTGTAAAGAGTCAACAATGGACTTGCAAATACTGTGTGATATTTTGAGGCGACAAAAGCTTGGAGAGAGAGAGAGAGAGAGAGAGAGAGAGCGATGCTGCGCTGGTTTAAATATATACACATTGATTGTGCAATAATCCAATAGTAGTATTTGCCTCGCAAATCGCGTGTAGCAGGGGAAAAGACATGAAAGATAAAAAAGCGAGAGAAGCTATTTCAGAGATGCTAAAAGGGGAGCGACGGAAGGAAGTCGCAAAAGAAGTAATAAAATTTGCGAAAGAACGAGGGTTATTCTTTAGGGAAATTCCTAAGTCTATTAGTCACCCAGGCCGCCAAATCGATTAAGTCTTTCTGGCTAAGGGTGTTCACGAAATCATTAACAAATTCATCGTCTGAGTAATACCCGGCTGGCAGTTGCGACCATAAAGACGGGTGCATCTGATCCAGCCAGCCATCCTCAAGAGCGAGTGCTCTTTCTATATCTTTTCGATTCTTGGTCCCACAAACCGTCGATCCGCTTATTATCTGATCGATTCGATTGCTTGTTGCATGGCCAATCATTTTTGCCAGCTCATTACGGCTCCCAGCATTGAATGTAGCAAGCCAATGAGTGTTTAGCTGCCGTATTCTATCGATTTTCATAGCCTACTGCCTCCAGTGCACAGTATGCAATAGTGCCACTCCAGCTTCAACAGTGCTTTCTCTCACACAGTAAATATAATAATATTCAAACACTCGTTTACTGGGTGTATGGAATGCAAAATGATCGTAATTGACAAGATAAAGACTCTCTCTAAATGCAAGTACGGCACTGTCCGTGCGCTATCTGCAATCCTGGGCCTGCCGCAGCCTGCCATCTATACCTGGGCCAAGGTGCCCAAGAAGCACTGCATCCCCATCGAAACCGCCTTAGACGGCGCCATCACCCGCTACGAGATGCGCCCAGATATCTTTGGGCCGGATCCAGGGAAGACGCAGGAAGAGCACAGGACGTAATCCTGAAATAAGGCCCAAACAAAAAGGTTGGTGAAGGATTTTTTTAGCGTCAGCACACAACGACAGAGGGGGTTCATCTTTGAAGCACTTGCGAATGAGGCACGTCAATAAGTTCGTTCGGCAATACCTGGACAAAGGCTGGCATGTATTGCCGTTGCACCAGATAAACCCTAATGGTTCTTGTTCATGTCTGAACAAGGATTGCCGGACCCCTGGCAAGCATCCGCGACTGCCCAATGGGGTCAATGGAGCTACCAATGATATCAGTATAGCCATGCATGTCTTTGCTAGACTGGCCTGTAATGTGGGACTGGCCTGCACCCCCTGGCAGGTCTATGACATCGATCCGCGTAATGGTGGCGACGAAACCTGGACCAGCTTCATTGCTGGGCATCAAATGCCCGAAACGGCAATCGCCCGCACCGGAGGCGGCGGCAATCACTACCTGTTCCACGTCCCCGAAGGCTTCCGGCTCAAGCGTCCCGGTAAAGGGGTTGATATCAAGGGTAAGGGCGGGTACATCGTCGTTGCCCCCTCCAATCATGTCAGCGGACAGGAGTATTTCTGGGAGGGCGCCTACGACCCGCTGGACGGGCAAGAAATTGCTATGGCCCCCGACTGGATGCTGGAGCCGGTACAGTCTGCCCCGACCGAAATCATCCTCCCTGCAGGCCGCCAATGGCTCGCTATTGAGCAGATTGCGGACCTGAGAGCAGCACTAACCCATCTCGATCCTGACCCATATGAGGCGTATAGAGCCTCTCCTGAGGCCCCGGAACAACCCGGCTGGTTCGCCGTGTTGGCGGCCCTGCATTCAACCGGCTGCCCGATAGCGCGAGGGTTGGCTGAAGAATGGAGTATGCGCAGCCCCAAATACACCCCCCAGGAATTCTCAAAGCAGTGGGTCAGGCTCCGCGACAGTGGTAACGGGACCAACAAATACCGGGTTGAGTCTATTTTTCATTGGGCAAAAGAGAATGGCTGGCATCAAACGCCAATCTTGTTAGCTCCCCCAATGCCCCCAGAACCATTCGCAGGGCAGGCCATTGGGCCGATCACGCCAAACTCCCCCAAGAAGAAGGCGAAGCAGGTAAAAATCTCCGATACGCCTCCGCCGGGAATACTCAAGGTGTTGGTCGATGACATCTGTAATTCCGCGATCCGCCCGCAGCCTCGATTTGCAATACAAGCCGCGCTGAGTCTGGTGGCCACGCTGTTCGCCAGGCAGGTCGCCACCGTTACCGGGCTGCGCACCAATCTCCATCTAGTGTCGCTCGGCCCAACAGGGTGCGGGAAAGAACATGCTCGGGCTTATATTAAGATGACACTCCAATCGTTTGGTAAGGCCGCTCAGATTGCGGGCGAAACCATTGCGAGCGGTCAAGCGCTCCTGACCCGCGCCGCAAAGACCCCGAATGCCTTGTTTCAAATTGACGAGATTGGTGACTTCCTGGCTGAGGTCGCTGATGGCGGGCACAAAGGAGGGTTGTTGGTAAATTTTACGAAGCTTTATAGCTCAGCCAACTCTGTTATTTGCGGCACCGAATACGCTGATCAAAAGATCAATGAGCGAGCTAACATTGAATACCCCTGTTGCAACCTCCATGCGACCGGCACACAGGATCGATTTTTTGACGCCCTCAAATCAAGAAACGTGCTGGATGGCGCCATCAATCGCATGCTCATAGCGGTATCTGATGCCGTTCCATCGCGGGTGGTCGCCAGACTCCCCGCCAATCCGCCCAGAGTCGTGGGGGAGTGGTTTGAAGCGGCATCAAACTGGATGAAGCGGCAGTTCGGAAACCTCGAAGGTGTGAACCCGACGACGCCGATCATTATCCCTGAAGATGAAGCGGCAAAGGAGCTGTTCGCCAGCTTTGATCAGCGCATAGATCAGCGCATGACGGCCCTTAGGAGTGATGGGAAGGGGATAGACTGTGTATGGAGTCGAGCCTACGAAAACGCGCTTAAAGTGGCATTGGTTTGCTCATTATCGGCATCAGCTGTCCCGGTGATCACTGGAGAGTGTGCCCGTTGGGCCATTGAGTATGTGGAGGGCTGGACGGCCCACATTGCGGACATCGTGGCATTGCGGATCAATGATAGTGAGTTCGGGCGGTTGATGGGGCTAGTCGTGGAAGAGCTGGGGAAAGCCGATGGAAACGGGATGACTCGGGGGGTGCTTTTCAACCGCAGACGGCTCCGGGAGGTGCCTCAGGTGCAGCGGGATCAGATCATTGCGACATTGGTGGAAAATGGTGAAATAATTGTAAAAAATTACTTGGCAAGCAATGGCAAATGTGCTACACAGTACTGTTTACCGCAATATACTCAATAAAGCTTATTTTCAGCCAAAAGAGCAGATAGACGAGATAGGCGGACATAGTCATGAAATGACTATGTCTTTTCATCTATAAGTATTTGATTTATAAGGGAACTGCGGGGAGGAGTTAGACAGGCAATGTCTATCTCCTAACTCCATGATTCACAAAAGGAAATCGGCCAAAAATGGCCAAAAATAATCAAAAATACCCACCCCCCCGTCACAACCCTTAAAAAAATCTCAAAATGTGTGAGGGGGGCGACTATTTGCCTATCTCCCCTAAAAAAGGGGGTTTTTTTTTATTTTTTTTTATATATATCAATAATTTAAGGAGATAGGCATTTCGCGTCTATCTCCGCCTATCTCCGTCTATCTCCTTCTTACAAATTACGTCATCATGGTAAAGATGTATGCGCTATAATCTGGCTCCAGTGCCAAAGCCTCGCCAGACGATATCCGATAAGTGGAAGCAGAGGCCCGCTGTATTGCGCTACAGAGCCTTTGCAGACGCTTGTAGGTCATTGGGCGTGCAAATCCCCGACTCCCCGCGGATCACGTTTATAATGCCCTTCCCACGCTCCTGGAGCGCCAAGAAAAAGGCTGCCCACCTGGGACAGCCTCATCGACAGAAACCAGATCTGGACAATTTGATTAAGGCGTTGCTGGATGCGGCGCTTGATGACGATAGCGGGGTACACGAAATGACAGCAAGAAAAGTCTGGGGGGAGGAAGGTGAAATACAGATCGAAAGCTTGCGAAAATGAAAAACGCAGGTCAGGCTGACGGATAATACAGGCCCGACAACAGCAGGAGAAAAGGAATGAAAATGATCGTTAATTTGACGCAACACCCATCAACGCCCGAACAGCAGAGCGAAGGAGTTGTGGATTTTGAGGGAGAAAAGCTGGCGGCGTTGAAAGACGCTCTGACATTTGAGGAGTTGCCGGAGATCGGAGAGATCACCGGCTCGGCCGAATTTATCGCCGAGCTGGCCGCCTATTGCGGGCTCTGGGAAACCCCGCCAACCCACGCCCTGATAGGCGGAGCCCCTTTTTTAATGGCCCCGCTGGAAGACGCTCTGCGGCGCAAAGCGATTACCCCGCTTTACGCCTTCTCCAGGCGCGAGAGCGTCGAGGAGCGGCAGTCGGACGGGAGCGTCCGGAAAGTAAACATGTTTCGGCATGCGGGTTTTGTTCCTGCAGTCGGAAACTAAAAACCCTCCGAAGAGGGCTTTTTGAACTTACTCGCTCAGTGACCGATCATCGCCGGCTCTGAGCTTCGCGATAAACGCCGCCTGATCGGCGTCTATCGCCTTCTCCATGGCTAGGGCCTCCGCTATGAAGGAGGTCAGGGCACTCCTGACCTCCTTGTCCACTTTGACGCCGCGAGCTAAAGCGTCAAAGTGGGATTCCAAGGGCCGATCCCCAAGAGGACGGCCCTTGAAGTCGAACTCCCTGACCGTCACGTATAACGCGACGGTCAGATCTAACCCCATTCTGGCAGTCGCGACTATTACGTCGCGACTGCCGCTTAGTGCCGGCAATCCCTCCGGCACATCCACCTGAACGGAGGCGCCGACAACGCGCCCCCATTCGCTCATTAATGCGCACCTGCTCATATTGGACTCCTACGCCTGACGGCCCGGCGCACGGCTTTAATCCCCTTTCTCCGGGGCGGGATATTTCATTAGAGGCCTTAAGGCCTCCTCTACGATCCTTGACTGGCGGTCCCGGCTCTTCAGCCATGCCGCCACTTCGGGTGCCAGCCGGATTGTCACTGGCACCCTTTTTTGATCCTCCGGCAGGGACGGGCGGCCCCTGCCGTATTCGAGCTTCATTCCTGAGCGCCCCGCAAAAAGACGGGGAGCTGATCCCCCGCAGGCGTCGTGTAAGACTCTTCCCCTTTGTTGTAGTTGGAGATACATTTCCTCATTACAGCCTCCCTTCCACTAATTGTCCCCTTAATTAGCCGTAGCTTTGCGTTTTTCATTTCGACTTCGCAACTATCAAATCCGATCGCGCTGTTTCCCACTACCAATTTCATTGTCATATTTGCATCTCTCTTTCCTGCTTGGGGCCAATCCCCTCGCTTCATGGTTCTATAGTACCAAGCGCGGTATTATATGTACAGCGTTTTAATGTATCAGATTGTAACAACGTATAAATACCATGAGCGATTTGACGTAGTGGCAAATTGGCTGTATAAGGCCCTATCAAATTCTTGTGGAGCTGTCAATGGTTTCTGGTGAGATTAAAAGGCCTCTCAATCTCGCCAGCTAGATCATGGATGGTGAGCGAGAGCATTTTGATGAGCCGGACAAAGCGAGCTGCGACAAGGCAGGGAAAGACAGGCGACAAGGACACTAGATATTCATCGAGTCACTGCAAGCACCACGGGCGCTGCAATTGGTGCGAAAAGAACAGAACCCATAGTAACAAGCGGAGAGCCCCTCTTGATTCTTAACATCCCTGAAAACATCGCAATAATCTATCGCCGGCAGGCCCGGAAAGCTGGAGTGTCGGAAAAAGAATTGATGATCTGCGCATTGAGGATGAGCGCGCCGCATGAAGCGACGCTGGAGGATGCGCTGGACATGAGTAGCGCGAGCGAGCTTGAATGGCTGAGAGCGGGCCAGCAACGATATGGATCGCATATCCAATGAGCAGAGAGCCTAAGCGGGGTCGCTGCCCCGTGTAGTCGCTGGTCTTTACTCCCCTCGCAAGTCCTCCCCGTTCCAACATTGCTCAACACTCAATATCCCAAAGTCCTCAGTTGGAATCCCGCATTCCAGGATAGAGCTGAGCTCGGTTTTGTGCTTAAGATCGATCTCGCCGTCGTCATACTCAACAACATACCAGTCTAAATTATTACTGCAGAGCCATTGCTCGCGCTGGCTCATTTCGGCCATTGCCGTGACTTCAATGCTCGATGCTTCTCTGATTGCGCTCATTTTTTCTCCCCGCCGCCCTTAAGAGCGGCCATCTTGAATTTAAATAACTGCCAGGTGCCAGCGGGCATGTGTCGCTCACCGAGCTCCCAGCGCCTGTAACTTCGGATGTTAACGCAGCAAAGGCGGGCTGCCTCTTGCTGTGTGAGAGCCAGGGATTCCCTGAGCTCTCTGATTTGGTCCGGTTGTGGGCTCTGACCTGTCATTTGCCTCCTTTAGCACCGCAGTAAACGAGCGATTTCAATATCCTTCTTTGCCGCATTTATGGCCAGGGAATAGTTGGCCTGGGCTGTTACGACTGACCAGGTGTTGTGCATCCTTGCGGCTCTCATTCCATATTCGCGCTCCTTGCGGGCGATGACGAGCCATTCTTTGGCGTGAATCAAGAATATCTTATTCATATTTATTTCTCCCTTTGTGATGATTATATTATATCAAGGGCCAATGGCCCTGAACAATACACTTATTGTTACATTATTATGATATTTGTAATTATTGAATATAATGCTTGACATTGTTATTAATATGTGCTATACAGCGAAACTCATATAACTAATAGTTATATCAAAACATCGTTTATAACCATTTCGAGGTATATTGATAATGACAGCATCACTTGGTGATTTGCCAACAGCGCGGGACAGGAACCTTCTTGGTACGTTTTGTGCTAGTACTGCGGGTTTTAGCATCGACGCGAACGCGAATGATGTTGAAACGGACAACGCTATTGATTATTTCATTGATGGGATCGGATACACCCTGGCTGCTCAGGGCGCTATCGATATCTCAGGACTGACTGGTATCCCGACGACGCCGCTGGCTACGGGATATACCGGGGTTTATGTTTTTTATGTGGACTCGGCTGGGACCATCTCAATTGAGGCTGGCAACCACATCCTGACGACTGATATCACTGCAGGGACTGCGACCGCGCACTGGCCTACACCGAGCTCCAGCACCATCTGCCCGTTTGGCGCACTGAAAATTGTCAATACATCAGGATCAGACTACGTCCTGGGGACAACGACTCTTTCAACTGCTGGCATCACCGAGACTTTTTACAACCTCTGTCGCGTTCCCGCGTCATTCTGAGGATTGACCCATGGCGCGTAAACCCATCACTAGATCCAATATGAGTAACGTTGGCGTTGCTCGCATCAATTCAAATCTCACTGAGCTTTACAGTGGTGAGGGCGTTGGCAGCGTTCCTGCCGCAGTTGCAACCACAGTGGTTGCAACCGAAAAGGATGGAGTCATCCGCAAGACCAAGCTGACCTGTACCGCAGTGCCAATCACGATCACTGATGATGCGGGTGTTGCCCAGTATGGCGGGGTCAAATTATATGAATTCCCGGCTGGGCTGCTGCTCACGTTCGGCGGGGTCATTGATGGGGCGCTGACTGCAGGCGTAACAGGGACCATCATCAATACCTGGAATGGTGACGTGGCACTGGGGACTGCGACAGCGACCACTGGCGCCACGCTGACAGGCACTGAGGCAGATATCCTGCAATCGACCGCAACGACCCAAGCAGTTTCAAAGGTAGGCGTTTGCGATGCAATTACAGTCGCGACTGCACTTACCGAATCAGGGGCGCGATGGCTCGATGGCACCAGCACAGCCAAAGATCTGTATCTCAATTTTGTCATCGACGACGACGCCACACACACCGCCGGAACGGCGACGTTCACTGGCACCATTGAGTTTCTATGGACCATCATTGGCGACAAGTGAGGACTGCTCATGCCGCTGCTGTCGCCTCTCAATGTTCGCTCTGTCAAGGATGGCTGGATTCTCCTAGAACCGCTCCACTGGGACATTGATGGGCTTCGATTCGCAGTCCCAGCGGGGTTCAAAACTGACCTTGCGAGCATCCCTAGCTGTCTGCGGTGGATCATCAGCAATGACAACCCCAACATTCGTGCCCCAGCTGTTCTCCACGATTATCTGCTGGCGTTGGGGGATGACCGAAACGAAGCAGATCAGATTTTCTACCTCGCTCTGAGGGAGTGCGGCGTTAACTCGTTTGTAGCGTTCGTGATGTTTCTTGCTGTCTGGCTGTACACCCTTTTTGTTGCAGGCCGCAACAATGGATGAGTGGAACGAAATGGTGCTGAGCCGGCTGGATCGCATTGAAACCGTGGTCGTACAGCTGGCCAAACTCGAAGAGCGTCAAATCCATGAGGCGCAGGACCTGAGGCAACTCAGGTCCGAAATGGATGGGATGCAGGATCGCATCCAGACGGTTGATATGGCAGTTGCTGTTATCCGCGAGACTACGCAATCAACGCACATGGCCGCCTGGCTCATCCTGGGCACTTTGCTGTCGGTTGCTCTCTCCTGGGTTGCGGGGTTGATCTGATGGCGGGTCTCGTGCGGGCAGGCGGCATGACATACCTGGAGAGCGCGGCAAATACCGGCGCGTCATCTGGGATTGCCGTGACTGCTCACGCGACCAACGCAAATGCTTACGGCGATTGGGCACAGCTCATCGCGGCTACATCCGGCCCCGCTGATTACATTCTGTTGTCTGTTTATTTTGAAAAAGCGGGCGGTACCTCGCTTAGAAATTTCCGTTTCGATCTTGGCAATGGAACAAACGTTATCGTTGATTCGGCCTGTATCGAAGTTAAAGGCGATAGCGGAACGATGGTTGTCATGGGCTTTCCTGTTCATGTGCCGTCAGGAGCGCAGTTGCAAGCAAGGTGTATGGCAAGCGTGGCTGCTGAGGTGCTAGAGATGTCTGTCCAGCTTTTTGGCAGCGGGCGTTTCTCTCTGCCAGGGTTTACCAAAGCTGTTTCCTATGGCGTGTCGAACTCCAAGGGGACAAACGTTGACCCAGGCGCAACGCCCAACACTAAGCCAACAACCTGGACGCAGCTCACAGCGTCAACCAACGAAGATCTTGCAGGATTTTATGTCTGCGTTGGCAATGACACCGAAGCCTCGCAGGCGCTGGCGAATTGGCTTCTAGACATCGCGATCGGCGCGTCAACTTCTGAAGCGGCGATTGTTGAAAACCTGCTGGTCGTGGGCAACACGCTGGAGGGCACAAAACAACCATTTTTCGTGCCGCATCCAATTCCGAAAGGGTCAAGAGTGTCTGCTCGCTGCCAGTGTGACATTGCCGTAGACGGCGATAGGGATCTGTCAGTTTCAATCACGGGGTTTGTTCGTTAATGGCAATTACATCGCAAGCCAGTGGATCACAGACCTGTACCGTTAACGGGACAGAGTACACCCTCAACAGCGGGTCGTTTTCAGTCGATGGAAGCTATGTCCTCGGGTTGGATATAAACGATCTGGCCAATGGTGAGGAGCTCGTTATCAAGGTCTACAACAAGGTCAAAAGCGACGGGACGGAGAGGATTGTTTATCAACAGACAATCGCAAATGCCCAAACTATCCCTGTGATTCATACTGACCCGATACCAGTTACAAACAGTTGCAAATTTTCAGTGACCCAATCTGTTGGGTCCGGCGCCGTAGTTGTTTGGGAGGTCTGGACGCTCTAAATGCGATATGCGGCGTATTACGTCTCCGCCGATGCCAGCGGCACGACAATAGCGCCGGATGCGGGAGCGATCAGCATAGCAGGTTCATCCGTGGCGGTGAGTCTGACCGTTATGCCGGATGCAGGCGGAATCAGCATTGAAGGATCATCTGTTTCATTGTTGGAGTCGCCCTATCTGACTCCAGGCGCAGGGAGCGTACAGATTGACGGGCAAACGGTGAGCATTGCTCTGACTTTTGCCCCGTCGTCAGGGGGGCTCTCTATTGATGGCCAAACATTGGCGATAGTGTTGGCCCCCTATCTGACCATTAATAACGGGACGTTATCCATCACCGGCTCTGGTGTCCGGGTCATAGTGTCAGGGCAGGACTATGAATTCTTGGTGTTTGACGTTCTCCAGGACGTATTGATAGACATTATTGAGGATATTCCGCAGTGACCATTGCGCCGGGTACCGATTATTACAGCATCGAGGGCAGCAATGTTGAGATTGTTATCACCGAGGTTGATCCGCCGTTTCTGGTCTTCGATACATTACAAGACATGCTGCAAAGCATTATGCAAAACGTATCTCAGGTAGGTGATTGATATGGGGTTCTGGTCTCGCAACGAGGACAAACATAAAGGGGCGGCAACCAAAGCGCCAATACAGCAAATCGGGCCAAAAGGGAGCGACGTGGGGGTGAAAGTTCAAGGGCACAAACTGGGCAAGCTCGACGACTTGTTACAGCGCAAGCGACTGCTGGAGAAGAAAGTGCGATGTGAAACACGAATCTATGAACTGACTCGGAAGCTGGAAAAAATGGCCGCTAAGCCAGACTCCATCCAAGTTGCCGAAGATGTTCAAGCCACTAGAGCCGCCATCGCCGAATGGCGCAGCAAGCTCAATATCGTCGATGGTCTGTTGCTCTTATCGGAGGTAAATCAGTAATGGCCTGGGTCGTACATAGCAAATGGCTGGAACGGCACTTTGACGGGACTGCCGCCCTGGACCTGGAATCTGCCGGAGCTCATGCTTCGTTGAAGCTGGGCATTGTAACCAACAGCGCCATCGATGCCGATACGGATAACCTGTATTCAGGGCTGACCGCCGTGGGCACGGGCACTGCCTGGACCGGGCCGGTGGCGCTCAATAACTGCTCAATCACCCTCAACGGCTCGAACAATCTCGTTTTTAACTGTGATGATCCGGCACAGATTGCCGCCGATGCCGGAGGGGGATTCAACAATGCGCGGTCATTGGTCATTTACGAATCGACCAATAGTTACATCCTGGCGCACCACATCGAGGGGGCGACGTTCGGTAATGTTTCCGCCACTATCGATATCGATATCAATGCCACCAGTGGCATCTGGATTCTGACAATTTAAGTGAGGTGATGAAATGACGTTTAGCGAAGCACTTGTCCTGATGAAAAAAGGGGCTCATCTGAGCCGTCAAGGCTGGAACGGTCGGGGGATGTCTATCTCTTTGAGCCCAGGAGACGGCACCCATCGTGACTCTATCGAGATGAAGCCAGCTGATGGTTTGCTCGTGCCTTGGATCGCGTCTCAATCTGACATTCTTGCGGATGACTGGACAGTCGAAGTTTAAGGGGGCCTATGGGACTTCAGACATTGTTTTCTAGCGCTTCATCGGGGAGCGCTTCAATAACCCTCAGGGCCGACGACAATATTCTCTGCGTGAGTGGCACCTGGGGTGGGGCGACGGCAACGGTCAATAAAATCAACCCGGTAACGGGAGCATCAATTCAGCTGGGCAGTTATACCGCTGACACCGCCAAACTCTTAAGAGCGGTTGAGGGTGCCGTCATTAATGTAGTCACCAGCTCAGAAAGCGAAACTACTGATCTAACCGCAACAGTCGAATCGAGAGATTGATATGGGGGTTAAAGGGGGAGGGGGGTCACCATCTGCGAACTTTAATGTCAATTGGGCCACCATCGAGGCGGAATATCGCTCTGGTATGTACACCATCTCGCAGCTCTCAAAGCGCCACAACGTCCCTTACAGTTCAATTTCAGCCAAGATTAGCCGCAAGGGCTGGGTAAAAGATGATCAAGTCCGTCATCAGATGGTTCAGGAAGAAGTTTCAAAGATCATGGCCGCTGAGTACACCGACGATGCCAAGGATATTGCCCTGGCAATTCAGAATGCTCGCAAAAGTTTGTTGCACATCTCTCGCAAACTGGATGTTTCGGATGTAGATGCGAAGGAATTGAAGGCCCTCAGTGAGACCAACAAGGCGGACATTGAAACGATCATGAAGGTGCGGGGGCTGCTGAATGAAAAACAAGCTGTTGAGGATATGACCGAAGAGCAGTTACGGTCCGAGTTGACTCGGCTGCAGGCCTTGGCATGACTAAGCCGGAACCTATCCAGGTCACTCGGCGCAAGGTTGAGCTTTTGAGGGCGCTGGAGAAGGTCAAGCTCAAACGCAAGATTGACCAGTATTTTTGCGATGAGGGGCCATACCGCCGGGAGCTTTATAAAAAACATCTGGAGTTTTTTAAGGCTGGCGCAAAACACAAGGAGCGGCTGTTGCTGGCCGGGAATCGGACCGGGAAAACGGAGTGCGCTTGCTTTGAGCTGGCATGTCACTTGACCAATCGTTATCCCGATTGGTGGGAGGGGCGGAAGTTCAGGAAGCCGATCAAGGCCCTGGCCTCTGGAGATACCGCGCAGACCACTCGGGACATTATCCAGACCAAGCTGTTAGGCGGGCTTTGGGATACTCCGGATTGGGGCACCGGCATGATCCCCGCCTCTGAACTGAGGCGCAAGCCCGTGCTCAAACAGGGGATCCCAAACGCTTATGAAGAGCTCTTCGTGCGAACCATTGATAATTCCTGGTCTTCATTGCGCCTTCGTTCTTACGATCAGGGTCGTAGAATCTTTCAGGGCGTCGAATTGGACCTCGCGTGGTTCGATGAGGAAGTTCCAGAAGACGTTTATGAGGAGGGCTTGACCCGGACGATGACCACAGACGGCCTGGTGGTAATGACCTTTACGCCGCTGTCCGGCATGACTCCGCTGGTTCTGAGTTTCCTGGATTCTATGCGTTTGCAGGAGCCCATAGCCGCATGAGCCGTTACGTTGTCATGGCCACCTGGGATGATGTCCCGCATCTGACTGAGCAGGCTAAAAATGATTTGCTGGCCTCTATCTCGCCGCATCAGCGGGATGCCCGATCAAAAGGGATCCCCACGCTCGGATCAGGCGCTATCTATCCCATTGCAGAAGATGAAATCAAGTGCGAGCCGTTCAAGATCCCGGATTATTTTCAGAAGGCTTTCGGCATTGACGTGGGCTGGAACAAGACTGCAGCCATCTGGGGCGCTAAGGACGTAGAGAATGACGTGATCTATCTCTACAGCGAGCACTACCGAGGGAAAGTCGAGCCAGCGGTTCACGCCGCAGCCATTAGAGCCCGAGGCGCCTGGATACGTGGGGCCATTGATTACGCAGGCACCAACCAGGACGACGGCACCCGGATCATGCACCTCTACGAGGCGGAGGGGTTGAAGCTGGAAAAGGCTGTTAAAGCGGTTGAGGCTGGCATCTTGGAAATGTTTCAGCGCTTATCAACCGGCAGACTGAAGGTTTTCTCCACTCTTCAAAACTGGTTTGCGGAATACCGTCTGTACCGGCGCGACGAAAAAGGAAAAATCGTCAAACAGAATGATCACCTGCTCGATGCGACTCGCTATATGGTTATGACTCCGGACATATTTGCACACAAAGAGCGCGACAGGCATTTACTCGATAGGCCGATTCTGGCCGACATGGTTGCAGGGTATTGATGAATGGATGATTTGCTGAACGAAGAACAGGACGGCGAAGAATTTGAAATTGAGGGATACAGGCCAGGGCATATTGATGAGGTGACTGAGGAGGAAGATTTCTCTGAACGCCTTCAGGTCTTTGGAGCTCGCTTGAGCCGCATGGTCACTGAGCAGATGGCCAAGAGAATGCCGATAGAGGATCGATGGCTTAAAGATCTGCGCCAGTATAACGGCAAATATGCGCCTGATGAGCAAGCCCGCCTCAATCAGCGGGGAATGAGTAAGGTCTTTGTTAACATCACCAGGAATAAAACCAACGCAGCCGAGGCCCGGCTAAGCGATATGCTGTTCCCAACGGATGATCGAAATTGGGGGATCAGACCCACCCCCATCCCTGACATGATGGATATGATCAAGCAGGCGCCGCAGACCGAAGGGCAGGTTAATGAAAAAGCGCAAGCGATGCAGGTCATGGTTCAAGCCAAGGATCGAGCGGAGGCCATGACCTCTAAAATTGAGGACCAGCTCGTGGAGTGTGGTTATCACGCCCTCTGCCGGGAAATGATCCACGACGCATGCACGATCGGAACCGGAATCATCAAGGGGCCGGTGGTTGTTGGGAAGCTGAATAAGCGCTGGGATCAGATTGAAGATGGCGTGTCAGTGCTGACGTTAGAGGAAGATTTTAGCGCCGGAACCGAGTATGTCAGTCCATGGGATTTCTATCCCGATATGTCTGCCTCCAAAATTGAAGAGGCTGATTTCATTCTTGAACGCAAGTTATTGACCAAGCGCCGCCTCATCGAGATGGCGCGCACCCCAAACTACTTTGTGGACCAGATACGGGACATTCTCAAAGAAGGCAAGCCGCGAACCGCGCCGAGTTACTACGAGTCCGAGCTGCGCGCCATCAACAACCTGGACAGCCTATCGGATTCCAGTTTGTATGAGATGTGGGAATACAACGGGCCGATTGAAAAGGATGATCTGGAGGCGGCTGGAATCGAGGTCGATGAGGATCCGCTTACCGAGTATTACGGCTCGGTCCAGTTCATCGACTCCCGGATTATCCGGGTTTCTCTCCACCCCATGGAAACGCGGGATCAGCTTTACCGGGTGTTTTGCTGGGAGAAAGACCCGTCCAATATCTTCGGCTTTGGTGTCCCCTATTTGATGTCAGATCAACAAAGGGTGATGAATGCCGCCTGGCGCATGATGCTGGACAATTCTGGGCTATCGGCTGGACCACAAATTGTGGTCAACAAAGAGATGATCCAGCCCGCTGACGGGCATTGGGGGCTAGAGCCGCGCAAGATCTGGTATCAGGTTCGGGGCACAACCGACATCGACCACGCCTTTAAGGTCTATCAAATCAGCAACAATCAACCGGAATTGATGTCGATTTTTCAGTCTGCGCGGCAACTGGCTGATGAGGAGACCAACCTCCCGCTGATCGCTCAGGGTGAACAATCGAACAACATTACAAAGACGGCGCAAGGCATGAACATGCTGATGAATAGCGCCAATATCGTGCTCAGACGTGCCGTTAAGAACTTTGATGATGATGTGACCAAGCCTCACATCACGAGCTATTACAACTGGAATATGCAGTTTACGAATGACCCGAACATCAAAGGGGATTTCAAGATAGACGCCCGAGGCTCCGGGGCTTTGTTGGCAAAGGAGCTCCAGCAAGAACGCTTACTGCAGCTTTCTCAAATCGCCGCCAGCAACCCCGAGTTTGCCCGGATGACCAATTGGAAGGGATTGCTGGCCCAGATTGTCAAGCACATGCAGATTTCCAAGGAGGACGTATTAATCGCAGACGAACAAATTGAAGCGATGCAGCAGATGATGCAGCAGCAAGGGCAGCAACAGCCGCAAGATCCGAATGTCGAGCTAAACGCAGCCAAGCTGCAACTGATGCAGCAGGAGTTAGCCATGAAGCAGCAGTCCCAGCAGTTTGAACAGAATCTAAAGCTTGGTGAATTGCAGCAAGAGAAAGAGCTCAGATTGGCTGATCTGGCGCTGAAGAACCAGCTAACCATACAGCAGCTTGAATTGCGCCTGGGCGAAACCAAGCTGAAAGAAAAGAACAAGCGGGATATTGAATCAGGCCGCCAGACAAACGAGCAATCGAAGCTGATCCTGCAAAACACCAATCTTCAACGAGGCTATGACACATTTTGATCGATCACCACAGTCAAACCTGGCACGAAATTGCCCGGTTCTGCACCGAGCAGCGGAAATTCGCTGTTCGGAAACTCATTGAAGGCTCGCAACGAGATGATTTCTACCGAGGGCAGATTGCTGCCTTCGACGCCATGCTACTCCACGAGACGCCGGACACCCCCGCGACCGTGTATAAACCCATCAGCTATCTGATGTGAGCCGCTTAACGCCGCTTTTAATCAGAAAGGACTAACCCTATGACCGACCAACAAAATCAACCTACGGAGTTCGATACCGCATTTGCCGAGGCGATCAATCAAGAACCTGTTGATAGTCAACCGCCTCAAGAACCAGATCCTGTCTCACCCCCAGAATCGGCTCCTTCAGGGCCAACCTGGGAGGAACGGGTGGCCTCTTTGGAGCAAGAGCGGGATCAGTATCAGCATAAATGGCAATCAGATGCCGGCAGAATCAGCGCATACCAGCGAAAGATCGAAGAACTTGAAGCCGCTGTCCGACAATCACAGGCCCGACAGCAAGATCCAAACGACGAGGAATGGTCCGCAATCAAAGAGGATTTTCCCGAGATTGCAACCGCGATGGAACGGCGCATGGATCGGCGATTACAAGATCTGATGCAACGCATCGCGCCGATTGAAGAGCTGAACAAGAACGTCCGTATTGACCAGGAATATAAATCTTTGGCCGCGGAACATCCCGATTGGGATCGAATCCGCAATCTCCCAGACTTCAACCAATGGCTGACAAATCAGCCCGATCCGGTGCAGAAGCTGGCCAACTCTGATTATGCCAAAGATGCCAGTTATGTTTTGAGTAGTTACAAACTATACGCCGGTGCGCGGGATCGCCATGCCCGGCAAATCCAAGCCAAAAGACAGGCCGCTCTTGCCGCGAATGTTTCGACGCCTGCGAAGCGTCAAGTTCGCCAAGAGATTCCAAGCGACGACTATGATCGAGCTTGGGAGGCCGCAATCAAATCACGAAAGAGGTAATTTAAAATGGCAACAACCACGTATGGGGATATTTCCCAAAGAACTGCCGCTTTTGCGGTCGCCGATATGCTCACTCATGCCGAACCGATCTTGGTGCTTTCCAAGTTCGGTCTGTCCAAGGCTCTGCCCACCAACAAGGCAGATACCCAGACTTTCCGGCGCCCTGTTCCGTTCACCGTCAGTACCAACGCGTTGGTTGAGGGCGTCACGCCCAATAGCCAGCAGATGCAGTACGAGGATGTGACGGTTCAAATCAACCAATATGGCGCTCATGTGGTCATTACCGACGTGGTCAATGACACCAGCGAAGACCCGGTGTTGAAAGATGCCGCTATGCTTTGCGGGGAACAAGCCGCAGAGACGATTGAGCTGATTACCTGGGGCGTGCTGCAAAGCGGAACAAACGTAGAAATTAAATGCGCTGCCTAATAGGTAACTATTAGGTCGACACTTGAGATAATTACTGGGAAAACCTAAGTCCGAAAATATGCACTGTTTAAATCTGAATGGAAATGAAGTTACTCAGTGTTCGGATATGGCAACCCGAGGCAAGCAGACCATTAGCGAACTCGACAAGGCATATGTTGCCGGTATGCTGGATGCAGATGGAAGTATCTGTATAAGCAAAGCCAAGATCGAGACCATTAACAAAATCATCGAAAGCGGGTATTCAGGTAGAGTCGTTAGCCCAAGATATGTTGTTTATGTGAACATAGTAAATATCGATTTGGGGTTAATGAATTGGCTTGTAGAAACATTTGGCGGGAGATTTCACCCTCGCAAGATGGCTATACCTGAAAAACATCGTCAAACCTATGATTGGCGATTACAAAATGCCGCATCGGAACCGTTTTTAAGATTGGTTGTTCCGTACCTTAAAATAAAGAGAGAAAAAGCGTTACTGGCGTTGAGATTTTTTGCAGAGGCGATTCCTTACCCAAAAGGTCAAGGAGCAAAATTGCCAAAAGAAGAAGTAGAAAGACGCGAGGCACTTTACCTTTCGATGAAAATGTTAAACC
>JACCDR011350680.1_pt1 | contig 33511 bp, 18 predicted proteins | sample 7446431 | NCBI WGS metagenome assembly JACCDR01 (sample SAMN15323443, study PRJNA562643) | freshwater metagenome | isolation source: river surface water | place: USA:Blue River Watershed | collected 2017-08-17
AGGTCTTTGCCGATAAAATATACGAACGTTCTGGTGCAAGAGCTGTGATTCTGTAGGCTGTTTTTACTGAAGGCGGCAGGGAAATAATCTGATTGTCGCTTTTGAAAAAATCACCTATTTCAATTACGCTGCTGTTGCTTTTGCTGATAGAGTCTTTGCGAATGGCTTTTACTTCAAAAGCTTGTGCGATGGGCTCTACGTTTGAGTTGAGTACAGCTTTGTAAATCGGCTGGGTCGAATCTGGCGATACGTTGATGTACTGCACGGCTTTGAGGAAAAGCTTGTTTTCGGGCCCTTTTTCAAACTTGATTACTTGTCGGTTGAGTAACTCGCCGCCGTAAGTCCCCGGAATAGTAGATGCCTTAGCAATACGGGTTACGGTCATAATTTCTCGTCCCATCAATGAATCAGGGATTTCAAAGTAATATTTTTCTTCTACTTTATGCACCGTAAAAAGCCCTTTGGTCGATTTGGCTTTATCGGTAATTACTTCTTTAAAAGATTTTGGCCCTGTTTTAGGTGCTTCTGGTTTAGGAGGAATAGCCGCTACGGGAGTGGTAACGGCTGTTTTGGTATCGGTACTTTTTTTGTCTTGGGCTTGTGCCGACAAGCTTCCAAGTGCCAATACTACCAAAGAAACGTGCGTAAGTTTTTTTAGCATGTTGAGATTTAATTATAAATGAAATAAAAGTAAAACGAAAATACACGCTCTTTGTTTTTTGCCCAAACAGGAAAGGATAAACGGTAAAGAATATTCGACCAGCAGTCATACTTTTTGCCTCAATAGTTTAGAGTACAACTGCCCCTGTTTCGCTCATCACCCGTATCGCAATGCCTTGTTGTTGGGCTTGCTGCGTGAGTTTTTCTATTTCCCAACGAGAAACGCTCCCATCTAAAATAAGCTCTTTGTAAGAAATATGCACTAATTCGTCGAGATTCCGTATCGTTTTATGGGAAAGTACGAGGTAATCTATTCTTAGCGAAGGGGCTAAACTCAGTTGTTTTTTATAAAGATTTTGACGAATGTATAACAGCGTTTTACCATTGATTTGCCAAAAACTTATACCTTGTTGTTGGTACAACAGCATTGGGCATCGTTCGGTGATATGTGTGTTGTACCAGAAAATTTGTTGTATTCCTTTGCTAGACAGGTAATTGTTTAGTTGCGTTACAACTTTTTTCTTTTGCTCTAAGGCCATCGTATCTGTTGCAAGCCAAACTTGGTTGCCCACAATAACAGACGCTACGTAGCCTTTGCGGGTATAATGTAGCAATGCCTGCACTTGTGTGTGTTGTTGCCATACCTGAAAAAAATGTACGCCCAATAATATCACCACTAGCCCTAGGTTGATTTTTACCCAAATATAAGCACGAGAATGCCACAAGAATCCCAAGCCAAGCAATAAACAAGCCCATAGCACGACCTCTACACGAGAGAAATACAGGTATTTCAAGGTCGAATGCGGTAGTTGTTCGGTTAATACAACGGTTTTATTTAGAATGACAATACAATAATGAAGGATTTTTGCCAAAAAATCAATGCCGAAATATAGCCCCAAACTATTGAGGAAAAGAGCAATAAGCAAAAATAACACACCATAGCACAAGACCAGTGTAGAAAACAAAATAACGAAAGGATTGACCAATAAAAAATACAATGGAAATTGATGAAAATAATAAATTGTTAGCGGAAATGTACAAAGCTGTGCGGCAATAGAAACCGTCGTGATTTGCCATAAAGCCGTTAGCCCTTGGCGTATCCATGTATTTTTTGTTTCGATAATCAACCATTGGCTAAGTAAAGGTTGGAAAAAAACCATGCCAAATACAGCTAAATAGGAAAGCTGAAAACCCACATCATACAGCCAGAGGGGCTTCCACAGCAATAAGAAAAAGGCAGAACAAGCCAAGGTGTTATAAGGATTTTGCTTTCGGTTGAGCAACTGAGCCACCAAAAACATCGAAAACATCAACGCCGAACGCAATACAGGCGACGAAAGCCCCGTGAGCAAAGCATAAAACCAAAGTGAGCAGAAGACAAGGCAAAAAAAGCTAATTTTTCCACCAATACCTTTCCGTAATAAAAAGGCAAAAATGAGGCTTAATACCTGATAAATAATCCCTACGTGCATCCCCGAAACTGATAATACATGAATAGCCCCCGATGCCGAATACGCCTGCATCAGCGAAGTGTCTAGCTCATCTCGTAAGCCCAAAATCATGGCGTTGGCAACGGCTCGGCTGGATTTTTGCGACAAATAAGTCGTGAAAATCTTATCGCATAAAGCGTTGGCTCGAAATGCCCACGCCCGAATGGAAAAGCCTGTAGAGGCTTGAATAAGGCACAACTGACTGGCTTTTGCATAACATTGAAAGGCAATGCCTTGGCGTTGCAGGTAGGCTCGATAATTGAACTCGGCGGGGTTGAGTGCCGCCGCAATGCGTTGCGGATGACCTTTCAACCAATAACTTGTCTGAAAATGAGGTGGGGCTACAGTCTTTTTGTCGAAATACAACAAGATACTGCCTTGTGTTGCCACCGTCTTCTGTCCAACAATGACCTGCTTTACCTCGCCAGTGGCTTTCCATGTTTGGGGTTTTTCTTCGACCCAACTATCTATTGTCACCCGAAATACCTCGGCTTGTGGCAGGTAATGGCTGTAATGATTGGCTTGGTGCGTACTGTCTTGGTAATAGCACACCAGCCAGCCCAACAGCGTAAGCATGGCTTGTCCGAGTAGTCCTAAAAAAATCCTGTGCGGAGCAAAAAAATAGGCAATCCAATAGCAACAAAAGCTTATTGCCCAACAAGTTACCATCAATATGATAGAAAGCTGTGCCGTATATTGGTAGCACAAAATGCCTGCAATGAGGCAAAGTACGTAACGTACAAACGGAAATAAACCGAAGGCTTGCATAGGTGTTGTGTTGATAGGTAGAAACTAAAAAAAGGGATTTTGCTCTTATTACGCTTTTCCCATTACTAATATCAGTATCTTTGTAGATTAATCAAAATAAAGTTGGATAAATGTCTTTAATAGAAGAAAAATTAGATAAATATATAAAAGGCAACGCCCTTCCTGCTACAATAACGAAGGGTAAACAAATTTATGAACAAAGAGGATATAAATTAGAGAAAATAACTACTACCGAACAAGGTCATGCTTTTTATAAGGTTGATAGCGATAGCAGAACGCAACCTTATAAAGTGGAAATCAAAAACTGGAACAAGGGCATTTTAGCAACGTCTTGTAGTTGTCCTTATGATTACGGAGGTATTTGTAAACACCGAGTGGCTGCTATCATGGCACTCAAAACACACCTGACCAAACAAAGTAGCCAAACATTTGTTGCTCCAAGCCATCAGTTTGTTTCGAGCAATCGGGTTGTACAAATTGCGTCTTTCGACGACTGGGCGATGAAGTCGTTGTTTGAGGCAGAGGCATGGAGAAATAGAGAAAACGTCAGCATCAAAACCACTTTACGCAAAGCACTGAATGGCGTTGTCGATGCCGACGTAATCGTCAAAGGACAGCCATACCAAGTCTATTTTGAAAAACTCCGATTCAACAACGAATACTACAGTACTTGCTCTTGTGGCCAACCATCAACTTTGCCTTTGTGTGTACATAAATTACACACCTTGCTAGAAATTCGTAAGGAATTTGGGCGTTATAATCCGTTCGACCGAATGCGTGATTATACTACCGAAAAGAATAAACTACTGCAAGAATATGGCTTTTCTTTAGCCGATGATATTAAGGGGAAATTTGATTTTAAAATTACTGAAAATGGCTCACTGCAACTGCTAAGATTGGATGAGTCTATTCAGAAAATTAGTACTTTCCAGCAATGGAAAACAATCAATAACACGATTTTTCGGGATGAAGCGTATGCCTACGAGCTGCATACCGACGAAGCAAACCAACCAGAAAACAGAGCGGTGGTGTATGTGATGACCTTGGTAGGAAAAGAATTTTTGAACGATGTACAGTTTGAAGCCTATTCTTGCAAAATCAATGCCCACGGCAAAATGTCGAACTTTAAGTCTTTTGAATCGGCACAATTCAAAGATTTTCCGCAACTCACCGCCGACGAAATTACCCTCATTACAGCCATTCATTCTATCAACAGAGAAGGCATTGCGGCTTTCCTCAAACGCAAAGATATACGCTTATCACTGGGTTATAATTACCTCGACAAACGCCTGATTTTTGCTGGAGCTATGCCCGTACTGGAAGAATATGTGCATAAGCAACTCGAAACTATTTTTGAATTACTCCAACACAAAAAGGTATTTTTTGCCCAGAATCCCTATTTTTCTAATGGCAATGAATTGATGCCCGTTGTGCTTTCGCCCGAACGCATCAAGCCTTGGTTTGTGCTAAAAGAAGAAGGCGAATTTTTGGTGTTAGAGGGTTTTGTTACCTTGGGTAAAAAGCGAGTACGGTTGAGTAATTTCAACGAAATGGAAAGCTATTGGGTCAAAGAATATGGCGATTTTATTTATAAATTGGCCAATCCTGAAGTAGCAAATTTGCTGACGTATTTGCCACCCAAAGGAGTACTAAAGGTGCATAAAAGTGACTTTGAGTCGTTTTTTGAAGATTTCTTAGTGCCTTTAAGTCAGAAATTTGCCCTTTCTTTCGATACCCAACACGCCATCGTATCGGAGGCATTGTACCATGTCGAAACCAAGGTGCTAATCAAAGAAGATGGCGATTCGTTGCTCTTTATTCCTCGGTTTGTTTATACCGAAGATTCGCCCGAATCAATGGCAGCACAACAAACGGCGTATGAAGCAAAAAGAAAAACAGCCAAACTGAAAAGTCTGATTCAAGCACCTCATTTTCAGTCGTATGAGTTTGGTCACGATACCCTGACCGAAAAGTGTTTGCTCAGACAAAACCAACTCTTGCTTTTGCAACGGGACAAAACCTTGGAACAGGCATTTTTTACGTTTTTGCAAAGTCAACATCCATTGTTTGCTACACAACAGCAATTTCCGTTTGTGCATTTGAGCATCAACGACGCTTTGCAAGAGGGATGGTTTTTTACTTTTGTCGAAAATCTGAAAAGTCAACAGGTGCAATTGCATGGTTTACAGGAACTTAAAAGGTTTCGTTACAATAGCAATAAAGCCAAGTTTTCGATGAAAGGGGGCTCTGGCATCGACTGGTTTGATTTACAAATATCCATTGAGTTTGGCGACCAAAAGGTTTCTTTGAAAGAAGTACAAGCCGCATTTTTGAAAAAACAAAATTACGTAGCCCTAAAAGATGGCACGTTGGGCTTGTTGCCCCAAGAATGGCTTGAGAAATACGAGCATATTTTCAAATTAGGAAAAGTAAAAGACCAAAGTATTCAAGTATCGAAATTGCATTTTTCGGTTTTAGACGACATTGCTGCCGATTTTGAAAATGCCGAAATGATAGCCGAAATTCGACATAAAAAAGAGAAACTCCTACAATTTAAGGCTTTACCTTCGGTGAATGTACCAGTTCAGGTAAAAGCACAATTGCGTGATTATCAGCAAGAAGGATTGAAATGGTTGAGCTTTTTGGATGAATTTGGCTGGGGAGGTATCTTGGCCGACGACATGGGTTTGGGAAAAACCCTACAAATGCTTTCCTTTTTACAATTGCAAAAAAACAAGCATCCCGATGCCACCAATTTGGTCGTATTACCCACCACCTTGGTGTTCAACTGGCAAGCCGAGGCAGCTAAGTTCTGTCCCGAACTGAAATTGTTTGTACACCGAGGAGGCACTAGACAAAAAGTAAACGAACATTGGCACGAATACGATATTATTCTAACGACCTACGGCATGGTGCGTTCGGATGTCGATTTGTTTAAAAGCTTTCCGTTTCATTATGTCATTCTCGACGAATCGCAGGCAATCAAAAACCCTGATTCGTTGATTGCCAAAGCGGTCAAGCAATTGCAGTCGTTTAATCGCTTGGTGATGACGGGTACACCTGTCGAAAATAATACCTTCGATTTGTATTCTCAAATGGACTTTTTGAACCCCGGCCTCTTGGGCGGACAAGAGTTTTTCAAGACAGAATTTGCCAATCCAATTGATAAGGCACAAGATAAAATTCAGGCGGCACATTTACGCAAAATGGTGTATCCGTTTATGCTCAAACGCACCAAAGAAGAGGTTGCCAAAGATTTACCAGAAAAAACAGAAAGTATTATTTTCTGTGAAATGGATAAAAAACAACGGAAAATTTATGAGCAATACCGAGAAATGTACCGCCAACGCCTCGTTGAAAAAATGACGACCGAAGGGCGAGAAAAGGCCTCTTTCTTGATTTTGGAAGGATTGCTCAAATTGCGTCAGATTTGTGATAGTCCAGCGGTATTGAATGCCGAAGAACCGCTAGAAAACCATTCTGCCAAGCTCGAAGAGTTGATTCGAGAAATAGAAGAAAATGCAGGTGAGCATAAAATATTGATTTTTAGTCAGTTTTTGAAAATGCTAGACCTCATCAGAGTACACCTCGAAAAACATAATATTTCGTATGAATACCTCGACGGTCAAACCCAAGACAGGGCTGCAAAGGTAAGTCGTTTTCAGGAAGATAGCGATTGTCGGGTATTTTTGATGAGCCTCAAGGCTGGAGGCGTGGGTATCAACCTTACCGAAGCCGACTATGTGTATTTGGTGGACCCTTGGTGGAATCCAGCCGTAGAGCAGCAAGCCATAGACCGAACGCACCGCATCGGACAGAAAAAGTCGGTTTTTGCTTACCGCATGATTTGCAAAGATACGATTGAAGAAAAGATTTTATTGCTACAAGACCGCAAGCGAGATTTGGCAAAAGACCTGATTAGTACGGAAGAAGGTTTCTTGAAAAAGCTTTCGCAGGAAGACATCATCGACCTGTTTTCGTAAAATACAAAGGCGTTATTCCCCCGTAGAGCCGAGGCATGATTTATTTGTAGAGCCGAGGCATGGTTTATTTGTAGAGCCGAGGCATTGCCTCGGCTCTACGGGGGGTAATAAATTTATGAAATGGCTAATACATTGGCAAAATGCCCTTCTGGACGATTTTCGGGGAATTGAACCATAAGTCCGCTTGCAAGCCTTTCAAAAACCAAAGGCTGTTGTGTTGCTACTAAGGTCACTTTATTGACCGCCTGCGGATATAACGAGCTATTGATAGCCAAGCTTTTAATCAAAACTTTTCCGTCACTTGGCCAGTCCATTACCGTAGCAAACAGCGTATCGCCTAGTGCATTAAAGCGTATATCTTCGGCGGTATATCGTGTTTTACCTTCGTTAAAACCTTGTGCATTCAATTGTGCAACATTCTGTGTAGAAGGTCCTTCTCCATAGATTTTCCACGGACGAGTACCGTAAATACTGCTACCGTTGAGCTTCATCCAACGCCCAATTTCTTCGACAACTGCACGCTCTTTTTCGTCTATGCTACCATCGCCTCGCACAGGAACGTTGAGGAGGTAATTGCCATTTTTACTCACAACATCCACCAAGGCTTGAATAACCGATTTGGCTGATTTATAGGCATTTCTGTTGTAAATACCTCGGTCGTAATGCCAACTTCCGATACAGGTATCCGTTTGCCAAACAAAGGGTTGTATGTCGTTGGCTTGCCCTCGTTCGATGTCCCAAACCATGGTTTTGCGTTGGTTTTCATCCAAAATTTTGCCATTGATTACAGCACGCAATTCGCCATATTTTTTGATACTGGTATTATAATGATGGGCTGCAATTTTCAATCCTGCATCGCTTATTGGCCAAAAAGGAAGTTTGCTATCGTCGAAATACAGCAAGTCGGGTTGATATTTATTGATGAGGTCGATGGTACGGTTCAAGAATTTTTCGATGTATGCGTTACTTGGCGTACTTGCCCCATTTCCCCAATCCCATTGGCGATGAATGGCGTTGTTTGCTAGGCTATTTTCACTTAAAGGATGGTTTTGAGCGTATAGCTCTTGTGGGTCTAGTCCTTCCCACCATTGTCCTTTGCCATCGGCTTTGGTGAGCTTTCCATCGTAAGGTACGCCTGCCAAAGGACCATTTTTATCGCTTCTTTGAGCCGATTCGTACCAACGCCAAGCATGACTTGCGTGGATACTTACACCAAACGGAAGGTCGTTGGCTTTGGCTGCTTTGGCCCAACCGCCGATGATGTCTTTTTTAGGCCCAATTTTGGTCGAATTCCAATTTTTTTGATATTTACTATCGTACATATCAAAATTATCGTGGTGGTTTGCCATTGCAAAGAAATACTTCGCTCCTACATTTTTGTACAAAGCGACCAATTCTTCAGGATTCCATTTTTCGGCTTTCCATTGGTGAATAATGTCTTTGAAGCCAAATTTTGACGGGTGTCCAAATTTATCTACATGGTATTTGTATTGCCATTCGCCTTCTTGGTATATACCTCTGGCATACCAATCGCCCGCTTCGGCTTGGCACTGTGGCCCCCAATGAGCCCACATCCCAAATTTGGCATCTTGAAACCATTGAGGAACTTGGTACTGCTCTAAAGAAGTCCATGTAGGTTTGAATTTTCCCGTAGCGATTTTTTCGCCACTATTTGCCTGAAAAGGTTGTGCTAAGAGGTTTGAGGCAAACGGCAAAGCCGAAATACCTAGGCCCATTTGCTTTAATAAGGTTCTTCTTTCCATAGTTGAGATAAAAGCATAAGATAAAACAAAATTAAAAATAGATAAGTCTTGTTTTTTTATATGAATCAGTCATTTTCTTATACAAATCAGGTGTGGTACTTGCTTTTTATATCGTCTTTTAGGGATAACATTATTGAAAAGGTTATAAAAAATCTATATTTTATGTAGAATTGTAGGTTATTTTAAAGAAAATAGCTTGTGTTATACAAGTTTTATCCTTCATTAATAAGTTGTCAAAATTTATCCAAATCAGATATAAGCCATGAAAATTCATACGGCACATCAGCTTTTTTCTTTGTTGCACGTTGATTATGTAAAATTGGGTGTAAAATGGAATTACAAAACCGTGATAAGCCCTTATTATCGTTTGTATTACATTGATGAGGGCAAAGGAAAAATTAGCACACCGCAGCAGTCGGTCGTATTGGAAGAAGGGTATTTGTATTTGATACCAAGTTTTACGGTATGCGATTTGAGTTGTGATGCGTATTTGAGCCAATATTTTGTACAATTTTTTGAAGAATCAATTCATGGCATCTCGCTATTTGCCAACCATCGTTGTGTGATGCAAGTGCCTGCCCAAGCCCACGACATAGCTAATATCAAAAGGCTGTTGGCTATCAATCCTGGTAGAGGCATCAATCGTTCCGACAATCCGAAGGTATATGAAAAGGCGATTTATTACAAAGAATACCAAAAGCATAACCAACAACAATCGTTGGCTTGCCATTTTGAAACGCAAGGGATTTTGTATCAGCTTATGGCAAAGTTTTTGGGCGAAGCCCCCGAAAAAAGTAGCATAGCCATGCCTTCTAAAATGATGGAAGCGGTATGTTTCATTCAAATGAATATGTCGCAAAAATTGTCGGTATCGCTCTTGGCATCACGTGCCAACCTACACGTTGATTACTTTTCAAGGCTATTTTTGCAAGCTACGGGCAAGCGTCCTGTGGCGTACATCCACGAAAAACGCATTGAACGAGCCCAGTACCTGATTACCACAACCGATATGTCTTACGACGAAATCGCAATCCAAACGGGCTTTGAAGCCGTACCTTATTTTTTCAGGATTTTTAAGGCGATTACAGGCATCACACCTAGCCAATACCGGGCAAGACGCATGAAGGTGTTTTAATAGGAAAAAACCTAGTTGTAGTATTGTTTGCCCAATGCGTCGAATACTTGCCCAAGCATATAAGTGTATCGTTTTTCTGTGTATAAATTGCCTTAAAAACTTTGTAAAACATTAGACTAAACCATGCAGCAGAACGCCCCTCATTTTTCCAGAAGACATTTCCTTTATACCCTTTCTGGTGTATGTACCGCCTTGATAAGTAAACCTTGGCAAGCTTTGGCATTAGACGAAACAGACCCACTGGTGGCAGCGATTGTCAAGAAAACCCTCGCTATTGATACCCATAACCATATAGATGTACCACTCAAAAAAGACGAATTACCTGGCCCTGAGCTTGATTTATCAGGAGAAATGAAAAAATCGGGGCTTTCGGCGATTTGTATGACTTTTGCTGTTGATTACCAAAAGCTTGTATATGAAGGAGAAGCGTATGAACGTTTTTTGAATGGACTTGATGCGATGGATAAGGTATTGGAAACCAATCAGATGAAACGAGTGCTGACGTTTTCAGACCTAAAAAAAGCCCATCAATTGGGTGTACCAACGGTGATTCAATCGGTAGAAGGAGGACATTTTTTAGAAGGAAAAATAGAACGCCTGACGATTGCCTATGAAAGAGGGCTACGTCAGTTGGGTTTACTGCACGACAACGATGCCTCTGTGCCTTTGGGCGATATTTATACGAATCCTGCCCAATGGGGAGGATTGAGCGATTTTGGAAAAACGGTTGTCAAAGAATGTAATCGCTTGGGTATTCTGCTCGACCTTACGCATTGCAGTGATGAAGCCATAAACATGGCTTTACAACTTTCTACGAAACCGGTGGTGGTATCGCACACCAGTTTGAATACGCAATTAGGGCAAAACCCTACGATGGCAAAAATGATGATGCCTCGCCTTATCCGCAAAGAGCAAGCACGCATGATAGCCGATGCAGGGGGAGTTATAGGCATTTGGCGACACCTTACCGACACCCCTTTGGCGTATGCTCAAAACATCAAAGCGATGGTAGATGTCGTAGGAATAGACCACGTTTGCTTGGGTACAGACACCAAACTTACGCCTGCTTATCGCTCGCCCAATGCCAATCAAAATAGACCTAACAATAACCAAAAACGTTTTGGCGAACGCACCAATGAGATTTGGGAAACACAAACAAAAGGCTATTTCTACACTGTTGTAGAAGCCCTGCTGGCACTCGGCTTCAAAGAAAGAGATATTATTAAAATAGGAGGAGGAAATTTCTGTAGAGTTTTTGACAAGGCTACTAAACGATAAGCATGAGTGTCAAGCGAAAAACAAATGGGGCAAATTTAAGTAACCTAACTTTTCGTTTATGAATGCCCAAGCTTCCAGACGGAAGCTTGGGCGGATTTTTAGTTTTTGATGAATTTGTAATAGAGTATTGTGTGGTCGTGTTTCAATTCTACAAGATAAATGCCATTACTCAAGTGCTCTACCGCTATGGTACTGCTGGTAGAACCCGGTACAACTGGTTGTTCGCTGCATATTTTTCCGAATAAGCTAACGATTTTGAGGTAAGTTGTGCCTATCGGATGGGCTACCGTGAGGTAGTCGTGGCAAGGCTGTGGATAGAGCTTTACGGCACTAGCCAAATCGTATTCGGTCGCCAAAATGATTTCTTTATGTACCGTTGTTGTCACTTCGCTTAGTTCTGTATTGTCTTGTATATCATAGATTTTAAGCTGATAGTAAAGCGTATCGAAAGGAGCATTACTGTCTTTAAAGATATACTGATTGACTTGTGGATAATTGCCTTTAGTGTTGATTTGGGCAATACTCCTGAATACCGTATCGCTTTTTGTTTTGCGAAGAAGCTCGAATTTGGCAGTATTTACTTCATTGCTCAACGACCATTGCAAAACAGGGTCGTTGTTTTCGTTTTGTAACTCAAATTTGAGCAGCTTGTATGCCAATGCACTGGCATTACCAAGCATATATGTGGTATTAGGTGTAAATTTCCTGCCAGTTTTGGCATAAAACGGGTTCATCAACGAGCCTTCTCCCGTGATGGTTGCGGTGCTGTCGTTCCATTTTTGGGAAGCCATCAAGCTACCGAGTGTGATTTTTTGCATAGGGGCAAATTTACTGCCCTCGTCGCCTTTTGTCCAACCAAGCGTAACGCTTAGGGCTGGCTCTGTTAAAGTACTTGCCGAGATTTGATAAGCCTGTTTGACGATTTTCGTAGAGTCGCCATGAGGCATATTTTTCCAATTCGTCAAGCTTACCCCGATAATATCGGCGGTGGCAGTATTTGCCACCTTTACAGGATAGTATCGCTGGTTATTTCCAAGGGCAAATAGCACATCACTGGTACTTACCTTTTGTTTGAGTAGGCCGCCATGAGTTACGTTGAAAAAGTTGGTTTTAGCTATGGCTGTATTGGTTATCACGATATTGGTTGCGGCACTGCCCGAAAGGGTTCTTGCTCCTGCGTCAATAATGCCCGTTGCTCCAATGTTTACCAGCACTTTACCCGCCGGAATGGCCGAGCCAGTTGTCACAAAACGTATGGCATTGCCCAATTGCCATACGCCATTGACATTGATGGTGAGGTTTGAGGGAAGGGTTAAATGTTCTACAATACATGAAGTACCTGTGGCACGCATATCTAAAATACCATTGATATGAAAGGTGTAATTGCCAAATTCTGTAATGGTATTAGTGGTGGGTGAGCTACTGGCTTGTAGGTATGCCGAGCTTCCTAATGTAACGGTTTTACCTTCTTTTATGGTGATACTAATGTCGTCGTCGTTCTGACTTGCACCTGACCACGGACTGGTGGTTGCAGTAGAATAATTGGCTCGGAAGGCAGCACTAATATTGAGGTTGGCTTCAATATCGACAGATACCTTTTGAGCAATTGAATTGACGTTGAAGTTGTTCAGATAATAGGTTGAAGAACCACCAATGGTGATTGTTCCATTGTCAAGATAGCCTTCAAAATTGACTCTTTCTGTACTTGTCGAACTCGAACCTACCGTTCCATAATTTAAGATGCTTTTACTTACTCTTATATTACGTTGAGCCGCAGTTCCAGCCAATCCATCGCTTGTGCCAGATTTGAGGGTTGCTCCATTTTCTATAATTAAATTATTGGCAATGGTTGTGGCATTGAGCGTAACCGTATGGCCATTTCTGATAACAATGGTATTGGTCGTTGGCGTAGCAGGAGGGACAACGCCACTAGGGATGGTGTTGGTTGCGACCCATGTTGTTCCGTTATACGTTTCCCAAATTGTAGTAGTCACAGAAGAACTTCCCCAGTTGCCACTACTAGCGGTACGATAGTCGCCTGTAGTAGGTTTGAGCAAACTAGCGGTTTTGAAATTCCAAACCATGCCTTTAATCGTATCGGCACCTGCAATGGCATCTACACGCCAATAGTACGTGGTACTGGCATTGAGGTCGGGCGATTTACTGCTTGTAGTTGCAACATTCTTGAGCTTTTGCAAGTTACTGCTGCTTGTTCCCCACCAAATATCATAAGAGGTAGCGTTGCTGCCTGTCCAACTCAAGGTAATTTGGGTTGTATTGTTTTCGGAAACATCGGTGGCTCCGTTGGCTGGAATGGGCGTAGAGGTTTGCTCTAAGTTTGATGCGGGAGGAGTTTTGATACCCACAATGCTCGAATACAGCGAACTGGCGGTAGCACTTTTTGCCTTTATTCTAAAATAATATTTGGTGTTTGGCGTAAGCCCTGTTACGGTAAAAGCAGTGATATTGGCGGCTGTTTGACCAGCTTCAATAAAGGTCAGGCTGTCTAACGAACGCTCAATAATAAAGTTGCTTTCATTGTTTGATTTATCAGTCCACTTACACGTAACACTGCTGTTGGGTGTAGGTAATTTTTCGCTGATGGCACTGAGGGTAAGGTTGGTAGGGGCTTCTACAAAGTCAGAGGTTTGTACTCGCAGTTCGCCCGTAGCAGGTAAAAACTGCCATTCTAATCCTACGCCTGGTTTTTCAGGAATAAATTTGCTGAAAGTTCCTGTGATTTTTCCTGTAACTTTAAAAATAGGATACAAATCGCCCGACTGAGGTGTGCCTGTAAGATTGATTTGTAAAGTGCCGTTTACGCTTAGGTCTTTGCTTACGGTGATTTTATCGGCGGTAATGCTACTACCTCGGGTTACGTCAACAAGGGTTGTACTGGTATTGGTCAGTACCAAATTGTTTTTGATGGTTAAGTTCCCAATGCCATTATCGCCTGGGGCAAGTGTAGCCTGTATTTCTACCTCTCCGGCAATACTTCCTTTACCTGCCAGTGTGCCAGTTTCTGATACCGTTACTTTGCCCGTGCCATTGTTATTGCCATTGATGGTGAGTTTGCCATCGGTGATGGTGGTTGTTCCGATATAAGTATTATTGCCTGTGAGTGTCCAGTTGCCTTTTCCGTCCTTGATAATAGTAGTTGTGCCATTGCCATCTGCTGAATTTCCATACAGGTGGTTATTGATTACGCCATCAAAAACTTCATCGGTTCCAGCCGCTCCTACTACATACGTGGTAAATCCATTGCCAAAGCTTGCGGTTTTTGTCCCTCCGCATGAAAGCATCGTACCCGTACTTCCTGATAAACCTCCTAAATAAAGGATTTCGTTGTTGGAGTAACTGGCAATTTTAGTATTACCACTCGTCACTACCCGTGCATTCGGAATACCCATACCGTTGTCTATCATAAAAATACTACCATCGCTTGTATTGATACCCTTGGCTATTAATGTACCAGTAAACTCGCTCCAATCGCCTTGAATGAGTTCTCGTAAATAAGGAATGCTGTAGGTCAATGTGCCGCTACCACTGACTTTACAGGCGATATTGGCATTTCTGAAAGGTTCAAAAAAGTTGTTGCTACCTGTTTCTACGATAAGGTGCATGGGATAGTTTTCATAAATACTGGTGCTTCCATTGCTTGTACGGAATGTACCGCCAGCGAGCCGTAAAACATTAGATGTGCCAATAGCTGCACCTTCATTGATGATGTTATCTGCCAAAACAGCCGTACTGATGGGACTAATTTCTAACACTCCCTTTTTGATGGTCGTTTCTCCTAAATACGGATTGGCACTTCTTAATACCACTCTTCCTTCTCCCGATTTGATAAAGCCACCGTCACCTGTCAGTACGCCTGTGAGTGTAAGCGTTGCATTGGGGTCGCTTACTTCTAGCTCGGTAGTGGCATCTAAGTTTACCGAACGGTCGGTGCTTGCGTTACCGCCTGTATAGCGGATTTTACCTCCACGCCATACCCAGTTGAAAGCGTAATTGGGCGAAGCCCCAATCGAACTAGCCAAGCCTCCGTTGGCGAGCTTGTTGATTTCTAAAGTGCCAAGATGTAAGACTGTAGCACCTGTGTAGGTGTTGTCGGTAAGTAAGGCGAGTGTTCCTTTGCCCGTTTTATTGACAGAACCGGGCCCTTGTATTGCTCCTGTGCCTGTTAGTTGATAATCGCCATCAGATTGTACGAGTAGGTTTTTAATGCCCACTTTATCGGTAATACTAATGTTTTGTGCCGTTGTACCTGCTTCTGCAAAAAGTACTTGGGTGCTGTCGCTGAACGTTTTGGCGATGCTGTTGTTTTGCCAATTGGCGGTTGTTTTATCCCATACTTTGCTTACGCTACCTGTCCATGTGAGGTTAGGAACATACTTGGCAGGGTCGAGTACTTCTACTTCTTTGGGTTTACTTTTGGCAATCCATTCGTTTGAATACTCCGATGCGATTGCACCACTAATGGCTTTTACTCGAAAAGTATCAGCCTCGGCAGGGGCAAGTCCGCTTACTTCAAAGGTATTGTTGTTGGCTGCTACTTGTCCGATAACCACAAATGTACCATTTACTTTACGCTCCACTACGTAGCCTGTTTCTTTTTCGGTATAATCAAACCAAGTGAGTTTAATACTCGACGAAGTGGCCGATTCTGTTTTTAAATTCCACGGTTTACGTAAATAAAACTGGCTGTCTTTTTCCGTAATACTGTTGATATAGCGTTCGATATTGGTATAACCAGTACCCCCAAGTGTCATAGCATCATCCGCATTTGGGTTTGTACCGTTGGCTGTTTCCCATGTATCGGGCATTCCGTCTTTGTCGGTATCGGTACGAAGATTGCCTCCCCACAAGTTCCAGTTGGTCGGTACGCCAAAAGGGAGTACATTTTCGTTAGAGAGAAATTCTCCTTTTTTGCCAAACGATTTTACTTCATTGACTACATAATAATCAGCTAAATCTCGGTATGGAAGCGACGCTCCAACGGTAGGCAAAAGGTCGTCTAAAAGACTATTTGCTTTGAGCGTTGGCAAAGCTGGATACCCGTAAGGTGTGGTTTTGAAGTCGGGCCCACCTCGGTATTCTTCTTTTGCCATAAGATGAGGGTTGAAAACGCCATCTCGTGTGGTATCTGTCCAGTTGTCTTCGGCATAAATATGAAAAAGGGCATTTGCTCCATTAAAGCCACTTACGGCATCGCTTGGGCCTTTGATAAACACATTGCCTGTAGCATTGACGAATGATTCGCCTTCTGAATCACCACCCATAATGTATGCTCCTGATTTCCAGTGATATACTACGTTGTTGGTGTATTGGTTTACGCCTTTTACTTTGTTGTTGCGGGTGTCGTTATCTACATATAAGTTACGATATAAGGTTACGCCTCCGTTGGTCTGGATAAGCCCCCCTGCCGAGTGCGTTAGTAAGCCTTGTGAAATAACGCAGTTTTGAATAGTAATGCGTGCTGCATCGGGCGAGTTGATAGAAAAGGTTTCGTCACGCCCCCACGATACCGAACAATGGTCAAATATCAGGTCTTGTCCTTCTGCTATCCCAATGGCATCTTTGCCACTGTCGCCCGTAGCTCCCATGCGGATTTTGATGTAGCGACAAATGGTGTTGTGTGCTCCCGAAAACGACCAACCATTGCCATATACCGTAATGCCTTCGCCAGGGGCAGTTTGTCCAGCAATGTAAATATTAGCTGAAACAATCATCCGACTGGTGATTTTAATAACACCGCCTACATCAAATACGACAATGCGATTGGGTTTGCTGAGTGCATCTCGAAGTGAGCCTGTGCCAGAGTCATTGAGATTGGTTACGTGATAAACGCTGCCGGTGCGGCCACCTGTAGCGTATTTGCCAAAACCTTCTGCACCAGGAAAGGCGAGTGTTTGGGCTTGGGAATGTTGGGTGTTGCATACAACCAACAAGAGTAGGAGGAGAGCTATGTTGAAAGCTCCTCTGCCAACTTTCCAATAAAGTGTCATAGGTTTGTAAAGGTTAAGCATTCCTCATTAGCTCATGTCCCGATGGATATTGGCTACTGAACGGTTAAGTTTAGGTTTAGTATCGACTTGCAGCCAACTCAAAAGCCTGAGCAGGGGGGCAAATAGCTAAATAGGAATTGTATTAGAGATTTTTTTGTAAATAAAAGAGAAAAATATCTATAAATAATCATGTTTACTGAAATATTATGCAAAATAATAGTCACAGAGCTTTAGCTGTACTAGAGCTAAAACGCTGTGAACGGAGGATGATAGTAAGATTCAAAAAGAAAATGGCTTATTCCCAAAGGGGATAATGCTCTAAGCGGATTTGCTCGCCAAAGAAAATTTTGGTAGAGGTTTCAAACGATTGGGTATAATCAGAAACATAAAAATGCCTTAAATAAGCTTGTAACGAGTTGAGCAACTGGCTACTTTCCAAATAATCGTACAACGATTTTGCGACAATCTCAGACGTATCAAGTACCGATACCTTTCCTTTATAATAGGCTTCGATTTGTTTTTTTATCAAAGGGTAATGGGTACATCCCAAAATGAGGGCTTCGATGCCTTCTAAGGTAGTGTTGTGTAAATATTCGGTAATGATGCTTTCTGAAATCGTATTGTTGAAAAAACCTTCTTCTATCATGGGTGCGAGCAGAGGTGTTGCCAACGACTTGAGCGTAATGTCTTTGCCTAATAAATCAGTTTTCTTGCGGTAAATATTAGAATTGACGGTCTGCTTTGTGCCTATCAAACCGATGGTCTTGTGGGCATAATGCTGGTCAAGAAATTGTACCACGGGGTCTATTACATTTATGACTTTTGCCTTACTTCCTACATACTCACGCACGAGCTCGTAAGCCGCCGCCGAAGCCGAATTGCAGGCAATCAAAATGACTTTACATTTTTGTTGTAATAAAACATTGCATATTTTTATAGAATATGCCTGAATCGCCGCCGCCGATTTATCGCCATAAGGCAAATGAGCCGTATCGCCAAAGTAAATAATGTTCTCGTTGGGCAATAGCCTTGTTACGGCATGAGCGACTGTCAAGCCGCCAATACCGCTATCAAAAATGCCTATCGGAGCCGATGTATTCATAGAGTATGCGTATTAAAATGTGAAAATTGCGTAAAAATGAAAATTCCCTTGTTATCATGCAACCTTTGAAGATAGATTTTCATCTACGATATACAACGGCTCTAGGTTGCTAAAAAACGAAGTACTTGCTGTTGTCGTTTATATCACTCCAAAACTATATTGCTAGTGTGAATTTTTTACAACGAAATATCTCTATCTTTCAAACCGAAGAAGCTTTGGTCAAAGCCTGTCAAAAGGGCGACCCCAAAGCACAACGTCGGCTGTATGAAAAGTTTTCTAATAAAATGCTAGGGGTTTGCTTTCGCTATGTGCACGACGATTTTGAGGCAGAAGAAATCATGATAGAAGGATTTGTGAAAGTTTTTGAAAAAATACATACCTTTAAAATGGAAGGAAGTTTCGAGGGCTGGATTCGCCGAATTATGATAAACGAGGCATTGATGTATTTGAGAAGCAACAAAAAAGCACAACTCGAAACGAGCTACGAACAAGTATTGTATGAGCCAGAACCGCAACAGTTCAGTACTTCGCTTGAAACCGAAGATTTACTAAAACTCATAGAAGCACTGCCTACGGGCTATCGAACGGTATTTAATTTGTACGCCATCGAGGGCTTTTCTCATGCCGAAATTGCCGAAACCTTGGGCATTACCGAAAGTACTTCTAAGTCGCAGCTATCAAGAGCAAGGGTAATTTTACAAAATGCTTTGTTAGCAAACGAAAAAGCAATGAGATAAGTAGCAACGCAAAATTATGAATTACAAATTATGAGTTATGTTTTGAAAATCAGAATATTAACTTACGCAATTACTTAATCAAATAAAAGGACTAATGAAATAAGCAGATGAAAAATCAAGAACATATAGATAAATACTTTGCCGACCGTATCAAATTATATGAACGCAAGCCCCATGCGGAGGCTTGGCAAAGATTAGAAGCCCGTCTTGAGCGTTCTGAAACCAAAGTTGTTCCTTTGTGGTGGACTTACACCCGAGCGGCTTCGGTATTGCTTCTTTTAGGTTGGGGAACTTACGGAGGGTATCGGTATTTTACAGCTTCAACGCCCGATGCTCCTGTTGTCGCTGCCAAGAACAGCACAAAACCAGCTAAGTCGCCTCAACAATCGACGCAGTTACCTGCTTCGCAAGAATTGCCTGAACAAATAACAGTGGCAAGCACAAAGCCGTCTGTTTCAAGCAACAATACAGAAAAAACGTTACCGTCAACCAAACAAGTACTTGTGCCCGCCCCACAACCGCAGGAACAAGTACTTGCCAAGGTTGATGTACCCGATAGAGCAAGTCCCAAAGTCGATAATACGATTGTGTTGGTGGTGGAAAAAGACGACATCGCTACGCCCGAAACCATTGTGTTGAGCATGGTGGACCCACAGCCTACAACCGATTCGCCCGTGGCACAGATGTTGGAAGACGATAATACCAGAAAAACGAGCCGTTTGAGTCGTATTTGGCAACAACTCAAAAGAGCTAAAAAAGGCGAAGGCTTAGATTGGAACGAAATTGGTATCAAACCGCAAAAAGTGTTGGCAAGAGCCGATGCCAAAATAGAAAATACCAAAGACAACCTGCTCGAATCTATCAATGCCCGTAATACAGAAAAATAATTTTACAAAAGATGCAACCTCTCAGTTTAGCCCTGCATCTTGCTTATATAAAAAGAGAACATTCTAAACGAGGTTAATCCTTATAAAGTCATGGAAACAATAACCACACAAAAACAATGGCGTATTGCTTTGATTACTACATTTTTATATTTGTTTACTTTAGTAAGTTACGCCAAACATCAAGAAGCTGACTCTACCATCATTAAAATTGATAAACGCAACCAAACGATTATTGATGGCAAAAGTACCAATGTGAGCTTGCGAGAAGATTTACAGCAGTTATTCCAAAAAAATGGAATGCAACTCGACGACGAAACTTGGAAGGGCATTCGCCGAATTGTAAACAGCGACATGACCAAAGATACCGTGTTGGTGATTACACAAAACCAAAAAAGCATCAACGTCGCTATCAAGGCACAAGGAGCAACAGCCAATAGCCAGCGAACAACCAATACTTCTACGCATTCGTCTTCTAGTAGTAATAACGCAAGCAACGTACAAATAGGTTTGAAAGGCGTACACGTGAAAGATGGCAATGAAGAAGTTCACGTAGATTGGAATGGCGTTGTGATAAAAGATGGCTCGGAAGAAACCAAAGTAGTATGGCGCGACACCACCAAGGTAAAAAACCGCCGAGATGGCTATGGCTCTCGCACAGGTTTTAATATTTACTTTGGCTTAAATTCCTTCTCGAATACGAATAATATCGGTGGGGCGTATAACACCAAAGATTTTGAGTTGAGTCCATTAGGAGCAAGATACTTTGGTTTTGGCTGGACACGCAGCTCTTACCTTAGCCGAGGGGCAAAAGCAGCCTTAAAAATGAGCTATGGCTTGGAGTTCTCTTGGTATAACTTCATGTTTGAAAACAACCGTTACATAGATAAAGGAACGAATGCCATTGAATTTAAAGATTATGTTGATAAAAATGGCCAGCCCGTTGATTTGAGCCGAAACAAATTAACCATTGCCTATATCAATGTACCCTTTATGCCGTATGTCGCTTTTGGTAAAAAATCAACGGTCACTTATGTGGGGTTGGGTGGCTATGTGGGCTACCGTCTTGATAGCTACACCAAAACCAAGGAAGAAAACAGTGGCGAAAAACATTGGAACCACAGCAGTTTTTACCTCAATAACTTGCGTTATGGCTTGGCTTTTGAGTTGGGTTTGAAAGATTTTCCTGATTTATTTCTCAATTATGACCTTACCAATCTTTTCCAAGAGGGCAGAGGTCCGAAAGTGGGAGCGATTAGTTTTGGAATAAGATTGTAATTTTTTTAAAATATTTTTGAAAAAAATCAAAGGCTAATGAGTTTCCTAAGCAAACTTGTTAGCCTTTGATTTTCAGTTTTATAAGAGAAGCATAAGGGCGTTAATACAAGGAATTTAGGGAGAAGTGAAGAAAAATATTTGAAATTTTTTTTGAATTATGTTTTGACATTATCAGAAATCTATATACTTTTGCACACTCTTTCACGAGAACGCTACAAGAAAGCAGTAAAATGAAAGAAACGGGGATATACCAGAGCGGCCAAATGGGGCAGACTGTAAATCTGCTGACTTATGTCTTCGGTGGTTCGAATCCATCTGTCCCCACAATCAAATTGCTAACAAAAGACACTTTGCAGTTTGTGAAAATACCAAAATTATTACGCAAGCGGGAGTAGCTCATTTGGTAGAGCGATAGCCTTCCAAGCTATAGGTGGCGGGTTCGAGCCCCGTCTCCCGCTCATACAAATTTTAGATGGTTGATTGTTAATAGTTAATAGTTAATGGTTTAGCGAATTAGCGATTAACGATTAACCATTTCTGTTTGTTAGGCAGTTGAGTTTTAACAGTACAGCAAGCCTTTGTAGCTCAGTGGTAGAGCACTTCCTTGGTAAGGAAGAGGTCGGCAGTTCAATCCTGCTCAAAGGCTCCATTCAAAACAACGATTAGTTAAATAGGAGCTTTCAAGTATCTTTTATCTTTGGTTGTTGGAAGTTGAAAGGTATCAATTTTTTCATTCTTTTTATAAAACTAATTAAGAACTAAATAATCATGGCAAAAGAGAATTTTGACCGTAGTAAACCTCACGTAAATATCGGTACAATCGGTCACGTTGACCACGGTAAAACTACTTTGACTGCTGCCATCACTAAGGTGTTGTCAGAAAAAGGACTTGCTGAAAAGAAAGACTTCTCTTCAATTGACTCAGCTCCTGAAGAAAAAGAGCGTGGTATTACTATCAATACAGCGCACGTAGAATATTCAACTGCAAACCGTCACTATGCTCACGTTGACTGTCCTGGTCACGCCGACTACGTTAAAAACATGGTAACTGGTGCTGCTCAGATGGACGGTGCTATCATCGTGGTTGCTGCAACTGACGGTCCAATGCCTCAAACTCGTGAGCACATCCTTTTGTCTCGCCAAGTAGGTGTACCTCAATTGGTGGTGTTCATGAATAAAGTTGACATGGTTGATGACCCAGAATTGTTGGAACTTGTTGAAATGGAAATCCGTGAATTGTTGTCATTCTATGAATTTGATGGCGATAACATTCCAGTAATTCAAGGTTCTGCTTTGGGTGGTTTGAATGGCGAGCCTAAATGGGTTGCTACTATCGAAGCGTTGATGGATGCTGTTGATAGCTGGATTCCACTTCCAAAACGTGACGTTGATAAGCCTTTCTTGATGCCAATCGAAGACGTGTTCTCTATCACTGGTCGTGGTACTGTAGCTACAGGTCGTATCGAAACTGGTGTTATCAACTCTGGTGATCCTGTTGAAATCTTAGGTATGGGTGCTGAGAACTTGAAATCTACTGTAACAGGGGTTGAGATGTTCCGTAAAATCCTTGACCGTGGTGAAGCTGGTGACAACGTAGGTTTGTTGTTGCGTGGTATCGACAAAGAATCTATCCGTCGTGGTATGGTTATTTGTAAGCCAGGTTCTGTGAAGCCTCACTCTAAATTCAAAGCTGAGGTGTATATCTTGTCTAAAGAAGAAGGTGGTCGTCACACGCCATTCTTCAACAAATACCGTCCTCAATTCTATTTCCGTACAACTGACGTAACAGGAGAAATCATGTTGCCAGAAGGAGTAGAAATGTGTATGCCTGGTGATAACTTAACTATCTCTGTAACTTTGTTGAACAAAGTTGCTATGGATAAAGGTCTTCGTTTCGCTATCCGTGAAGGTGGTCGTACAGTAGGTGCTGGTCAGGTAACTGAAATCTTAGACTAATTCTAAGACTAACCATATAAAAGAGGCATTGTCGAAAGACAATGCCTCTTTGCTTTTTAGCGTATTTTTTCAAAAAAATACTTCTTACAATGCTTTGTTACACAGCCCTTTATAAGGGCTAAGTAAAGAAAAGCGTCGTTTTTTGAAGAAAGTACAGGTATTTACTTGGATATTTTAAAACAAAAAACTAAATTTGCATTCCAATAACAAACGGGCATAGTATAAAGGTAGTACAGAGGTCTCCAAAACCTTCGGTCTGGGTTCGAGTCCTGGTGCCCGTGCAAAGGAAGTTCCGAGTATTTGGTTTTAAATCTAAAGTTAATTTTAATTAGCTTTGACTTTAACGCCAAAAATTCGGAACTTTGAAGTTTATACAGGATTGCATAAACAGACATTCTATTTTTCACAAATCGCATGAACAAATTAACCCAACTGGTAAAAGACTCTTGGGCAGAAGTTACAGAAAATGTGACGTGGCCAAAATACTCGGAGTTACAAGCAAGCTCTACTTTGGTATTGGTTGCATCTTTAATTTTTGCTTTGTTAGTAGGACTTATCGACTTTGTTTTCAAAACAGGTCTTGAATTGTTCTATTAATCATTGAATTGAGGAAAAGTATTTTCCTCCTTGAATTGTTAATAAAATGGCAGAAACTAATTGGTATGTTCTGAGGGCTGTTTCAGGACAGGAGAAGAAAATAAAAAGCTATCTTGAAGCGGAAGTAACACGCCAAGGGCTTAATGAATACGTACCGCAAGTGATTTTACCTACCGAAAAAATCTATGAACTTCGGAACGGCAAAAAAATCGTGCGTGAAAAGACCCTCTTTCCTGGTTATGTTTTCGTCGAAGCCGATATTAAATATGGTGAAGTATCGCACATCATCACTTCCATGCCAGGCGTAATTGGCTTTTTGAGCTGGAATGATGGTAAAACTACGAAAACACCTATTCCGTTGCGTGCAGGCGAAATTAAGCGTATCTTAGGTAAAATAGACGAAGTAGCTCCGATTGAAGAGGTTGCAGCTATTACGTTTACCAAAGGCGAAACAATTAAGGTAATTGACGGGCCTTTCTCATCGTTTGAAGGTACTGTCGAAGAAATTTTCGATGATAAGAAGAAACTTAATGTGATGGTTAAGATTTTTGGTCGAAATACACCAGTCGAACTTAACTACTCTCAGGTAGAAAAATAACATTCAGCCCTATCATTAAGCGTCTTTGTTTACTCAAAGACGCTTTTTTTTTTATGAAGTTCATCTATATCAACAGCAGTTATTGGGAGGCTTTTCAAGAGAAAGTACTGCCCACCGTTACACAATATGGTTTGAGAATTTTAATGGCAATCATCCTGTTTCTGATAGGGCGTTTAGCTATTAAAAAGGCTATTGCTATCATGAATTCGAGAATGAAACTCGAACATATTGATACCGATGTGCAGCCTTTTTTGGTATCGTTGGTGCGTGCAGCACTCAATATCATGCTTGTGCTGAGTTGTGCAGGGGTATTAGGCGTAGAAACTTCGTCGTTTATTGCTGCTTTGGGTGCTGCGGGCTTGGCTATTGGCTTGGCTTTGCAAGGAAGCTTATCAAACTTTGCTGGTGGCGTGCTGATTTTGGTATTTAAGCCGTTTAGGGTAGGAGAACTGATTAGTGTGCATGGGTTTACTGGCTATGTAGAGTCTATTCAGATTTTTAATACCATTTTGCTTACAACCAGTCACCGAACCATTGTGTTGCCCAATGGTAACTTATCCACATCGGCTGTGGAAAACATTTCTCGCAAAGGGATTATTCGGGTGGATATGCGTTTTGAAACAGATATATCGGCCGATATAGATAAAACAAGGGCTTGTATCGAAGAAGTAATTGAAAAAAATCCACACGTAATAAACGAGAGAAAGCACGAAATTGTGGTGATTGGGCTTAAAGATACGGCTATTATCTTTGGTGTAAAGCTCTGGATTCAGGCTACGGAAATAGACCGGGTACAATATTTTATGTATGAACACGTGAAAAAGCAATTTGATACCCACGGCATAGCTTTCCCTGACCCTGTGATGGCGGTTAAAGTAGCATAAAATATTATTTGTTTTCAATTAAAAAACCACGGTACTAGCCTCAGTACCGTGGTTTTTGCTTTAAAGGGAAATTATTCAACAATGATTTGCCCTGCTCCGTTATAGCTGCGTAGCTCGCCGTTGTACATGGCATCGGCACTCACAGCCCCACGGGTAAATTTGCCTTTCGATACCACACGCACCAAGTAATAGAAGGCTTGGCTTTGTCCGTTGCAATCGGTAAAGAAATTGATTCTATCATCCCGTATGTCGAAATGCTTAGGAACGCTTATATCTTTGGCCCAGGAAAGGTCTCGTTCGGCACTGAGCCTTGGGTTCTCTATCTCGAATCCTGCGGGGAGCATATCGGTGACAACGATGTTTTCGGCCACTACACTGCTGTTGAGTGAAATTTTTACGACAATCAATTGGTTTTGTTTGAAGGTATTGCCTGTCATAGCTCTACCGTTGCGGTCGAAATAGCTGCGGCGAACTTGTAAGTAATGGTCTTCTTCGGGAGCATTGCCTTGTGCCAATAACCCTTCGGCTTGGGAGAAATAATATAGGCTTCCCTTGCCTTGTGCTTGTACGCTGATGGCTTGACGGAAATCGTTTACGACTAAGTCGGTTCCGTTGAATACTTTTTGCTGTTTGCCACTTTGTAACTTGGCACTCATGTTGGTTTGTGCTGCGTTTTGTGCGATTTTTCCTAAAGCTAAAAAGCTAAAAACTTCCTCTTGCGTCGAGAGCCACGTTTGAGATTTGAGTTGTTCCGAAAGCAAACGGGCCAAGCTAGGAATTTGTAAATTTTGAGGGTCGGTTTCAATCAAGGTATGCAAAGTGAGTGCCAAACCACGAATAGGCGAATGAAAACTTCCGCCCGTTTCTCTTGCCGAATGCACCAAGTTGTATTGCGTTGGCAACAAACTATGCTGACTTTTGGGGTCGCCTATAGCAGCATACGCCGATGCCAATAGGTATTTTTCGTCTAAAGGCAACAAAGCAGGGTTCGATTTATAATAGTTCATGACGGCTCGGTTGGGTTTGCCTGCTAGTGCCAAAACGTATAAACCATAAATATTCTCACGACTGGCAATTTGTTGGGTCGTACTGCCAAGGTCGGGTTCGGTTACGACTTCCGATTGTGTTTCTTTTTTGTTGGAACGGCTATAAATATATTCTAGCAATCGACCCAATGTGGTGGCATTGACTTCAAAATTTGCTTTTTGAGCTTCCAACAAAAAATGACAAGCAAACACCGAACCCCACCAACTTTCTTGGTCGCCGCCTGCCCAGTAAGCCATAGCACCCGAAGGAAGTTGTCGGTTTTGAATGGCACGAATGGCTTCTAAAACGTTGGCATTGGGGTTTCGCTCGTTGTAGCCTGTTGCCAATACGGGTTTTGTGCCTTGGGCAAGCTGATGCAAGGCTTTAAAGTATAATTGTGGAAACGCTTTTGAAACCGTTTGTTCGATGCAACCATACGGGTATCCGACCAAATCTTGGTATTTCCCCAAAAATTGTACCATAGGCGATTTACTGAGCGTAAAGCTTGTTTTAACGCTACTAGGAATAAAATTGCTACCCAAATACGGAATTTGTACTACCTGATTGCCCGTAATAACGCCAGCACTGCTTGTTTTTTGCAGCGAACTGCTCGGTCTTACACTCAACTCAATGCTTTCGCTAAATTTCTCTTGGTGTCCTTGTACGTGTACCAGCACTTTGCCAAGACCCACTTTATTGCCGGCTTTTACCGTAAAATAAAGCCTCCCTTCTTTGGCTGGAGCTAGGAACAGCTTTTGTTGGGTACTGCCTGCTGCTTGCAAAGCCCCAGTGGTCTGTACCGACGCTTGTACCCAAGTACCTTTGTTGGTGGTATTGGTGATATTGACAGGCATATTTAGCTCGTCGTTGGGACTAGCAAAGCGAGGCAATGCCGTACTAATCACCAAGGGGTCGGCTACTTTCATATTTTTTGTGGCACTACCAAAGGCTTTGTCTTTGTAACCAATTACCATAATTCTTAAATCGCCAGAAAACTCAGGAATGGCAAAATTGAAATCGGCATCGCCACTGCCATCGGTACTTACCTTGCCCGCCCAGATAGCCATGAGGTTTACCCTGCCATTGGTCAGTGGATTTACTCGTTTTTCGAGGTCGTAGCCATCGCCCCCGATGCTGCTATGCGTTTGTAGGGCTATTTCGGGTAATAAGAATGGATACAAGTCGAAGCTTTTGGTTTCTAAAGCTCGTTTTTGGTAAAAAAAGGCGTATGGGTCGGGTGTTTTGAAATTTTTTAATTGTAAAATTCCTTCGTCAACTACGGCAATGGTAAGTTCGGTATGAGGCTTGGCATGCACGTGGATGGTTTGTTTGGTTTTGGCCCTCGAACGTTCGACTGCCGTGATGGTGATGGGCAGTTGCGTATCGGGGTCTTCGACCAATACAGGGGCAAAGCCATGTGCAACGGTCAAAGGTAAATTCGATTCATCCATGGGGCGGATGAGCGTTGCCGAAACAAAAACATTAGGTAAGTGTGCTGCTCCGACTTTAAAACTAAAACTTGCCGATTTTTTATCGGTTTCTACATAACGATATTCTAGTACTTTATCTCTTTCGATGGTCACTAAAACCTTGCCTGCAAAAGGCGTTTTGAGTAAAACCTGCACTTCGTCGCCTACTTGGTATTTGGGCTTGTCGAAAGCAATCGCAATTTTGCCTTCGGTATCTACTTCAAACGAGCTATTGGTGGTATTGCCCCAACTGTAGGCATAAAACGAGCGGGCCGTCCACGAAGGGCTACCTACCCGATGTACCCGAATTTCATATTCGCCCGAAATCGGAGGGGCATAATTGATATTGGCTTTGCCTTGATTGAACGTCACGAGGCGATTCAAGACGGTTTTGCGTTGTTTTTTAGAAGAATATTTCACCGAACGGTCTGAGTTTCGTTCGATAACTGTCTGGTAATCAAAGCGAATGATTTCTACTTGTGCTTGGGTATTTACCAATTGTTCGTTTTTATTCAGTGCAATGAGCGGAATGTTCATGGAGGCATTGGTTGCAACGTAGCTGTCGTTGAGTCCTATGCCGTAAAACACGGGCTGGGTGTAAATATCCAGTTTTTTGAGGCGATTGACAGGCCGCCCTGTTTCGTCGAAAACGGTTACATAAATTTTCCCTTCCAAAATTCCCATGTTGCTATAGGTAGCAGGAATCATAAATGTTTGACTGGCAAGTCCTTGGTCGTTGGTAGTGCCTTGCCGAACAACCGACTCAAAATGCGTATTTTCCTGAATGTCAAATACATATTGAGGATAGTTTTTAGAAATGAAGGCTTTTTTTCCAAGCCTCAATTCCACTTCATAATTACGATTAGAAGCTGGTGGACCAAATAAATTTTGTGCTGTCGCATTCATCTGAATACGCTCGCCGTTGAGATAAAAAGGCTTGTCGGTTTGGGTATCAACCTTGATTCTGTCGGGCATAAATTCTTCGATGGCTACGTTGCGGGTATTCAAAAGCACATCGTTTCCATTGAGTAGCTCTAGCACATACGTACCCGTCACAGCAGCCCTGTCTGTTGGAATCGACAAATCTATCGCTCCTTGCTCGTTGGTTTCGAGGCGAAAAGCTTGGTATTCCTTGCCATTGGGCTGCAATAAACGCAACTTTACAGGAATATGTTCGGCGTTGTTCCATTGTTGTGTACGTACAATGCCATGCACCTGAATGGTTTCGCCAGGGCGGTAAATATCTCGGTCGCCATACAAAAATGCGTCTAAACCAGTGGCATTGTTGCGTTTGCCATCGACCTCGAAACGAGAGGTTTCAACGGCTGTATCTTCTAAATAAAGGTAATTAAAATCTTGTTCGTTGTGGGCCGTAATGAGGGCTACTTTAAAGCCTGTTTTATTGAAGTTTTTGAAAACAGCAATGCCATTGCCATTGGTTTTTTGGGTCAGAATCGTCTGGTTATTACTCGAAATAAGGCTTATCTCAACCTCTGGAAGAGCTTCGGTTGTTTTGATAGAATTGGCAAAAACCCATAGCTCGTCGTCGGCTTGTTTAGTGATAAGGCCAATGTCTGAAATACTGACCAATTTGGTAGCGTTCAAATAGTATTGGTCGGTAGAATGAATATTCACCAAATAAATTCCTCGCAGGTTATTTTGGTCGGGTAGCGACAAATTGAGTGCTTTTACGCCTTGGGCTTCGGGCAAATTGCTTGTTTCTACGGTTTTCTCTACAATTACATCCGAATACATCCCCGATTCATCTTCATAATACACAAAGGTTTTGGGCAAAAGACTAGGGGCATTTTCGTCGTAATTATAGTCTTCGTAACGATTTTGTCGAATAAAATTCAGGATGTTATTTTCGTAAATTTTAGCAATTTTTACATTTACCTTCGGTACGTTCACGATATTAACCGCAATGTTTTTATGTCCTTTCGAGGTAAGATAGGTAGCACGTTTGTTCATGAAACCGATGGAAGCAGGCATATCGCCAAAGAAAATGTCTTTCTCGACCGATTCGGCTAAATTGATGCCCAGCGTACTGGTCAGTGCCGAATTGAGGTTTAGAATATATTTATCGGCTTCATTAAAGGCCCCGTGGATAATCAAGGTATTTTCTTGCACTTCTGTTTTGGTACTTAGTTCGGTTGAATAGTTGGAGCTAGGCTTTGGAGTCTTTGCGATTGGCGCAACTATATTGCCCGACGAATCGTAACTCACCTCTGGTGAAACAACGATTTCTTCGTCCTCTTCTGTTTGCTGGTTTTGCTGAGAAGCCTCATCAAGCAAAATCTTATAGGCTTTTTGGATATTTTCGGCTTGTAAACTCTGACTAAAAGTAACTTTTATCACTCCTTGGTTTTGTTCAAAACCATTGTCAATAGTCAATACTTCGAGGGTATTGGCATCATGCAAGGCAATTTCTTGGTCGAGGTTTTCGCTCAATTGATGGTTGGTGGCGGGCAAGGTAAGCCCTTTTTCAAGGTGGCAATGCAGGCTTTCGGTACTGCTTTCAACGCCTTGTACCCGTACAAAAACCACACTGGCAAGCGTCGATTGAACAATCTGAAAAGCATAAGGATGCTCGTTGGCATCCGAGATTTTGAGCAACTGCGTAAGCTCTTGCGGATTGACAGGATAATTAAAATGCAAACTCAACACCGGTTGTACGGCTGCATTTTGGGGTTTCGACCAAAAGCTTTCGATTTTTTTTAGGCTTAAAAAAGGCGTGTGAAATTGAATAGCCTCATCGCTGATGGCGTATTTTTCTTTGGCACTACTGACCAGCAATTTACTCAGTTCGGCGGTGTATTTGGTAGCAGGGTCGAAGCCAACGGTAGGCGAAAAAACCAATTCGTTGGGGGCAGTCCATTTGAATTTACCTTCTACTTTAGGCGAAAACTGAATATACTCGCTCGAATACCAAGTATTGAGCTCGCCGATACTCACCAAATCTTTGCTGAAAGTAAAGACCAAGTTTTGGTTTTCGTTGATTTCGTCTTCAAAATTGGTGCTAATAACCCGCACACCGCCCCAGCGTGCACACGAAGAGCAGAGATAACAAGCCACAGCAATGCACAGGACTAGGCTACACAGCAAAGAAATTTTACGGTTCATGATTGTTGGAATGTTTGAAGTTTTTGTATCAGAGGAGGGCTTTCACACGAGTGTCAATAGGTCACGGCTCTTTTATAAGAAATTTCTAAAAACTTTTACAGATTCCCAACAAAAATGAAAAAAATATATCCAATAGGATGGTTGTCGTGGAGAAAGCTTTGTTGAAAATGGTTTAATATTTTTGTTTTTGCATGATATTTTGCATATATGATAATTTTTTAATAGATTTACCCTGATTTAATAACCAAAAGATATGTCTGAATGGAACGATAAAGTCAAACGAATGCTCAAATCTGAGTTGATAAAAAGAGGATTATCAACAGAAGATTTAACCATTTTATTGAATCAGCATGGTTGTACTGAAACAAAGGCGAGTGTTGATAGTAAAATCAGTAGAGGTACGTTCAGTGCTTCGTTTTTTATGCAGTGTTTATATGTAATGGGTTGTACCAAAATAGACATTGAAGAATACAGCTTCAATAGGATGGTAGCAGAGCAAAAATTAAAGTATAAGACAGCGAAAGATGAAAACTAAATTGAAGTTTATAGATTTATTTGCAGGGCTAGGAGGGATTCGTCTTGGGTTTGAACAAGCCTGTAATGCAAGAGGCATTGATACCGAATGTGTACTTACGTCTGAAATAAAGCCTTATGCCGTTCAGACCCTCAAGCATAATTATGACCATGATAATTTTGTAGGAGATATTTTTCAGGTAAAAAACGAAGATATTCCTCCTTTTGATTTCCTTTTTGGCGGTTTTCCTTGCCAGCCTTTTAGTGCAGGAGGGAAACGTAATGGCTTTGCCGATACCAGAGGAACGCTTTTCTTTGAAATAGAACGTATTTTAAAATACCATCAGCCACAAGGTTTTATTCTTGAAAATGTAGAAGGCCTGGTTAAGCACGATTTAGAGAACAAATACGATGAAATTGGCAGAACTCTCAGTACAATTTTATATAAATTGGAAGAAGAGTTGGGTTATCAGGTATCATGGAAGGTATTAGATAGTGTAAATTTTGGTGTTCCACAGTCGAGAAAACGAGTTTTTATTGTAGGAACTAAGTATGAAAAAGTATCATTAGATGGTTTTGAACCCACTTTTAAGGTGCTGAATGATATTTTAGAGCGAGGAAAGCCAACCATGAATACCGATTTTACTCGAAAATTATTAAGTCATTTTGATATAGAAGAGCTATATGGCAAGTCTATAAAAGATAAACGTGGAGGAGATAATAACATCCATAGTTGGGATATTGGTGTTAAAGGAACGTGTACAAAAGACCAAATTAATTTACTCAATAAGCTTTTCAAAGAAAGAAGAAAAAAGCAGTGGGCAAGCGAAATAGGAATTGATTGGATGGATGGAATGCCCCTAACATTGGAGCAAATCGCTTCTTTTTTTCCTATGAATAACCTTTTTGAACAGGTTGATTTACAAGCCTTGTTGGATGATTTGGTGGAAAAAGGATATATCAAGTTTGAACATCCTAAAAAGTTGGTCACGAGTGTCACCCCGACTGGTACAATTACTGAAAGAATCTATGACGAAACCAAGCCGAAAGGTTATAATATAGTAACAGGTAAATTAAGTTTTGAAATCAATAAAATACTCAGTCCGTTTGATATTGCGCCAACCTTGGTAGCAACCGACATGGTGAAAATTGCAGTTCCTGATGGCAAAGGATTACGGAGGCTGACCATCAGAGAAGGCTTACGGTTATTTGGGTATCCAGAGCGTTATGAGATTCCTTTAAAAGAAAGCCATGCCTTTGATTTATTGGGTAATACCGTTGTTGTTCCTGTAATCAAAGCGATTGCAGAAAGAGTATTAGATGCTGTTGAAGGTGTAGCGTTAGTAATAGATAAAGGACATGACTTGGCTAGTCAAGTATCGTTATTCAAAGTTTAATGCCAGTATTTTCTTGATACTTCATCATTACTTTTTCAAACCATTTTTCTTTGTAATTATCACATTGTGGATATAAATAGAGTGTTTCTGAAATAGCTTTTAAGAACTCTATTTTGCTATTAAATGGTTGGTATTTAAGTTTTCGTGAATACCATGTACATGGGCGAAGATTGTAGATTTGGTTTCTTTTGACTTGCATTTTTATGGGGTCTTGCCCTGATGGGCTTGTCATTTCCCATACTTTTTTAAGCCAAATATTATCAATAGAAAGTTCTGCATCTATCATTTTATAGCTTAAAATCAAATAATCTGCTTCTATTCTTTCGGGAATAGTTAATAGAGAGGTACAGTAACTATCAAAGTTGGCAATGTCAAATGCAGGACTTGCTTCAGCATTAAAAGTTTTGAGTTCAAGAAGATCTGTATTTGAACTTTCGGTTAGAAAAAAATCAGGAAATTCCTGTGTATTAGCTGGTTGTCTAAAATAAAACCCTTTTTGCGTAAGCCATTCTGTCAACCACTGTTGCAATAAATCGCCAATAGCATCTTTGCCATTGTATTTTGCTGAAATACCTCCAAAGATGATTTCAATACTCCCGATTTGCTCTTTTATTTTAAAATCATTCAAGAGTAGGTCATAAATTTCTAATGCTGTTACTTTTTTCTTTTCTGTCATTTGTGCGAAAAACTTAAAGGTGTTAAAATGATGTGGAAATTATCTAAATGTATTCCCACCCCAAATGTAGTATTTTTTCCATAAAAGCATGGATGTGGGTGAAAAATCCTGTTGATTACCCTTCAAAATATACCTCGACCATTCATCATAAAAAAGCTTACTTTGAAACATAATCTTTGCCAATAG
>JACCDR012377029.1_pt1 | contig 33501 bp, 51 predicted proteins | sample 7446431 | NCBI WGS metagenome assembly JACCDR01 (sample SAMN15323443, study PRJNA562643) | freshwater metagenome | isolation source: river surface water | place: USA:Blue River Watershed | collected 2017-08-17
ATTGGGCGGCATGATGCCGCTCCGTCTGCCCTTTCACTACCTCGCGCAGTCCGTTGCTCCATCAGGTTGGCAGACCAAGCTCCTGGCCCTTCTCTCGGGGTTCTTCTGGGGCTACGTGGCGGGAGGAAGCGCCGAACGCACAGCCATTCAAGCGCTCCTCGTCCTCATCGTGTGCGACCTGGTGACCGGAATCGCGGCGAGCTTTCGGAAGGGGCGCAAGCTCTCGTCTCGGCGCATGGCTGACTCGGCTTACAAGTTCCTGGGTTACGCGTGTGTGATCATCGCGGCGGCGGCCATCCAGAAGATTATGCCGGACGGGTTCACGAGCGGGGCCGTGGTGGGCTTCACGACGTTCTTCTGCGGCACCGAGGTCTTGAGCCTAGCCGAGAACGTTCGGCACCTTGGCATCAAGGACCACGGGATGATCAAGCGGGTCGCGGATGCGCTGATCTCGGAGACGGGGGAGCACGAACCGAGGGGGCCAAAGGACGTTCGTAAAGGGCCTTGAGATGATTCAGGTAGCAGTTAGGGGAACCATCACCACGAAGTACGCGAACTCGCATACGTGGTGGTATCGCATTTTCGGCGGGCTGTTCGGCAAGGATCGAACCACGGTTCAGAAGGTCAACAAGACCATCGAAGTCTTCGAGAAGGCGGAGATCATTTCCCGGATCGGGAATGGCCTTAACCTGAACGCGACCGTTGTGGATGGTGGCGTCGAGATCGGGCTCTATTTCTCGGATGCCATGGGTCCAGTGGCGGGTCGGTTCATTCCGATTAACGGTCCAAGTATTCCGTGTCGCGGGTCATTCAAGGGCATCAGCGCGGATCTTATGATCTCGGCTGAGCTTGTGGGCTGATGGCTCAACCGACCAAGGACATCCGCTGGGGGTGGGTTGAAGAGCAGTACCGCCTTGGGCAGACCTCCACACGCGCGATTGCGGACGCGCACGAATTGCAATACGGCGTCCCGGTCACGGAAGGAGCCATCCGCAGACGGGCCAAGGGCGAAGGCTGGGAGCGCGACCTCTCGGCGCAGATTCAGAGGCGAGTACGCAGAAAGCTCGCGGAGCGGTCGGTCGCTACGCAGGAGTTGTGCGTACCGCCAGAAATCCCGGGAAATCCTGCCGATGGCGTAGTTTCTAGTCCAGCGCATCCGCAAAACCAGAAAGCGCGGGAACGTCGGGACCAGGTGATTGTCGAGGTCACGGCGGAGATTGCGACCAAGAAGGTCGAAGAGCACCGCAAGTACGCACAAGGCTTGCACGAGATGGCGAACCGCCTAGAGGCCCACATCATGGAGCAACTGCCCATGACTGAGGACGGGCGGCCGAAGGATGTGATCTTCCTCCCGATCATGGAGCGCCTGGTGGAACTGCTCGAGCAAAGGGGCAACGTTGGCGGCGGGTTGATCGACCAGAGCATCGTGGACGCCATCTTGGAAACGACCTACAACCCCATGACGATTAAGGCGATTGCGGGCGCGGTGGCTTCGTGTGCCCAAGCTCGGGCCAAGGCCATCGAGATCGAGCGCAAGGCTTGGAGCTTGGACGATGCGAACGACCCACGGGGCGGCGCTCGAAACGGTGCGCTTGAGACGCTCCGGGAGTTCCTCGGCGTTGCCTAACGTCACGGAGACGGGGCTCGTGCTCGCCGAGAAGCTGTGGGGCTGGGTGCCCCACTCGGACGGTCAGCGCGACTTCTTGACGTGTGACGCCAAGGTCGTCACAGCAGCGTGTGGCCGTCGGTGGGGAAAGTCCGAAAGCTGCGCGATCGACATCGCCATGTTTGCGCTGTCTCACCCTCAGAGCACTCAGTTCATCGTGGCGCCGACGGACGACCAGACCAAGATCATCATGGGCGAAGTCTCTCGGCGGCTCGGCAGTGTGCCGGGTCTTGCTTCCGAGATCCGGGAGGTAAAGGCTCCTCACTGGAACCTCGTCATGCTGGACGCGAAGGGCTTCCAGAGCGGGACCACGGTCAAGGCCCGAACGGCTGGCTCCACTGGTCGCGGCATTCGCGGCAACAAGGCCCACCGGGTGGTTGTGGACGAGGCGGCTTTCGTCGTTGACAGCATCTATGACGACGCGGTAAGCCCGCTCCTCGCGGACTACGACGGGACCATGGTCAAGATCTCGACGCCATGCGGACGGAACCATTTCTGGCGCGAGTACATCATGGGCCTGGACCCGCTCCAAGCTCGGTACCGTTCGTTCTCGTTCCCGAGTAGTTCAAACCCGTACCTGCCCAAGGCTTACCTCGAGGACCAAGAGCGCAACAAGCCGGACCGCACCTGGAGGCAGGAGTACCTCGCGGAGTTCTTGGACGACGCAGGCGGTGTCTTCCGGGATGTGCTGAACGTCATCGACCAGCGGGTCACGGATCGCAAGGGCGTCGGTGAGCACATCGGCGTCGACCTGGCACGCGTGCAGGACTTCACTGTCGTCTCGGTCATGGACGGGAAGGGCAACCAGCTTGAAATGCACCGGGTCAACCAGGTCTCTTGGGATCGTCAGATTGCACTTATCCGAGACGTGGCCTCTCGGCATCCGAAGGCCAAGGTCTGGCTCGACTCGACCGGTGTGGGCGACCCGATCTATGAGGCTCTGCGGATGGCTGGGGTCCACGTCGAAGGGTATCAGCTCACAAACCAGTCCAAGGAAGACCTGATCAACAACCTGGCGCTCCTGATCGAGCGCGCGCGAGTTCGGCTCTTGGACGTGCCCCAGCAGACGGCGGAACTCCAAGCCTATGCGTATGAGATCACGGCGTCTCGGTCGATCCGGATGAACGCGCCAGCGGGTCAGCACGATGACTGCGTGATTGCCTTGGCCCTCGCGGCCTGGGACCTCCGAGAGCGCAAAGCTCAAGCATGGGGCTTCTTGTAAGGGGCACGGAATGGCGAACTTCCTAACCAAGCTCCGCGACAGGTTGCTCCCTTCCTATGGTGGCGGAGGTTACGGGACGTTCGGCATGTGGTCCGGGCTCCTCTCGGGCACTGGCGTGGATTACCGCTCGAAGGCCGGGAAGGTTTACGACAACTCGGTCGTGGGTCCTAGCCTGAACTGGATTTGGAAGCAAATGCTTTACGCGCCTCCCGTGGTCGAATCGGCCTCGGTGAAGGCAGGAAAGCGCGAGTGGGAGGCGGTGGAGACCCACGACTGGCAGAGCGCCCTCGAGAACGCTTTCAGTCCCTACTACGCATACGACACGCTCCTTCACGGGATCGTGGCGTCTTGGTGGGTGGGCGGCAACGTGTACCTCTGGCCCATCGTCTCTCGGGCCGGGATCATCGTGGGCTTTCAGTGGCTGCCGTGGTCGACCGTTATCCCGAAGGCTTCAGACGGGAACGCAGCGGGTACCAAGCTCGTCACGCACTACGAATACACGCCTCCCGGCGGCACTCCGATGGACCTCCCGGCGGAGGCCGTCATTCACTTGCGCTGGGGCATCGATCCCGCGAACACGCTTCTCGGGCTGTCTCCGCTCATGTCGGTGCTCAGGGAGATTGCGGCCGAGAACGGCGCGAGCACGCTTAGCTCGGCGCTGATTGAGAACGGCGGCATCTCGGGTCTTCTGTTCTCGCCCAAGGAAGGGAAGGCCGACATTGACCCGGACCAGGCGCGGGAGATCAAGACCCAGTGGAAGCGCAACACGACGGGCGACATGGCGGGTACTCCGCTGATGCTTCCGTTCCCGATCGACGTGAAGGAGGTTGGCGCTCGGATCGACAACATGATCCCAAGCGAGCTTCGACGCCTCCACGCTTCGCGGATCTGCGCGGCCATCGGCATCGACCCCATGGTCATCGGCTTCGAGTCGTCCTCCAAGACTTACTCCAACTATGAGCAGGCGGCAGACGCGGCATACAAGGGCGCGATCGCTCCGGCGCTCATGTCGCTCGGGATGCAACTCACGGCGGCCATGCGGCGGTTTGAGGGCAACCTGAACGAGCGCATCCGCTTCGATGAGGCCAATATCCCGGCGCGTGCCGACGATACCGCGAGGCTCCTGGAGACGGCGGGCAAGGCTTACAACGACGGGCTGGTCACGTTGAACGAATCCCGGGCCATGGCTCGGTATCCCAAGACCGAAGGCGGGGACACGTTCAAGGAAGCGACCACGATCTCACCCAAGGCGATGGCGGCCAAGCAGATGCGCCAACAGGCTCAGGCTCGGGTGCTCGCGGGACGTGCGACCGAGGAGCTGGGCGACAGTGAATAGAGGAGGAACAAGATGGATGTGTTAATGAGCAGTCGGCGAACGATCATGGATGGCGAGGTCGTGACGTTTGCGTCGGGTTTTGAGCCTTGGGAATCAGTGTTTGGCACAGCGCATCGCGCTATCGGCCCGTTTGAGGTTTCGGCATCTCGGGAAGGCGTTTTGGTTCATCGAGCGGACTGTAAAGGGCGCGAATCAATTGATGCACTAATCCATGCTGTTCAGAGTGCGCGGCGTGTGTTCCAAGAGCTATCGGCGGATATGCGCGGGGGGAAGGCTTCTTTGTACCCATCGCAACCGACGCAGGTGCTCGCCGGTGATTGAGACCAAGAAGGACACGGCGCAGGATGCCCTCCATGCGCGGTTCACTCGGTCGACCCTGGACTTCTATCAGCGGGCGGCTAAGCTCGCGGCTCGGTTCGAGTCGGGCGAGATTGACGCCTTGGAGTGGTACCGCCTCTTCGACAAGCTGGTCCTGACGGGACACTCGGTCTCTTGGTCGATGGGGCGCAAGCTCGCAGGCGACACGAGCGACCAGTCAGAGATTGATGTCATCGTGGGCATCGCCAAGCGTGATGAGGAATCGGCGTACCTTCTCGGCTTCCTGGAGGACTTGCAGAACACGGGGTCCAACCTCTACGACGCGGACGGCGTGCTCAAGCTGCCGAACGTCCAGAACCGAGCGAACCTCTACGGCAAGAAGCTCAGGGGCACGGCAAACGAGGCGTTCGTGGCAACCAGTCCGAACGGGGACGAATTTAACTGGATTCTCGGCCCGAACGAGGAGCACTGTCTCGACTGTCCAAGGATGCCGGCCATGAACCCGTTCACGCTGGACACGCTCCCGTTCTATCCCGGGGATGGCTCCACGGCTTGCCTCTCGAACTGTCACTGCCACCTGGTCCGGGGGGACGGTGTGGTCGGGTTCAAGCGCGTCGACCCATAGAGGTTCGTATAGGGCGGCAAGATGCCCGCTCGCGCAGATGTCATTACAAAGCAAGTTTCCTCACTCACGCTCAAGGCGGCTGGGGATAACGAATGCACGGGCTCCGCTGCCGTCATGGGCAACATGGACCGGGGCGGGGATGTCATTTTCCCGGGCGCGTTCTCGGATTCGGTCCTCGCTGACTTTATCCAGAACGGCTTCGTGGGCGTGGCTCACGAGTGGGACGAGCCCATCGGCATGCCTACGATGGCGAAGGCCGAGGGTAACAGCCTCACGGTCGGCTGGGTGTATCACACGACCGACGACGCCATGGCGGCTCGCACCGTGGCGCAAGAGCGCATGGCGGCTAATAAGTCTGTTGGGCTCTCGATCGGCTTCGCTTGTGACTACAAGGCCGAGAACGGGGTCATCTACTTCCCGAACGGCGAGACGCTTCTCGCTTATGCCGCGGGCAAGGGCTACGACATGACGCTCTTTGACTCGGTATCGATCATGGATTGGAAGCGCGAGTGTCGCGCGATCCTGATCGTGAAGGCGCTCTATGAGTTCAGCCAGGTGACGGTTCCAATGAACCCGGCTGCTCGGGCGACTTCCATTAAAACGCTTTTCGGCTTCGACGGGTCGCGCACCGACCTGTCTCTAGCCGACCACCTTGACGCGGTGCGGATCGCTGCGAAGGGGCTCACAAGCCGCATGGCCGATTGGTTGGCGATGCGGGACTCCAAGGGGCGCGGGATGAATGCCGCTTACCTCGAGGACTTGAAGACCGTCCGGTCCGAGATTGACCAAGTGATTGACGCCATGGAGAAGGCGCGACCCGCAGACCCTGCGGACGTGCTCGCACTCCAACGTGAAGCGCTGATGCTCGATCTCGTGACCCCTGACCTCTAAACAGGAGATCCGCGAATTATGAATCCGCTGATTACGAAGCTAAAGGCCCTCGTGGCCGAGCGTGACGCCATCCTCTCGAAGGGTGACGAGATCACGGCTGAGGATATCACCAAGGCCAAGGACCTAAACGCACAGGCCAAGGCCGTCCAGACCCAGCTTGAAGACCTCAAGAGTCTTCACGGCGAGCAGATCGACATCAAGCAGTACCTTTCGGAGGGCGTCAACCGACTCCCGAACGGTGCGGATGTTCTTGGCGTCCAGAAGTCCGGCCACGTGACCACCGAGAACGGTGTTGTCACCGAGGGCCTCGGCCTCACTGATCGCCAGAAGAAGGCCATCGGCACGAACGAGTACCGAGACGCTTTCCGCGCTTACGCCATGAAGGGTGAGGCTCGGCTTTCGACGGCTGAGGTCAAGACCCTGACCGAGGGCATTGACGACGCTGGCGGTTACCTTGTACCCGCTCAGACTCTCGCCAAGCTCATCGAGAAGGCGATTGCACCGACCCGTGTGAACGGCTTGGTCACTCGCATCCCGACCTCCAAGGATGCGCTCACGATGCCGCGCGTGGTCTACACCACGGACGACATCTACAGCACCGGCATCCGCGCGACCCTCACGGGCGAGTCGCCCTCTTCGGGCTCGGCTCACCGCGTCACTGATCCCGTCTTCGGTAACCACCGAATCGAGATCGGTACCTGGATGCTCTCCATGCCCGTCTCGAACGACCTCATCGAAGATGCGGACTTCCCGCTTCTCGCTTGGATCGGTCAGAAGTTCGCCGAGACCCGCGACCTGCTCTATGACAACCAGATCCTGAACGGTTCTGGCGTCGGAGCGAACCCGCAGGGCGCTTTGCTTAGCCCTGGCTCGACCGGCTACGTGCCGTACAGCCTCTCGGGTGTTGCGAACGCACTCGGCGCGGACGCCATTCGTGGCCTTCCGTTCGAGGTGCCCGAGCAGTACGCCGATCAGGCGAAGTGGATCATGAACCGCGCTTCGGCGGGCAAGGCTATCGCCCAGCTGAAGGACTCGGAGAACCGCTACCTCTTCTCGAAGGGTGGCATGTATCCGGGCATCGCGGAGCGCACTCCGGACTCGCTCAACGGCGACCCGATCGCGTGGAGCGCCTTCATGCCGAACGTCGGCGACGGTGCATACCCCGTGCTCTACGGCGACCTTCGCGGCTTCCTCTTGGCTGAGCGCATCTCGCTCTCGGTCCAGTTCCTCCGCGAGCGCTACGCCGAAGAGAACCAGACGCTGGCCCTCGGTCGCCTCCGCTTCGGCGGCAAGGTTGTCGAGCCCTGGCGACTGCGCCTCCTCAAGAGCGACGACGCCTAGTGACCCATAAGGCCGGGAGTGATCCCGGCCTCCAACCTTTCAGGAGGCTTCTAAAGAAATGATTGACGTTCTCACTAAGAACACTCAGACCCGGCGCGTCGCTCCCAACGATGGCGCCACGACCACGTTCACTTTGGCTGCGGGCACTTCGGATGTCAACAGCGTCTCGGTGGACACTCTCGGATACGGCGGTTGCCAGTTCAAGGTGCTTGTCGGCGCCATGGCCTCGACCGCAGTGTGCGACATCGCCCTTGAGTCGTCCACGGACAACTCGACGTTCACGGCAGTCACGGGCGGCGCGATCACCCAGCTCACGGACACCAAGGACGACAAGGTTGTGATCATCGACTATCCGTCTCCGGCCAAGCGCTACCTTCGATTGGCGTTTAATCGAGGCACGGGTAACACCACGATCGACGGCGTTCTCGCCACGCTCTACAACCCGACTGCTGGAGCCACTGAGATCCACAGCACGGTCGACCAGCGCGTCATCGTCACTCCTGGCAACTAAGCCCACCGCGCCCAGGCCCTTCTCCATCTCGGGGAGGGGCCTTTTTGCGTGTAAGGGGCGGGGATGAGTCTACGTATCACAGGCAAGCGAGACGGCTTCTGGGAAGCCACATTGAACGGAGAACAGGCAAACCTCTCACGGGCATACCTCGAGGAGATCGCCAAGAAGAACGACGCAGACGGCAAGGTCGCGGCCAACGTGCTGGCGAAGAACCCGCCGGACTACCGGGACAAGCCGGACGAGGGATTCACTCCCAAGAGCTTCCGCCGGAGTAAGTAATGCCGAGCGCCTGGCCCACCACTGCAGAACTCACCACGGCCATCGAGGCCATGGGTGGTACTGCGCCTTCGAGCACGATTCTTCAGGCGTACCTTGACGCCTCGGTTGCCGTGTTCGATCATGCAACGGGGTACCGTCCGTTCCTCGCGGGCAGTACGGGTGAGGCCAGGCTGTTCGATCCCCCCAAGGCTCCGACGCGCGACGGGCTGATCTTGGAGTTTGGCTCCGGTCTTCTGTCGTGCGATTCGATCTATGTGGGCTGGGACACCGAGGACAACACCGGGACGCTCCTGGTGGCTGAGCAGGACTATGTTCTAGGGCCTTATGCGCGATCGGGCGCACCTCGGCCTTACACTGAGGTTCGGATCAAGAACTACCCGATTGCCGAGTGGCTTGGCCTCTCGATCAAGGTGACGGGCCAGTGGGGCTACTCTGCCACGATCCCGAGCGATGCGTGGCTCGCGGTGCTCAACGGCTCGGCAAGGGCGATTCAGTCTGCGGGCGGTCCGGTCTCTCGGATCAAGCAGGGGCCGGTCGAGATGGAGTTTGCCATCGGTATCACCTCGGCTGCTGACTCTTGGGCGGATGAGATCCGCGCTTGCGCCTCTCGATATAGGCTGATCCAACTGTGATCGTTGCCTTTGACTACGACGGGACGCTCAAGCGATCAAGCCAGATCGATGCTCACGAGTGCGCGATGTGGGGCACCATCATGCGCGCGCTACAAGCACACGGGCACAAGATCGTAATCGCCACGATGCGGACCGGGCACACCCAAGACGTCCGCGAGATTGGCGAGTACATGGGCTGGGTCGGACTCCACGATGTTCCGGTCGTCTACTGCGGAGAGCGTGGGCTCAAGCGCGAAGTGTGCGCGTCCGAGGGCTACAAGGTCGATGTCTGGATTGACGACATGCCCGGGATGATTGAAGCCGTGTACGCACTGTAAGGGGCGGCATGGCTGCTCTTTCCGCTACTGACCTTGGGACGATCCTTGATGGAATCTGTCTTGGTTACGCCAAGCTGGTCGGGACGTCCGGGAGCGGGTATGGCCTCGGTGAGCCGGATGGCACCTATGGAACGGCTGACGCGGCCGGCGACTTGGTGACTGCGGTCGCGGGCATGTCGGATGTCAACACGCAGGTGGACCTCCTTGCGGCTACTTCCGCTTGGAAGGACTCTCTTTCCTCCATCGCTTACTATGCCGCGAAGGTCCGGCCACTTCTCGGGACTCTCGGCAAGCATGCTCTAAGTCGTGGGTCGTATGCGTCGGTGGACGCCATGCTCACGTTCTTGAACACGGGCGACACAAGCAAGTGGCAAGCACTGGCACCCAAGCAGTGGCGCGACATTCACTATGCGGCTCTCGGTAGCTATCCGAGCGCGTACAACGTGTACTTTGAGGTGCTCCAGGGTTCGACCTACGCCAACGGGCTTCGGAAGCTCGTGGTCTCGGGCGCGGTCCAGACTGCCGGGACGTCGATCGACAGCACGAAGTACGCCGGTGGCGTTGCAAAGCTGATCGCTTCGGGCGTCACGGGCTCGGGGCTTGTGACGGTCACGGGGACGGCCTTCGACCCGGCGACCAAGACCACCAGCTCGGGCGTGACTTGGACGGTGACGGTGACCGGGAACGGCACGTTCACCCTCGCGGTGGGCACGGCTCCCGCGAACTCTTTGATTGTGGCCGTCTCGAGCATCTCGGCGGCGGCTGGCCTCACGGCTGGCACGATCTACGCGGAAGCGCACCGACCGAGCGGGCGCGTGGACATCGTTTGATGATTGCAACTCGCTACTACGTGGGCACGGTTGACCGGGATACCGAGTTTGCAGATACCGGCTTTCGCTGGGTCACGATCGAGTATCGGGGCATCCCGGAGCAGATGCAAGAAGGCGACGAGCTTTGGGCGGTCTGTGACCAGGGCAAGTGCGTCAGTCGGTCTTTGTGTGTCTCGTATGAGCGCCAGAACTCCTCTCGGACTGATGCTTGGAAGCGGACTTACCGCATGACGCTCGCCGAGGCTGAAGTCGTGGCGGGCAAGTACCTCCGCGCAGCACAGCGCGAGTGGGACGCCATGATTGCTAAGCGCAAGAAGCTCTTTGGAGATGTTGAACCGTGCTGATCCTCCCGCACTCGGTCGAGCTATCGCTCCCGTTCGGGGAGACGGGCGAGTACGTCTACGAGACGATCAAGGCCCAGGTGACGCCGATGACGTTCAACAGCGCCATGAGCGTGACGGGTGTCGAGACTCGGAACCCTTGCATGGTCATCACCAGGCCATCGAACGCGGACCGCGTGAAGACCGGGGGTCGGATGCGGTTTCGCGGGAAGGTGTTCAGCGTGATCACGGACGGGATGCTTTACGAAAGTATCGGCGTGGCGGATCACGTGTCGTTCGTGGTGGACCAGGGGGAGGAAGGACTTGACAACTAGCCCGATGTTCTGGTTTTGGCTGCTGTGCGGCATTATCGCGCTCATCCTGCTCGGCGCTTGGTGGGTCGGTGAGGCCGAGGAGTCTCGGGGATGCTGAATCAGTACGCCACGATTCGGAACCAGCTGCTCACGGACGTCGTGGCGGCTTGGGGTGTCGATGCTGGGGACGTGAGTTTTGGGGCTCGGTACAAGCCGAGAGCTCCCAAGGCCGGCGCTCCTTGCGTGACGATCTTGACCATGCCGATCAATCGCTCTTGGGCGGGTGGTCGCAACGTGCAGGAGTCTTGGGGCTTCGCCATCATCGGCGAATGGGCTCGGGACGGGTTCGGAGTCAACCAGGACGCCGAGGCCGAGAAAGTCCGCCTTGCGCGGGCTCTCGGCGAGATACTGGTGCCCACGGGCGCGGATGACGCCACGGTGCCCACGTCGACGCCTTACGCGGGCGTGGCGAACCTCGCATTCGTGCCCATGATCGACCTGGACAACGAAGAGCGGGACGACTCTCGGTCAGTCGAGCGCGTGATCCTGCGGTTCGATTGTGCAACCTATGTTGCGCAGTAAGCAGCGGGCGGCTTTCGGCTAGCAGCCCGGAGGGGAAAGCATGGAAGAGATTTACGCATTCAAGATTGTTGATGACCAGATCGTTCGAGTTCGTTGTCCGAAAGGAATGAAGTTCCCGGAGTACGACGCCGACGACCAGAATATTTACGAGAACACGCACTGGGAGCAATACGACGACGCTGCGAATCACCTGAAGCGCGATGCTCGGGCGGCCATGCGGATGGCTACGCGGGAACTTACGGACCTTCAAAAGAAGGTCGATGAGGCACGCGTGCGAGCGGCTAAGGAGATAGCCCGGGCAACCCTGATCTTTGACCGCCACGGTTGGCACGTCTCCGAGTAAATCATGGCTAAGGTTCACAAGTCGGCGGCATCGCTCCTCCTGGCTCAGACGGACCGGGTGCGGTACATGACGGGCTCGGCTCGGCGGGTGTTTGCCGAGGGCATTGCCAAGCCTGGTGTCCAGGATCACTACGACCTGACGAGCGGATCTATCTCGGCCAAGACGCTCGCAAAGCTCGGGCATCCGTTTGGGCGCGGACAGTCGCCTCAGAAGCGCGGCGCCGGGAACATGAACTTGGCGCGTCGAGCGACCTCGAAGAAAAAGCTTGCCAAGGCCGGGATGCGTGGGCGGGTGCCCTTGCTCCCGATCAACGTGCAGAGCGGTCGGCTGCGGCGTTCCTTCCGCGTGGTGGGGACCGGGACGAGCGTCTCGGTGAACAACTCGGCGCCCTACGCTCGGTACATCCTGAACCCGCAGGGGACCAAGTACATGGTGGGTCGTGGCTTTGGCGGCCAGATCGCCAACGGAGCGCCCACCGCGGGTGAGACCGTGAGGCGTTGGCGGGCTCGAAATCTCGGCTGGACTCTGAGAATGAAGGATCTGCAGAAGCGGGCTTAGTCTGTATGGGGCGGCATGGCCTCTCTTCAGCAAACCGTGGATATGTCCGTCTTCTCGATCGGCGGGACGTCGTATCTCGGGACCTTCCGCAACACCACGTTTGCGGTGACCAACGACACGGTTGAAGCGTCTCCGGCTGTCCGTGACGGGATGCGGGCTCAGGTTGCCAAGAAGGGCGCCACGCTTTCGACTGAACTCATGTCTGTGGTCTCGGGCTCCTTGAAGGTCCAGCACACGGACGTCACGGTTCTGACGATTGACGGCACGGATTACCTTGGTTCGTTCACCGGGACGCTCTCGGGTGAGATCACCAGCGTCGAGGGTGCGCTTGCAGGCGTGCTCTGGAAGTCGCCACAGAACACCAAGAAGAACTATCGACTTTCGGGCACCATCGTCGTCACGACTGCCACGGGTGGCGCTCAGGGGCTTCTCACGGACGCCTTCGGTACGGTTGCCAACGCAAACATGACGGTCTCGGTGACCATCAACGGCGTGGCGATCACGATCCCGATGACGCTCGTCTCGTGCTCCTTGGCCTTCGCCGATGGCGACATCCAGAAGTACGCGGTCGAGCTCCAGGGCGCGTCTCCGGACACGGGCGATTACCCGACGGCACCGACCGGCTCCACGTCGCTGCTCGAGAAGGCTTTCAACGCTTACAAGACCGCGCTCGCGGTGTCGCTCACGACCCACGCGACCGAGGGCGTCAACCTCGCGGGCAACGTGAAGTTCTCGTCCTTCTCGATCGGTATTGAGGACGGGGCGCTCACCAACGTGCAGTACGAATTCGTAAGCGACGGCGCGATCACGGCGACCGCGAACTAACGAGGAACCATGCAAGAGAAACCAGAGGAAACCAAAGACATCAAGAAGCAGGACGCAGAGCGCAAGGCGCAGGAGGTCGCGGGTGGCGGCTTCGGTGGTCCGGCTCCCGAGACTCCCGCAGTGGAGACTAAGTGAGTCTCAAGCAGTTGACCGCCGACGCGCTCATCGAGGCGTTCGCGGTAGAGGATGAGCCGTTCTGTCTTGGCGTTGCCACACCGGACGGGGAAGTCGTAGAACTCAAGATCCGCAAGGTCGCCAGTTATGGCGGCCTTCGTGGTCTGGAGCGCGAGGCAATAACGTGGTACCGAGGGCTTCCGAAGCCTGACAGCGACAGCGCAAAGCGGTATGCCTTCCCGATCCCGAGGACGGCAGACGAAGCGATTGCGGCCTACACGCTGCACAAACTGATCGTTGAGCCTCCCTTTGATCTGGCGCAAGCCGTGAATATCCAAAAGGCTCCGTGGTTCGTCTCGGCGGTCATGGCCGCGATCGATAACGAATCTCGCGTAGTTTCAGCGGTCATCCTTGGCGCTCAGGTCGAGAAGGCAAAAAAAGACTCGGCGGGGACTACACCAGACGAGTCGCCCTCACCGTCGCTCGAAACGTCTGGGGAAAGCATCTCGACCGATTGACCGAGGAGGAGCGCGAAGACCTTCCCGAGCTGATCGCTTTGTACTTGGTCGAAAGGGAAGAGGGATTGAAGCATCCCGCGACCGCCTTGGCTTCGCTCTTGGGTTGACGATATGAGCATGACCGCTGACATCCTGATCACGAAGTACGTCCTGGACGACAAGCAATACGTTGCTGGCGCTCAGCGTGTCGTGGCGGCCACGCGTGAGGTTTCAGCGGCCCAGCAGATGGCCGGCGCGGGAGCTAAAACGATGTCTGGGGGCATTGCGTCTCTCGGAGCGGCACTTGGCTCTGGGGTGTCTGGCGGGCTTGCATTTACGATCCTGGGCGTCGTTGGGGCATACGCTGCATTGGTCGCGGTCTTAGCAAAAGAGGGGTCGAAGGCGAGTCCTATGGCTGCCGACTTTGAGGCGCTGGAGCTTGCATTGCGCGGAGTCGAGGGTGGGGCAAAGGGTGCCGAGAATGCTCTTAAGCGCGTGAAGGGGCTTGCTCGAGGCCCTGGTCTTGGCTTCCAAGAGGCAACGCAGGGTTACCTCGGTCTTCGCCGATCCGGAATGTCTCAAGGACTGTCTGAACGTGCTCTACGTGAGTTTGGCAACGCTAACGCCTTGGGTGGCGGCGGCAAGGACCAACTGTCCCGCGTGCTCCTTGCGGTTCAGCAGATGAACAACAAGCCGTTCCTCCAGGGCGAAGAACTCAACCAGTTGACCGAAGCGGGCATCCCGGCCTATAAGATCATGAAGGATCTGTTCGGCACGGCTGACACGGAGGTCCTCAAGAAGAACGGGATCACGAGTCAGCAGGTGATTGCGGGCATGATCGGCGAGCTTGAGAAGATGCCTCGCGCGGGAGCTGGTGCCAAGAACAGTTTCGAGAACCTCTCCGACTCAATCGCGTTTGCTCGGATCGAGTTCGGGAAGGCGCTCAACCAAGGACTTGTCCCGTTGGCTGATAAGCTCGGGGAACTCTTGAGCCAAGCCTCCGAGGGAGGAGTTTTTCGCGACATCATCACGGGCGGGGACTTTGAGGGCATTGCGGGCATGATCGAAAAGGCGTTCGTCTTCTCGGCCGCATTGGTCCAAACGATGGTCGAAAAGCTCCGATCGGGTGCGGAATTCATCACGAACATCGCAAACCGCATTGCTGAACTCACGGGCGGCGTCATCAACATGATGCCCGGGCTAGGTGGCAACGATGGGTTCATGGACAGCTTCAACGCAAACAAGCGAATCATCGAGATGCAGATGGAGCTTGGAAAGAAGAGGATCGCCAACGAAGCCAAGAAAGCCAAGGCTGAAGAAGATACGGGCGCAGGCCCGCCTCCTCCTAAGCCTCCGTTTGAAGGCGCGGGCCTCCGCTACCTGGGCCAGATCGCCGAGAACACCAAGCAGAGCGTCGACCTTCAGCGGATGGTCTTCGGTGGGGGCGCTATCGGCCAGATGGGCGTCTCTCCTGCCGAGCGTGCGGGCGTCGTGGCTGGTGGCGGCGGTGCGCAGTCGATGTATGCCCAGGCCGTGGACCTGATTCGGCGCGGCGTGGGCCTCGAGATCGCGGAAGGACATTATCGGCGTGCCGGTAGCACGCTTTGAACTACGAATGACGAACTACGAACTACGAATGTCCGGACCCGGACGAACCGTATAAGGTCGTGTGCCCTGGCGGGACCGTGAGAGCGGGCCTTGCGTTCCGGCGAAGGAGAAAGATATGGCTACTCAACTTCGCGCCCTTTTCTACGTCACCAGCATCGACGCATCCAAGCCCAATCAGGGCGGCGGCACGATCTACCGAACCGCACACCTCAACGCGGCATTCTCGAACGACCCCAAGTCGATCAAGAATGACTATTGGAAGGCTTCGCCGAACGGCAAGTGCAAGATGTGCTTGCACGACGATTGGCAGATCGAAGGGTTTGACCCGAAGGTTGGCGAGTTCTATTGGATCGACTGCTACCCGACCCACGAAGAGACCGGGCCGGACGTGTTCAAGGTGACGTCCGTCAAGCAGTATTTCAGTGGGGTGAGCGAGCCCGAAGCCTGCTCTCAAGAGGAAGTCATCATGCAGTCGGACAGCTTCTGGTCGACGTTCGAGATCTCGATCGACAACAAGGCGGCTCACGGCTTCTATGCAGGTGGCAAGAAGTACAAGCTCGTTTTCACTAAAGCCGAGAACGTATAGGGCGGTGCCTCGCTGCTGACCCTCAAGCCCGGTGTCTGGACCTCCTCTCCCAGCCCGGGCCCTCTTATTTGTAGTGGGCCTCGTGGAAAGCAGCATTCTCCAAGAGGCAGACGCCATCATCAACGGTCCCAGGCAGGACGCTTACGGGCATCCTGGGCTCAACTTCCAGCGCATCGCGCTCAAGTGGTCAGTGACGCTCGGCATCCCGGTCACGCGCGAGCAGGTTGCGATCTGCATGATCGACCTGAAGACCTCCCGGCTGATCAACGAACCGACGCACCGAGATTCTTGGCTTGACATCGCGGGGTACGCGGGTTGTGCGGACCGCTTCCGCGAGAAGCCTATCCCGGAAGATCCCGAGGCCCTCTATGCTTGGCTCGGAGGGTTCGAGATCGATCTGGACGAGCTTGGCGAAGAGGTCGTGGTGCCGACCGCAAAGGCAAAGCGAGAAGAGCTTGAGCGTAGAATCAGAGAGCACTCGCTGAAGCAACTAGAAGGCATCCACGACAAGCGGTTGCTAGATGCGATGCCAATGATGGAGGACTACCAAAAGCGTGGGGCAATAGCTGAGGTGCGCGAGTGAAGCTCATCCTTTGCCCGGATTGCGGCGACTTGGTTACGCTTCGCGTTCGGTCCGTGAGGTTCTGCGAGTGCGGGGCTTCGAGTGGGCAGTATGAGGCCAACGGCCACGACGCCTGGTATGCCGGGAAGGCGATCCCGGTGGGTGCGCTGAACGGTGACATCCGGCGCGCGATCGAGGACCGCAAGCTTGGGCTTGGCGAAGAGCACGGGAACTTCAAGGCGTTCATCTTCAGCCCGGCGGCGTTGCACTATCAGCGTCGAGCGTAAAGGGCAGTGCACACCGCCACGCTAGACCCGCTGAGACCATGAGCGCATGGAATCATGGTTGTGGCGGTAAGAACTCCGTGGGCCAACAGGTCGCGAACTGCCACGGACACCCCACCGGCGGCACGACCGTCGGTCCACTGCGGACAATACCCCGTGACCCAGAAGAGCAGCACCGTGAAACAGCGAGTTGCCTGGGAGCGAGCAAGGAACAACCGCAGATATTCTAATTCCCTCGAATTCGAGGGAATTAACCCAAGGCCCGGCACTGACTACGAACAGTGACCGGGCTCCCTTTTCGGTAAAGGGCATCAATGCCACTCTCCCTGATTGTCGATCCCGCGCAGCAACGGCTCCAGTCGGGGCTCATCTCGCTCTCGGCGATCGGGGACCAGTGGGACGGGGCCACGCTCACGAACGTCTTCGTGGACCCGATTACCAAGACGGTGATGCGTCAGCCGCACCAGATGGAGGACAGCTTCTGGACCTCCAACAGCGGGAACTACGCCAAGCTCACTACGAGCGCCTTCAACTTTGCGCCTACGTCTTCCAACTGGGAAAACCGTTCCGACCAATATGCTGTGGGGCCGTGCATCTGCGGCAAGGACGCAAGCCTGTCGGGCGAGTACGCCATCTCCACGGGCACGTACACCAAGAACCGGGGCTGGTGCATCTCTTGGTTCGCTTACGGTACGGGAAGCCAGTTTGAGCAGTTCACCTGTGGTTGGCGTACTGATGCAGTCGCTAGTGACTCTGCTGGCGTTTCTCTGAAGTTCCACGCCTCGGGTGACGTGGAAGTATGGAAGGCCGGCGTTCTCGTCAACACGGGCAAAATCTCGGGGGCCAAGGGCGCGAGCACGACCGAAGGGAAGTGGGTGACGGTCTACGTCATGCCTCACCGCGGGCGCGAGCTGCTGATCTTCTCGAATCTCGGTGACGGGTTCACTACGCCGTTCGATGATCTCGAGCAGAACTGGGACCCAGAAAGCAACCAAGAGATCATCCCGGCGGGGTACTTCTGGTGGGGGCTGTCGAACGGCGCGGCCTCGGTGATGCTTGCGCCTCTGACCTTCCCGACCACGGGGAACCTCGTCTCGGCTCCTGGTGAGTTCGTGTCAGATTACAACGCGCACGGCGGGGACTTGATCGGCGACGTGGTTGCAGAGACCTACGAGTACACGGGGTGGAAGCCGACTGCGCTTGCGGATGCGATCCGGGTGACGGCTTACGATATTGAAGCAACCACGGACCCAAGCCAGGGACGAAAGGGCCACATCAAGATTGAGTGGACAGACGGCGACCAGTACCAAACGGCTCAGGTGTTCGGCGCAGTGGTGGGCAAGTATCCGACCACTGCCATGACCGACGCAAGCGAAGAGACGGACATTGCGGCGTACTTCCTGGGTGCCACGGTGGAGGTACCGGACGAGCCGAGCGGCGTGCGTATCTCGGCGACAGTCAAGGACTCGCCAGGGCTTGAGGCAATCATTCCTCAGTGGCGCTCCATGACCTCTCGGCCCATCCAACTCAAGGACACGGACACCGGGATTGTCTGGATTGATGGGATCATTGACGAAATTTCTTGGGTGGACTCGCCAAACGATGAGCTGATCTTTACCGATTTGCAAATCCGCGACCGATGGCGACAGCTAGAAAAGCAAGTGATTCGTTCAGAGTATCCGCTCGACCGCTTGGAACTGAGCGCGGCCATCAAGAAGCTGCTTCGCCTCGCGGGTGCGGACGACCTAGACCAGGGGAACATCGAGGCCACTGCGTACTACCTCCCGAGTGACACAAGCCCTGACGGGAACCAATGGGCGCTCCTGGTTCGTCAGGGCGACAATCTGGCCGACTGGCTGAAGCGCATCATCGGGGACTATGCGGCGCCGTACTTCTATGGCATCGTCCCGGGCCAGGGCTTCGTCTTTCGGTCTCCTGCCACGATTGACGCGCAGACACCGGACGCGATCCTCTACCGGGACTCAGACGCGGCCATCGCGGGCGGAGTCGCTGCGGGTGACGTGTGGAAGTCGGGGTACTGGTCGCTCAAGGTCCAGACCATCGAACCCGAGGCCAACGAAATCTGGGTGACGGGCTGGGATCGGCGCACGGGCCGAGCTATCCAGGCGTTCTACCGAGACGACGACCTGCAGGACGCGACGCTTCCGCCATCATCAAGGTTGCCAGGCTGGGCCGGCGAGCCGAGGCTTTATGGGCTGGTTGACTCGGCATTGGGCAATGAAGACGACGTGGATAGAACGTGCGCGTTTCTTGCAGAAGTCTTAAAGGCTGTCCGCGAGGGCTACGAGGCGACTGCTAATGTGGTCCTTCGCATGGACAGTTACCCTGCTTGGCGCGGTGACAAGTTCACGCTCAAGGATGTGAACGGGGAAGACAAAGAAGTCATCATCGCGGGGTTCTCGTTTGATGTTCGGTTTGAGGCCGAGCCTCCGGTTCGCACGGCTCGGTACACGGCGGTCTCCAAGATGGGCCGGCCGACGTTTGGGCGCACGCTCGGCGAGATGTCCACGGAGATCCGGGAGCGGGGAAGGAACAACGTCGTGGTGCGCCGGGACTCTGAGTTCCTGCGGTCGCTCCCGGCTAAGCGTTCTGCGGTGATCGTATGAGCTGGCTGAACGGGCGCAGCGGTGATCTGGTATTTGAGGGCACGTTTACGGCAGAGGTTGGTGGGTCAATCGGCGTTGGCTCGCTCTATGAAGTGCGGCCTGGGCTTACCACTCGCGCGTTCATGGACGATCTGGGCGTAGACCTTGACATCACCAGCGTCGTTTGCTCTCTGACGGGAGGCAAATTTCGAGTCGCTGTCACGGGCAACCTCGTCGCAAAGACGCCGTGGGGCGACACGACGACCTCGGTGTCGTGGTTCTCCGAGACGGTACCGCCCACGCGAAACACAGACGTCCGATCGATGGGGGGAACTTGGTCCATCACGATTCCCGTCGAGGACGTTGAAGACTACACGGGCGCGACGATCACGGAAGCGTCCGATGTTCCAGGGGACGGCCCGCTGCCAAAGAAGTTCATCTGCATGCGGCAGCTTCTGGAGGGCGGCACGGTTACTGTGACGGCCACTCTTGGGGGCTACACGGCAACCAAGACGCACGTTGTCGCGGCGGGCGACGTGACAGGAATCGACCACTACTGTTCGGCTACGGTTGAGGCAGGAACGGCCCAAGAGGGCGGTGTCACTCCTTCCACCACGGCCTCAACGACCCGTACCTATTGCTCGGGCTCTCTGCCATTAAAGACCGCTCGTTCCGTCACTAGCGGGGGGCACTCCGGATCGGCGAGCGACGGCAACTTGTCGGTCACTTGCTCTAATCCTGGCACGGTGACGACTGAAGTGGTTTGCACTGGGGCCGTTACGTCGGATTGGCCGAGGGAGTACCGCTTCGAGGGCCGTTATCGAAACTGGGACTTGGCTGGCTCGGACGCGCTGATTGCTCGGGCTCACACCGGGCCATCGACTTACGTGGACATTCCGTCCCTCTACGGGCTGTGGGGGAACAACACCTACCAGTACAAGGATGCGGTCGCATTCTCTCTTGACGGGTCAACTTCGTCGTGGTCGATTGATGAAACCGCGCCTGTTTACGTGTTCCTTAAGGATTCAAGCCTTTCAACATTCGGCGAAGACACCCGGGATTGGCGGTGTCTCATTGCTGGGGTCTCTTGGTCTTGGGCCGATCTTGTCCATGCGGGCACTGTGACGCTTGAGGACGGCTCCAGCGCGTCGGACTGGTCGGCGGGGTCGAATACCACGGTATCCGCGACAGGTGGCGCAATTCGCTTCGTGGTGGCTGGTGGCACGGGCGCCGGGACTTGGACGCCTGCGAGCGCCGTGAAGTCCGAGGGGCATCGGTACCTCCGCGTGCGGATCAAGGCCGTCGGAGCGACCAAGCCCTTCTCTGTGACCATCGGCTCCAAGACTTGGACCTCGGCAACCGTTGGCGCGGGCGCTTACGCGGACGTGGACCTGGACCTTTGCGCTCCGGACAGTATCAGCGGGACCGACTCCAAGAGTTCACGCTATGCCCTCACGGGTCCTGCGGGATCGGGCGGCGTGCCGGTGGATACCCAGATGTGGGGTGTCTCTCGAATCTCGTCCTTGGTGCTGGGGGCCTTGGAGGATGGCGAAACCTACGAGGTGGATTCTATCAGCCTGGTTCGATCGAGCTTCGCCCAGTATTCGCTCGTCTCGGCATTTGACAATTGGGGTCTGGCATGGACGAGCGGGAGCGACAACACCTACCATAAACCGTTCTGGTGGTCAAACGTGGACGGGCGCGTGACCGATCAACCAGACGTGTTCCATGTGGTTCCGTTCGTGGGGACTGACTACTACAATCGGTACACGCTCTCAGAACTTGTGACCGAAATTTCCGAGGTTGGCGGGTGGACTATCACGGAGCTTTCAACCTTCCCCGATAGCTACCACACTAACGCTCTTGACGCCTACCACGCTGGAGGCGCGGGCGCGACCATTGACCACTCAACCGACACGTGGACGAACCACATTGATGTGTCGGCAACGGGCACTGTGACAATCAAGGCGCAGGCACTTTGGGACCAGGTAGAAGTTCCTCCGCTTTGGGGCGACGGTTGGGCGCGCGGGGCGTATCCGCAAGGGTCGGACGTTCTGGCGACCAGACAGACACCTTTGCACTGGAACAAGATTCTCAGGGCTCACGGCTGGGGCCTGGTGTATCACTCAGACCGGAGTCCCGCGAGCGGGCACACGGTGGACCTCATCCGCGTCTCGGACTCTTCGAACCGGGGCACGGATAGCACGGACTCGATCGGCTTCTACGTGACCTCGACGCCATACGGCCAGGCTCCTATCTCGCATAAGCTCACGGCAAGCGGTGGCACGTTCACGGACTCGACCTTTACGACGGCCAACAGAATGCGGCACCGGGCGGCCTTCGCGGCCTTTGCTTCCACGTCGGGCGCTTGGCCTTCGCTCTGGATCGGGCCGGACATGGTTCACTTCCGGGCCTACATCAAGGGCGGGACCGTGTGGGTCGGCTGGGCGGATAATGCGTTCTCGGCTGGGTACGCGGACGTGGACACGGGCTATGCCGCGAACTCGGTTTGCATTCGCGGTGAGAAGAAAGGCGAAGACCGGCTGATCTGGATCTACTACGAGGACGGCGGCACGATCTATCGCCGGGTCTCGGTCGACCGGGGTGGTACATGGAGTGTGTCAACCACGATTGCGACGGGCGCGGTTACGCCATTTGCCGAGATTTGCACGGACAACCTGCACGTGGTCTACTACATCGTCACGGGCTCGCCGAACGTGCTGAAGGGCAAGCGGTACGACCGGGCCGGGAACCTTCTTGGCTCCGAGTTCACGGTGCTTGCGAGCGTGGACAACTCGGGCGGATGCGTGCGGGAGTACCAGACGACAGCGGGCGTGCGGAAGTTTGAGCTTCATGCGGTGGTCTCGGGTTCGCTGACTCGGTACACCTCGACCGATGGGGAGGTCTTTGTATAGGGCGGCATGAGTTCGTACCGCTCTATTGCCTCCGCAACCTACACGGTCGGGGCCGCTACGCCAGTAAAGGTCGTGGATGGAACCGGCGAGAGCTATGCAGGCTGGCGGTGCTTGAATAACACCGGAGCCACGATTCAGTTCAAGGTGGTGCCCATCGGGACCGTTCCGGTTCTGGCGGACTTTAACGGCTCCACGGCATACCCGAGCTTTGAGAATGTCCTGAATGGTGGGCGGATCGAGGACGGGGCGCGCGGTGCTGATGTCTACTGCCTCAGTCTCGGCGGTTCGGTGACGGTCCACATCGAGAAGGTGCTGAGCTAATGTTCTCCAGCATCACGAAGCCCGATATTGCGGCGAACCCTTGGGGCAAGCTGAAGGTGGCTTGCACGAGGTGCTTGCTCCCGGCCTCGCTGGCGACGCTTACGAGCATCTCGGCGGCGGCGACTGAGATCACCTTTGCCATCGACGTCTACTGCAACGACATCGTTGACGGCCCGCGCCTCGTGATCCCGAGCTGGTACATCATCGGCTCCGGGAACTACGACGAGACGGCGGCCGGTAACAATTACAACGTCCGCTGGGCACTCGAGGACAAGTCCACGGGCAAGATTTGGGGCGGCTCGTTTGGTGGGCAAGAGACGGCGGTTATTGATGGGCTCAAGACAGTGCTATCAGACCCGCTCCCGATTCGGCTCGCGGTTGGCTCCTATCGAATCCGTGTGTGGTTCCAAGGCGACCTCACGGGCGACAGCTTGCCGGTCTCGCTCATTCGCTACTCGCGCACCACAACCGGCCAGTTTGCGGTCGAGACGACGGACGGGTTCCTCGCGGGCTCCGACGGTCGGTTTACCGCCATCGCGTCGTTCTCCACTGGTAACGGCACCTACACGCTGCCCGGTGGTTACGGGCTGGTGGGCACGCTCATCAATCAGACTAAGCCCACGATTGTGGTCGTCGGAGATTCCATCTCGATCGCTGGCGGCACGAACGGTCAGATTGCAGTCAACTCGGGCGCTTGGACCATGTTCCAGGAGTCGTGGATCGCTCAAGGGCTGCGGCGCTCGGGCTTCTACGGGCTCAAGAACACGGCATGGAACTGCTGGTGGCTCTCGCGTGGCGGTGGATGGGCGCAGCATATCGCCTCACTCCAGGGCGCAGAGTTCCGTCGCCAGTTCATCGGGCTCGGAGACGTCGCGGTCCTCGCGGTCGGGTTGAACGATGCCAATAACGGGCGCACGTCGTCTCAGATCATCGCGGACCTCACCACGATCATCACCAGGTGCGCCGAGTACGGCGTGGCTGTCATCGGGTGCCCTTTGACTCCTGCGACGACAACGACCGATGGGCACACCACGGCATCGAACCAGACGGCTTCTGCGGCTTCTCCGGTCATCCAAGCGGTGAATCTGTGGTGGCGAGACGGTACGGCGGCGGCGGTCGCTCGATCCGTGGGCGCGAACTTCTTGGGTCTTTGGGACGGCGCGTCAAAGGTTACGGTGAACTCGTCCAACGAACTCACGGCTACCGGAGACCGCTGGTATGCACCGAGCGGGAACTGCATCGTCTACACCTCGGAGTCTCCGGCGGTTCATCCTCTGGGTGGCACGGACACGAACAGTTACGCGACCTCGGGGCACACCTACATGGCGGCGGGTGTGGACACTTCGCTACTCACGGCTTCGGCCATTCGCAGGGTTTAGGGCGTTGTCAAACGCGTTGTCATCGTCAAGCGTCTACGTGTTTCGCCAGGTTCGCCGAGGCTAGATTGAATTACTCGGCGTAGGTTCAATGAAGGGGAGCCGCACTTTCCCCTTCTCTCCTCTCCCAGGTTCAAAACTTGGGATTGACAACGGGTTTTGCGTTGTCAGGATCATTTGTCCACATGTAGGCCAAGGGCTTGGGCGACGGCGTTGATGGCGGCTTCTTGGTTCCTTCGGTTGCTTCCGATGTAGGCCATGCTCATGTCTGGGTCGGCGTGGCCGAGGACGTTGCGAACGGTCTCTAGGTTGTTGGTCACGCTATAGAGCAGGTACGCGCTCGCGTGGCGTAGGTCGTGGAATGTCCAGTCTTCGAGGTTCGCGGGTCGGTGCCGGACCCACATGCGCGTGATCCAGTCGGGGCGCAGGGGCTCGGTCTTGTAGAGCCCGCAGATATAGAGGCTCTCAATGTTCCCGAGATCGTCCAGCTGCTTCATCATGGCGTCCGGGAGGTGGAGCGTGCGCTTGGACCCTTCGGTCTTGAGTTTGGTCGTGACCGTGCCTTTGCCCTTGCGCTTCTGGGCTTGCTGGTTGATGCGTAGCTCTTTGCGTTGGCGGTCGAGGTCGTTCCATGAGAGCCCGCATATCTCGGCGCGTCTGAGGCCCAGGACTGTGGCGAGGAAGACCGGGAGTTCGATCTCGGTGCCCTTCACGCTCTCGAAGAGGGCCACGGCGTCTGAGGGCTCGAGGACGCGCTGACGCTTCGCCGGCCTCTTGGGGAGCTTGGCGCGATCGGCTACTATGCGGTCGACTAGCTCGGCGTCGTAGGCCATGGTGAGGATCTGGCGCAGGATGCTCACGACCATTTGGATGGTCTTGGGTGCCATGGGGTGGGTGACGGCTCCACGACCGGAGCGGGAGACTTGGCACGTCGAGAGGAAGGCCACGAGATCCGCGATGTCCGCGCGCTTGATCTGGGTCACAGGCTTTCGGCGCAGGTCGTCCGGGATGTAGCGGTAGGCGGTCAGATAGCGCGTCTTGGTGCTCTCGGTGAGGGTGTTCAGGTGCGGGACCCAGTAGCGCGAGGCCACGTCATGCAGCGTTGCGCTCTTGAGCGATACCTTCAGGAATGGATTTGAAGACGGCTGCTGGTAGTCCTGCAGCTTCTCGGCTAGGTCGGCGTCTGCGTCTTCTGGGCTCTTCCCGTATCCCCACAGTCTCTTGCTCGGGTCGTTCGGGTGTTTGACCCACGAACACCAGCGGCCGTCTCTCCTCTTGGTTGCCATAAGTTGATTCTAACAGTGCGTCCAGGTCTTTGACGAGATAACTTTCAGTGAGCGAGTGCTTTCGGACGAAACCTTGGGCCACGAGCCAAGACCAGCGCCGGTCGGTGACGCCAAGGTAGGCCTTGGCGTCTGCCTTCGTGAGACCTTTGGCCTCGGGCTTCATTTGGTGGGCGATTCCTCCGCCTTGGCCTCTTCCTGGCGGTGGACGCACTCGGCGTGCGCGTAGACTTGGCCACCAGCGTCGAGGTCTTGGCTGTAGCCAAAGAACACTTGGTCATCGTCCATGAAGCGACCGCAAATGACGCACCTGGTCACGCTGCCCTCCTGCGTCGGTACGCTTCTTCCCGCTCTTCTTTGGTGTGCCACGGCTGACTTGTCGCCTCTCGATTGACCAGGGCGCCCACGCACTCGGGCGCGACCTCTCCGTGGTATCCGCGCCACCTGTGCCTGAACTTGGCCTTGTAGCGGATGGTCACGCCACCAGTTGGGCCAAGGCGCAAGGTTAGCTCTTCTTCACCGTCTCGGACCATGTGAACGCCATCGCCTGGGACGGCCGTGCGATTCCAGCCTACGGCTTGGGCTTGGGCTAATGCTAGGGCCAGGATCATTCGGCCTCCGTCCATGTCGAACTTCAACTGGCCGCCCTCGAAGCTATTGAACCGGGAGCAGATGAACACCGCAAGGTCTTTGCGAGCCGTGAGCGACATCGTGTCGGACCGGATCTCCATGCGGGCGCACTTCTCGCCTGCCTGGTTGGTCGCAGTGATCGACACGATGTGAAGACCGCCCTGGTTCTCAAACATAGGCGCGAGGGTCATGGCGTCACCACCTTGAACTCAACAACCCACACCCAAGGGTTCTGAGCCCACGATCCCGCGCCGTTGATGGACTCCCAGAGGTCGGCATACCAAGCTGTGGGGCAATGCCATTCGCCTCCCTCGCCTGCGCCATCTGGAAGGCGGTCAGTATCGCACCCCTCGGCCAGTGCATCCGCTTCGCTGATGTCGTTCAACCGCTCAACGCGGACGCTGACGATCTCCAGCGACAGACGCGAAGCCCATCGGGGCATATAGATGGACGGCGTCCACTGATTTGGGCTCCGAACGTAATGGTTCGGCTGCATGAAGCTTCCATCTCGGCAACGCTTTAGCTGGTCGCTACCAGCATCGGTGATGTGATACGGATATCCTGCTTGGTAGACGACGACGCGCTCTCTACCGTTCACATCGTCGTCCTGACGGCTGAACCCAAACGTTTCCCGCACCCAAAGCCGATCACCCGGCTGACCGTACGGGCAGCTGATGCCCGACCACGGCTCACCATCAGGTCTTCTGTTGAACAGCCATCTGATCAACCCGCGCATCGAGAACCCAACAGTGCATCCCTTCGCTGATGGCTTCACCACCCGTCGCGTCTGCGTCTTGCGCCCTTCCAAGATCGCCCGAACCATCGGGCCGCTGAATAGAATCGGTCGCTCTCGCATCACTCCCCCTCGCTTTGGGATCGCTCTTGCTTCCACCAGAACGTCACTTGGGCGCGCCTGTTCTGCAACTCCGCCATCGCCAGTACTTGCGTCCCAAGGCCATCGGCTAGGTCGCGGGCGTCGGCGGGGGCCAAGGTGTAGCATCCGAACGGGATGGCAAACACTGCGAGCATGGCCGTGATCACTTGGCCACCTCCGTGCGTCTCGGGTGGGTGTACTTCGGGTTGCGCCACCAGACCGGGACGCCGATGCGACGGTTCTGGAGTTCGAGTTGGAGCGCCGTGGTGTAGGCTCCTGCCCGGACAAGCCGGGAGTAGAGGAGCGGGTGCAACGTGGGGCACGGTGACGACCAGGGCGCGGAGAGGATCACGAGGGCGAGCAGATTCACTTTTCACCTCGAGTTCTGGCAGGCGGTTCTTTCCCGTTGGTGGTATCAATCAGGCCCTTGACGCTTACGATGATTCCAGCGATGGCTGAGCCAACGACCGAGCAAAGAATCCACCACGGGGCGACGATGAGGCACAGACCGTACCGATAGGCTTGGTGCTCCTCTTGGTAGATCATCCGCTTGCGCGTCGCCATGGAGAAGATTCCAGCCAGCACCCACAGTTGCATGAATGTCAGCCAGCTCACGCTTCACCTCGTGCGCGCTTGAGTGCTGCCAAGGCTCGGCCCCTCAGGGTGAGGGGGAGGGAGTAGTCTCCCGCGTCCCAGGTCGCGTCGTAGAACTCGGCGAGGAGCGCGTAGAGTTCGGGGGCTTGGGCGATGAGGTTGGCGTCTGGAATGTACAAGCCGGTAGCGTTCGACAGGACTTGCGAGATGGGGCAATCTCGAACTACCAACTGGAACCTCTTGCGTTCACTTCGCCATTGCCAAGGGGCTCGCGTGAACTTGGTCGGGATCTCGGCTTGCTCTGCGAGGGCTCGGGCCTCGGCTGAGATCACGGGCGCGGGCGGTCGAGGGACGAACCGGACCGTGGGCTGGACAATGAAACCGTTCGCTTCCATAGCCTTGATGCAGTGCTCCGCGATCGAGAGCCCGTCTTTCGGCTCAACGCGGATCTCTTCACCGTCGATGATGGCCTCCAGGTTCTCGGTCATGTATTCATTGATCGAGCGCTCAACGGTCGGGTGAAGATGCATTTACTTGTCCTCCTTGGTCGTGAACTCTTGGGTCCAGGCGTCGAGGGCCTGGGCGAGGTCGTTGGCGTTGTCTTGGGTGATGGTCGGCTCCATCAGAGTGACCCATCCGAAAATGGATCGTATTCCTCCACGGCTCCGGCTGATACGCGCATCTCGGTCAAGGTCGCGGGTTCGCTCCATCGGTCCTTGGGTTTCTCGGCGGGGTTACCCTGCCAGATTTTGCGGATGCCTTGGGCGATCACTCGGTAGGTGTCGTTGTGATACGCGTCCTCGAGTGGGCCGTGAGTCTCGGGCAGGACGCCGGCCGTACCCGCGATGGCCTTGATGAAGACCTCGAAGACCTTGGAATACACCGTGAGGTTGATCCCGGTCAGGAGCGGGTAACCGTAGGCCGTGAGGGCCTTCTGGACCTCATCGAATCCCGTGAGCCCTCCTTCCTCGGTCGCGCTGTTCTCGTCCGGTCTGGTGTCGAACTTCTTGAGCTCGGTCGCGGCGCCGAACTTCGTGGCGCAGTAGGCGAGGCGGTCGTCTTGGCTCTTGAGGCCCTTGCGGTCGTCAGCCGGGAGCTTGACGAGTTCGCCCATGGCGTCGTCGTCCTCTCGCTTCTTGACGTAGAGCTTGACCATCTTGGGGTCGTCTTCGTCCGCGATGATCCCGATGTAAAGGCGGTCGGTCATCGACATCTGCGAGAGGTAGGCGGCGAGGCAGGTGCCCGCGACGCTCGTGGCGTGGCAGTTCACTTGATAGAGGTCTTCACCGTCTCGGAGCCTGACCGCGAGGACGTGGTAGGACTGACCGGCGTAGCGTCCGCTCTTGTACTTCGAGGCCCACATGCCGACGCCTTCCATGTCGCCCTCGACCACGCGGATGGGCTTGGCGGGCGTGAGCGTCGTCCATACTCCGCTCTGCTTGGTCTCAACGGTGAAGTGCCCGCCTTCGGTGGGCTTGATGTAGTGCGTCGGGAACGAACCGGACGCGTTGGAATCTCCAGAACTCAGTGCCATATGCTGCTTGTCTCCTCTTGGTTAGGCGGCGAGCCGCTCGCGGGCGGCCCAGTATTGCGATGTCTCGACCGGGGTGAGCTTGCGAATGCTCAGGGCGTTCGGTCGGAAAGTGTCTTGATGCTTGAGCGGGACTTTGCCCGCGGTCTTGACGTCGATGTGCCGAGAGATGCGCTCATCGAGCCATGTGATCTCGTACACTTCGCCGGTGATGCCCTCGGCGTGACCCGCGCGGATGGCGTCGAAGAGCCGGGAGCGGCTGGGCCAGTCCCGGGTGCCGATCACAAACGCGACGTCTTCCACGATCGCGCAGGCGTTCATCCACTGCTGGTCCTGGGCGCGGATCTCCCAGACGTCGCCACCAGCCAGGTGATGGCCGAGGCCGTGGGGGTCGAGCATCATGCGGGCTTGGTCGAGCGTGATCTTTTCCTTGGCCACCTGGTTGTTGATGGCGTCCACGAATGTCTGCGACCAGGGCGGGAGGCACTTGCCCCCTTCGATCAGGTGCAGGGCGCTCACGCGGGCACCTCGGCATGGATCACAAACAGGGAATCAAGCCATTCGGACTCGGAGCGCGTCAGATTCAGCGCAATCTTGCGACCGCCTACCGGGAACGCGCGCCATGCGCCATCGACCACGACGTACTCCATTCCTCGGGCTTCAAACCCGTACCCGTTGAACACGGGCTGCTTAGCGATAGTCTTGGAGCGATTCACTTCAATCCACCTACCGAGCAGAAAGCGATCGCGCTAAGGATCATGAGCGCGACCCAGCCGAAGAGCAGCCACTCGCTGATTGCCTCGGCGCGTCGCTTCTTGGCTGACTCCTGGGCAAAAGCGGGAGCTATGCGTTGCCCTGCTTGGCCTTGCGTTGCTTTGCGTGGCTGGATCAAGCTGGCACCTCCGAGAAGAGCGCCAACTCAAAGGCTGCTACGGCCTCGTCAAACGTCGCGTATCCATTTCCAGAAACGTGTTCGTTTGGGTAGAAGCCGCGAAAATCGAACCCTACTGGGAAACAGTCGTCAACAACCAGTTCGTGCGTCGGCCCAATCCAGGTGATTTCGCCTTCATCGTGTTGCCCCAGGATTGCTTGCCAACCCTTGTGGTCATCGAAGTCCCACAGCAACTCGTACACACACCGGCGATTCACAGCTTCACCTCTGCCGGGATGGCTACGTGCTCCTCGGGGTACTCGGCGGCCAGGTCGCGCATGGCTTCGTTGTAGGCGTGGTAGCCGAACCGGGAGCGCTGGCCGAGCACGCCGGACTCGTGGTCCTGTGCGGCCTTGACTGCGCCTCGGCTGTAGTCCGTGGGCTTCTGTCCGTGGGACTTGGTGCCCATGCTGAACTGCTCACGGTCTCCGATGGTTTCGGCGAGGGCGTGGTATCCGACCATAAACTCGTTCAGGCTGACGTTCGCTTGCACGGGGTCGAGCTCGGCGAGGGCGAAGAGGCTTATGGGCCACTCTTTGCCGAGAGCGCGGACGTTTGCCATCGCTCCACCGTTCACGCCAAGCCATAGGCACTTGGTGCCGAACGGCAGGAGTTCGGTGTGACTGACGACCGTCACGATGTCGACGCCGGGGCGAAGGCTGACCGGGTTGATGGTCGGCACTCTTGTGGCGGTCTCGGACTGGGTGCATGGCACGGAGTCGAGCGTCTCAAGGTAACCGAGCGGGATGGTGACGCATCGAGCGTCGCCGGTCCAGTTGAGCTTGATGAAGGCGTTGCGCTCGTCGGCCGCGATCACCTTACCCTCGGTCCCGGCAGTCAGCCGGGATACGGGATCGTTGTGGCGAAGGCGGACGATGGTGCCGAACTTGATGGAGTCTCGGGTGCGCTCGGCGGTCATGCTGCCACCGTCAGTTCCAGGACTTCCTCGGTGGTGGTGTCGACCAGCCAAACGGTGATGCCCGTGCTGGCCTGGTCCGCGTGACGTGCCCACCAGTCGAAGCGGAAAGCGGCATCGCGGATGCTGTCCGACTCAAAGACGGTGATCGATTCGCCGCCACGGCCAAGCCTGATTTCGTATCGCCGACCGCTCACGCTTGCACCTCTTCCAGGAGTCGGAGGTGTGCGTCTCGGCGGGCCTTGATGCGGCGCGGGTCGCGGGTGGTCTTGGGGCGACGGCGTAGCTCGTGTTGAGCGGCGCGGATGATGGCGATGTCGACCGGGCTGCTGTCCTGGTCGTCGTGGTTGCTAGTGGATCTGCAAACTCGCATGACTGTCTCCTCTCGCAGAGCCCCGCCTCTCGGGGGTGCATAGAGACATGGTATCACGCAATGTTAGGAATGTCAAGCAATGGCGACCGCCTGCGCGGGGGCGCAGGGTAGCGTTGCGTGGGAATCATCGTGGTTATCCTTGCAGGAGCAAACCTTCAGGGTCAATGGCCGTGAATACGCCAGTGCCTCGGACCTTGTAATAGCCGACCATCATGCCGAGAACCTGACAGTCTCCAAGCGGGTGATCTTCATACCGCGGGTTGAGCGACCGTGTGTGCCAGTCTCCGGTGATCTGGCTCCAGACCAAGAGCTTGAGCTTCACGGCCCCATCAGGGCAACGGATCAGGTAAGCGCGCCGATTGCGCGGGTTCGTGACGCTAGGCCTGAAGACTACGGTGTCGCCATCTTCGAGGTCGGGCATCATTGAGTCACCTTCAACCTTCCACGCTAACACTTGCTCAGCTGGGATGCTCAACGTCGTCGGGACCTCTATGTAATCGTCTGGGTCTGGGTCGACGTTAAACGCGCCGTCTCCGGCGGCCACGCGGCCAATGACCGGGACCCTCATCATTGGAATCGGTCGCACTTGCATGAGGCCAGTCGGCTCGGTAGTCAACTCTGTGATTGACGTTTTGAGGCTGTCCGCAATCCGAGCCAGTACGTCATCAGGCACGTTCGACCGGTTAGTTTCATAGCTTGCGACCGAGCTCCGAGTGACCAGAGCAGCCGTTGCCAAGTCCTCTTGCGTCATCCCTCGCGAGCGCCTAATTTCTCGAATCCTATCCCCGGTTGCCATTTCGTACATATATTGGAATAAGTATTCATCACAAAATGTCAGAAATGTGAACACAAAACGAGATCTTTTAGATACTATGTTAGGCAATGGCGAATACGACACGCAAATGTGCGAGCAACCCGCATCGGCGAGCTCTCACGGAGGAGCAAGAGGCGCAAGTGGCGCGCATGACCCAGCTGGGCAAAAAGGCCCACGAAATTGCAGTGGCTTTCGATTGTCACCCGGACACGGTGCGGAGCACTCTTAAGCGGCTTCAGATTCCAGCCGTAGCCGATGGCCCACGCCGTTCGTTGACGGCTGAGCAACGCGCTGACGCGCTTCGAATGAAGGCGGCTGGTTCGAAGACCCACGAGATTGCAGTGAAGTTCGGATGCCATCCGAACACCATCGGGAACCTGCTCAAGCGGGAATCACGGAGCGTGGCGGCATGAGCCGTTGGCTTGAGAACATGGAGCGCTACGCGCGGAACCTCGGCCAGGAGCCAGCCAAGGCGAAGCGTCGACCTGCTCGTGTTACGGACCGCAAGGGCCTGACGCCTGACCAGCTGTACGAAATCCGTAAGGCATTGGTCCCATTGCCTCGCGGTCCCGAGCATCGGCGCGTTCGCCGAGAGCTTGCGGTGAAGTTCAACCGTACCGAGGACGCGATCACGGTCGTAGTCCGCAAGATGCAAGCCGAAGGAGTGGCCGAGGCGGCCTAGGCGAAGAGGAGGGAAGCAGTGGGAGAAACTACGAACTACGAACTACGAACTACGAACTACGAACTACGAACTACGAACGGACCGGATCAGGCCCGGACGCCGGACGAGCGCAAGCGGTCCCAGACGCAGTGCGTCCTGACCTACATCGCCAAGAACGGGAGCATCACGGCGGTCGACGCGCTCCGAGAGTTCGGATGCTTTCGATTGGCTGCACGCGTGAAGGATCTCCGCGAGCGCGGGAACGACATTCGAACGGCTTGGCGACGTGACGGGGCCAAGCGTTACGCGATCTACTACCTGCCTTCTCCCGAGGCCTTGGCTTTCGAGAAGCAGCAGAACGAGATGTACGAAAGAGCCAAGCGAACTACGAACTACGAACTACAAACGACGAATCCCGGAGAACAGGTGGCGGCATGAGCGAAGTCCAGACCCGAGAGGATGGCTTCTATCGTTACTGCCTCGGCATGGGCACGTTTGGGCCTTGGTTACCTCCTGTGCCTCGTCCGTTGCCCCAGGTGATGAAGTGGCTCATTGCTCCGACCTATGGCGACGGAGCGAAGGACGGCATTCCTATGCCGAGCATTGTCCCGGTCACTCACATCGACTCGCGGACCGGTGTCATGACGATCGCCGAGCGCGACCACACGGGCGCGATGCCTTACCGTATTCGCCGGGGTTCGAACTTCGACTTTGGTCACTGGGGATTTAAGGACGCTCCGAGCGTGAAGCGTTCGAACAATCCGGAGCGCGAGCAAGGGCCTAAGTTCTTTGGGTTCATGTTCGGCTTTGATCCTGGCGACGAAGACGACGGCGACGGCCAAGGGGTGAAGCGATGATGGTTCTCGACAAGGAGACCGGCAAGATGTACCGATTGCTCTCGACGGCTTGGCTGCAGGGCACGGTTACCGTTCGATGGGCTGAGACGTTCGCCATCGAGACGATTGACGCCAAGCGTCACCTCCAGAACATGGACGTGGCGAAGTGATCAGGCACTACATCACGAGTCGGGGCCAGGACCTCTTTGTCGACGTGCGCGGGGATACCGTTTGGACGGCACACGATCGGTCGGGGCCTTGGGTGGATCTCGCGGACCC